>Ga0315541_1000856_pt1 | contig 30940 bp, 27 predicted proteins | sample SalMarSW160190MG_FD_203095 | JGI IMG/M metagenome (GOLD analysis project Ga0315541, IMG submission 203095) | Salt marsh sediment microbial communities from the Plum Island Ecosystem LTER, Massachusetts, United States - Salt Marsh Sediment SW1601-190 ...
CAAACCGTTGTTCAAATTCCAAGAGAGTTTTTGGGTAGTCTTCCATACCCAAAAACACTATATCTTGTGGTAACTTGAGTCAAGCGGATAGCCCCATAAAAATATTACAGTATTGACATTTTAAGTATAAATCTACATGCTAGTAGAGCCTGGAGGACGGGTGAAATGATCCAGAAGAACAAGGCATTGGTAAATGAAATAGCCCTGAGGATTCGCAAGTTGCGAAGGTCCGTATACCATGATTACCTGAGAACGAGCAGGCAGTTCGGCCTCACCGAAACACAGAGCGATGTATTGAGAACCCTTCTTGCCTATGGCGCTATGTCATCGGCTGACCTGAGCCGCAATCTCTCTATGACGCCCGCGAATATCACCGGCGTCATCGATCGCCTTAAAAGCAAAGGGCTGGTTGAGAGGATTCGACAGCATGCAGACCGGAGAGTGGCCCTGATCAGCTTAACGGAAAGCGGCAAAGACCTCAGCGAGCAGCTGCCCGATCCGATCGAGAACAAGCTCATCTCTGGATTGGAAAATCTGGCCCTGGATCAGGTCCAGGTCCTGGCCGAGGCCATGAAAAGAATCATCGATCTGATCGGTGTCGGCGAAAACGGCAATATGCATCTCGGATCTAATGGTGAATTCAAAACAGAAGGATATGGATACCCACCTGGATTCTCCTGATAAACGAAATGCAAAAGGGAGACGACACAATCTCAGTCATTCCCATTTGCGCAACAAAAACCTGGTAAGGAGGATAACATGAGAAAGAGCACCTGGTATGTTTCGGCAATCGTTTTAATTGCTGTCTTGCTTAGTTCCGGACTGAGCCATGCCGGAGAGGAAGTGGTAATCGCACAGCAGTCTTGGGATGGATCTATCGCCACGGCCCACGTCTTTAAATATGTGTTGGAAAACAAGCTGAATATTCCGGCCGTGGTAAAGTCCATTGGCCAGCCCCCAACCTATGTTGCCCTGGACAAGGGCGATGGCAGTATCGATGTCAAGACGGAAATCTGGTGGCCCAATGATGATGCCTTCTACAAGAAATACGTAGAGGATAAAAAAACGATTGAGGTGAACCTTTTGTTCGGCAATGCACCACAAGGATGGGTTGTTCCCACCTGGGTTGCGAAAAAGTACAATATCAAGACGTATAAGGATCTCATTCCCCATGCGAATATATTCGATATCAACGGTGACGGGAAAGGGGATCTCTGGTGTGGAGGCGGCGGCTGGGCGTCTACCCAGATCACCAAGATCCAGATGAGAGACCTGGGCATGGAAGAACATTTCAGTCCTTTGGTACTTGAAGTCTGGGTGTTTCTCGCCCAGCTCAAAGAGGCCATGAGAAGGGATAAGGAGATCGTGTTCTACTACTGGGCCCCTGAGTGGATCTGGGCAAAGTACGATCTCACGTGGGTGGAACTCCCTGAATGGGAGGATTCCAAATGGAAGTATGTTCCAAAGAAACCGGATGAAAGCCGCATCACCTGCGGATGGAGGTCGGCAAAAGTATACACCGGGTATGGCGTGCACCTGAAGAAAAAGAACCCCGTGGCCTACAAGTTTTTCAAGAACGTATATCTGCCTATGGAAGAACAGAACAAGATGATCGCCGAGCTCGCTGATGTTCCGGGTAATCCTCCGAAACAGCCCATGGATGTTGCAAAATGGTGGGTAAACAGAAACCCAAAGATCGTGGGTGACTGGCTGAAAGGCGTGCAGTAAGAAAAACAAGCTTCATCCTGCCGGGGGATGGGCAGGACAAACCATCCGCCGGCAATTCCTCCGCATATTCGATCTCCGGTTTTTCTCGTTTCGTTGATTAACAAGCGGGCTCTGTGGTTTTGTTGCCTCTCGGGGGGTGCAAAGCCGTGTGTAGATAGCCATGGGGTATGAGCCCCTATGATTCCTTGGAGGACACATGAATAAAGAATCAGTAACCAGAATTCGCTGTGAGGGACTCTGGAAGGTCTTCGGCCCCGATCCCGAAAGGGTTGTCGACGAATGGGATACCTTTGATTCGAACATTACCAAAACAGAGCTTCTGGATAAGACAGGCTGTGTAGTGGGAGTGAGGGAGGCCTCCTTTACCATCGCTGAAGGGGAAATATTCGTCATCATGGGGCTTTCTGGGAGCGGCAAATCCACCCTTTTGCGGTGCATCAATAGGCTCCATGAACCGACGCGCGGTAAGGTTCTCATCGATGATCAGGATGTGACTGAGCTCTCCTCCAATGAATTAAGAGGCTTGAGAAGGACGAAGACCGGTATGGTCTTCCAACACTTCGCCCTCCTGCCGCACCGTCGTGTAATAGAGAATGTGGGCTATGGTCTGGAGGTGCAGGGTGTCGGGAAGGCGGAGCGTGAATCAAAGGCCATGGAATCCCTCGAACTCGTGGGCTTGAAGGGATGGGAGAGGAGCTACCCCCATGAGTTGAGCGGCGGGATGCAGCAGCGGGTCGGTTTGGCCAGAGCCCTTGCAACAGATCCCGAAATACTGCTCATGGATGAGGCATTCAGCGCCCTTGATCCTTTGATACGCCGGCAAATGCAGGATGAATTTATCAATCTTTTAAGAGTTGTAAAAAAAACCATCGTCTTTGTGACACACGATTTATACGAGGCCTTGAGGCTCGCCTCGCGCATTGCGGTGATGAAATTCGGTGCTATTCAACAGATCGGCACACCTGCGGAGATCGTGCTTCATCCGGAGACTGACTATGTTGCGGAGTTCGTGCAAGACCTCCCAAAGGTGAAATTCGTGACCGCAAAGGATATCATGGAGAAGCCCGAAAGGTGGATGGTGAATCCCGAGTATTCCATTACTGAAATGATAAACAAGATGGACAAGGAGAATATCTGGTACGCATTCCTGGTGGGTGAAGATCAAATCGCTCAGGGGGTAGTTGATTATCGCACGCTTACCAGTGGAAACGGAGATAAAAGGCTCAAATCAGAAGAAATGATCAGTGAATTCCCAACGCAGCAATTGAATACCTTCCTGGAAAGCCTTGTCTCCGTAGCAGCAAAATCCACCATTCCTATTGCCGTGACGGATAGAGAAGGCCGCATTGCAGGGGTTATATCTCGGGAACGGTTGTTGGAGGCCTTATCAACATAATTGAAAGAGGAAGGAATAAGGGATATGGGTTTTCCTGTCAGAATTCCAATCGGGCACTGGATAGATCTAGTGGTCATCTGGCTCACCGATAATCTCGCCACCGTATTTGACGCAGTATCACGGGTGGTTGGTTTCATACTGCTAAAGATAGATTTTCTTTTCAACTGGATCCCCTGGCCTATTTCCATTGGCGTTATCGTTGTGATTGCCTGGCTCGTTTCCGGCAGGAGAGTGGCCATATTTTCCGCGATTGCCCTTTTTCTAATGGGATCCCTGGAGCTCTGGGCCGAGGGCATGAGCACCCTTGCCTTGGTGACTACAGCGGTCTTCATCTCTGTTGTCTTGGGACTCCCCGCCGGGATCCTCTCGGCGAAAAATGAGCGGTTCGATGCCATTTTACGCCCTATACTGGATGGCATGCAGACCATCCCCAGCTTCGTCTACCTTATTCCGGCAATCATGTTCTTCGGGATAGGGAATGTGCCGGGTATCATGGCTACCGTTATCTTCTCCTTGCCTCCCATGGTTCGACTCACGAGCCTAGGGATTCGCCAGGTCGACTTCGAAGTCGTTGAGGCCGGGCACGCCTTTGGGTCGACTCCCTTGCAATTGCTGGTCAAGATACAGCTCCCCCTGGCGCTTCCCTCGATCATGACTGGGGTGAATCAGACCGTGATGATGGCTCTATCCATGGTGGTGGTGGCTGCGATGATCGGCGCCGGTGGTTTGGGGTATAAGATCCTTTACAGCATTCAGCGGGTTGATCTGGCCGTGGGCATTGAGGCGGGTTTAGGGATCCTTTTTATCGCCATGGTCCTGGATCGAATCCTCCAGGGGGTGACCAAGCGTCAGCAGAAAGCACTTCTGAGGCAGTAAGATGTGGGTTCGACTACAGCCCAAGCGTCAGGGAAAGACTACTCCACCTCCAGGTCCTGAACGTCTAGCAATTGGGTGAGCTTTGATAAACTGGCGATGATCTGGTTTATTTCTTTTTCAGGGAGCTTCCGAAGGCCATCCACGATCTTATGCTGGATGGGCGGAGGCGCATTTCGGGCCAGCTCCTTGCCGGCTTCAGTCAACTGAATAGTAATCACCCGCCGGTCAGGAGAATTTCTCAGCCGCCCCACGAAACCCTTTTGCTCAAGGCGGTCGATGATCCCTGTTACCGTGCTGGATTTTACCATGATGTTCCTGGCAATCTGGGAGGGAGGCAAAGGCCCATGCTCGTAAAGCGCCAGGAGGCAGTGGAGTTGCGGTGAACTCACCTGGTAGGTCTTATTCAGCTCCTTGGTGAAGAGCTCCCCCGCCTGCATGAGCCTCCTGATCTGATAGATAATCTCCCTCACCCGATCGTGGGGTGTTTCAAGAGCGGTCTCTGGTACAGATGTTACGGCCTCATCAGGCATAGTATATCCTTTTAATAAAAACAGTTTGAGCTATGATATTCTATATTTTGATTTTTATCACGAACTGATGTGAAATGCAACAGTATTGTAGAGTTTTATGCCGGCTACAGGAGATCCGGTCTTATTTTTTTTCTTCTAATCCCACAACCTTGAGGAATCTTTCCGTGACGGCCTCTTCGGCCAGCTTCAACAAAGATTCCTTGTCTTTGGCGTCTCCAAAGAGCCCCAGGTTTATCTTTGCCGCAGCAGCAGTCGGATGGCCTCCTGCCTCGCCGATGTCTCCGAATGCCATCTCCATGGCTTCTCCAAGGTGAATTCGTATATCCTTGTTTCTGGCTGAAATATGCACCCCGTCCTTTGTGAGGCCGTAGACGAGCACCGTTGCTATCCCCTCGAGTTTCAGCATATGATCCGCGGCCTGGGGCAGGGTGTCCCTGTCCCTTATGAAACCCGCATTGGCAAGCAGTAAGCTTCCAATACTCCTTCTATTCTTTATGGCTTCACCCAATACATCAAGTGTTTCAGAGGACATGAGCGGTGTTTCTATTTTTGTTAAGAGCTCCTGAGATGCCTTTGGATAGAGCAAGGCCACCGCCTCCAGGTCCTTGGCCGTGGTCCCCCTGGTGAAACCGCCTGTATCGGTTTTGATGCCATAAAGGAGCAGCGTGGCTAATTCCTCGGAAACCTCCAAACCCAGCTCAGTCAAATATTCCGTCATGATCGTAGAGGTTGCGCCGAGTTCAGGCCTTATATCGATATAGTCAGCCGAGATCTTTGCCGGGTCATAGGGGTGGTGATCGATAATGATATCGGGCCGGACCCCCTTGGGAAGGGAGTTGTTTTCCCCGGGAAGGGAGGCCTCGATGAGCGCAACCTTGGAATAGCTTCCGATGTCCCTGATCTTGGAAATGGGCACGGCTTCTATCTCAAGCAGATTGATCAATGCCTTATTCTCCTCATACCCGATCTTCCCTCCATAGATAATATCAGCTGCTTTACCCATTTTTTCTATAATCCGCTTGAGGCTTATGGCGCTCGCAATAGCATCCGGGTCGGGATTGTCATGCACGACTATGGCTATTGTTTTTTTAGCCTCCTTTATTATAGAGCCCAGACGCTTGAGGTTCCTTTTTGCCTCCAGCCTCTCGAGGCTTTGCACTGCCATTTCGGCAACTGCCAAAGAGGGATAGATGATCTCATCTATATCAAGCTCTTTTATCTCCTCGCCAGCGTCTTGCCTGCCGACCCTCACGATGATCGGCACCTCCTTACTTATTTCCCGAAGTTTCCGGGCAACCCTGAGGTTCAATTCCGTATCGGTAGTGAAAACCATGACGCCCTTTGCCTGCCCTATATTGAGTTTGCTCAGGAGGTCTTCTGAGGCGATATCTCCCTCCACCACGTTCTCAAAGCCCATCTCCTTGAGGGATTCCGCCCTCTCTGGGTTGATATCCACCAGGGTACACGGTCTTCCCGTATCCTTAAAGTGTCTCGCGGCTTGGTAGCCTGCCTTTCCACTTCCCAAGATGATATACATACACGCGCACCTCTTAGGGGTTATCTTTTTCCGCCTCCATGTAATGCAGAGCTTCTGACCTGGTGTTAGACCGGATCCCCAAATCGTCTCAAAACCTTATAAAAAAGGCGGAATATCATAAAATTATAAAACATTTGTAGGAGTTGTAAAGGGGTGGGCCAATCCCTAAAAAGCCAGACGATCCTAAAAGCACTCCGTTTCCTATGAGATCGCATCCCGTTTGAGTATATCGTAGTAAGTAATGATCCTGTTGACGTACCGGACTGCTTCTGTTCCCCTGCAGTACCCGTTCTTGGTTTTTTTATAGTACTTGGGGTAGCGCAGCAACGGAAGGATCTGCTCAAGGGATGACCAACTGTTGGGGTCGAGATCGCGTTGTCTCGCTATCTCCTGAGCATCGCGGATATGTCCATGACCTACGTTGTAGCTGGCCAGGGCGATGAGTGTTCTATCCGGTTCTTGCACATCCTTGTATCGATCATAGAGCTTTCTCAAGTACTTCACCCCTCCCATGATGCTCTGCGTTGGATCAAGCCGATCTGTGATACCCATATCAGAGGCCGTTTTAAGTGTGAGCTGCATCATCCCCCTCACACCGGTATAGCTTACCGCCCTCGGGTCGAAGTGCGATTCCTGATAGACTGCTGCGGCTATCAATCTCCAATCAAATCCATGCAGTTGAGCGGCCTCTTTGATAATATCCTTATGCCGTGGAAGTCTCGTATTAAGACGCTGGTGGTACTTCTTGAGATCAACATAATCGAATATCTCCACATTGGCAAAGTACTTTTCGTAGATCTTGGCAAAGGTTCCGTCCTTCTGTATCTTTTTGAAGAATGTATTTATCTCGTGCTGGAGCGATGCTTCCCCTTTTTTTACAGCCCATCCCAACGATTGCGGTTCCTCTATGGGAAAGGCGATCTTCACATCGGGGTAGTAGCGTCGACTCAAAAGGGCAATGTGAGAATCAGCAACGGTGACCTCTATCTCCTTTTCAGCCACCATCCTGATGAGCTCCTCGGTAGGAACATCTGTGTGTGGCTCTATGGCAAGATCTAACCCCTCGTCCTTAAGCTCATGCAGCCTCTCTTCATACGAGGTAGCGCGACGCACATAAATGGTTTTCCCCGCTAAATCCTCGATCCCTTGTATCTCATAATTGCTCTTATGGATAATAGCCTGTTGCTGGATAGTCATGTATTCATCGGAAAAATCCACCTGTTCCCCCCGTGATGGCGTGATTGTCAGGCTGGCTGCAATAAAATCGCCCTCTCCCCTGCTGACCATGTCGAAAAGCCGTTCCCAATGGGCTGTAATTACCTTGAGCTTGACACCCAGGTACTCACTAAATGCCTTGGCGAGGTCATACTCGAACCCCATGGGCTCGTCCCGATAGATATAGTAACAGTGGGCATTGTTCCTGGTAATCACCGTGATCTGGCCGGCCTCTTTTATCCTCTCAAGGGCGCTCTTCTTCGCGCAAGGGCAAAAAAGCGCGATACTCAAAACCATAAAGATAAAAACTAGATTTCTCCATTTCTGCCGTCTCATGGTCATATTCATCACGGTCTTTAGGATTGATCCATCTTTGATGTTTCCCTCAGTTTAAACTCCATAGTCGGCGGCTTGATGCGTACGATCTCGATCCTATCGCTGGGAAGCACAATCTGATCGCGGCTCATCCTGAAAACTTTGTTCCCAGGCCTGGCTGTTGCAAGATCGAGCTCCGCGTGAACGTTTCTCCTGCTCAAGGTGCTCGCATCCTTTCGAACCCCCTGCACCGTGATCTCCACCTCTGGATTCACCGGCTCCAGGATTTCCATCATCGCTGGGAGGTTTCTCACCTCAATGGGAATCTTTAGGGTAACCTCAAAGTTCTGCTGCCCCGCGAGCAACAGCCAGACAAGGAAGACCATGCACAGGGCACCTAGCTTCACAGGCCACCGATGTATGACAGGGGCCAAGATCCTTTCCTTCCAGGTTTTTGCCTCGGATCTCGTTTGTACAAGGGCCTCTTGGACCAGGCGCGCGAGTTGATCCACATCCTTCACCTGGAGCATCCTTCCATCGCGGGCAATGGAGACCTCTCCCCGTTCCTCCGAGACGACTACAATCCACGCGTCGCATCGTTCCGAAAGGCCCAAAGCCGCCCGATGTCTGGTACCCCACGCCTTTGGGAGCCCTTCAGCGGAGCTCAGTGGCAGATAGCAGCCCACCTTCGCCACCCTGCCCTTACGGAGCAGCAGTGCGCCATCATGCAGGGGAGAGCCCTTCTGAAAGACACTCATCAACACCTCAGGACCCGGCTCACCCTCCAATGGGATCCCCCCTGTGGTCAACTCCTCGACAAAGTCCATACGCTCGAGTATGATCAAGGCCCCGATTCTCTTTCCGGCCATTGAGAACAGGGCATTCGCAAACCCTGGTATCCAGCCCGTTGAGCTAATACCAGGACGGAGCCCTAATACCTGAAGGGGGTTGACCCGTTCGAGAACCTGCCGGATCTCCGATTGAAACAAAATGATGATAAGCACGATCAGGACCTGCCACAGTATCTGAAACACCCATGTGGTGAGAAATAATCCCCAGAACCGGGCAAGGGTGAACACGATCCCCAAGGCCAGCAGGCCTACCAAAGCCTTGAAGGCCTTCGTCCCCCAAAACCACAGGTAGAGATAGTACACAATGACCGACAGAAACAGGATATCCAGGATATCCTGAACCCGCAGATTGGCTATAATCGAAACGAGATGCATGTCCGTTTGACTTACCTTTATAACAAGACTTGGCGAATGATTAATCTTGATGAACCCGTAAAAAGTCAGGAATTCGTTTTTATTGTCATTCCGGCGGAAGCTGGAATTCAGTCTTTTCAATAGGTTATAGACTCCGGCACCGGCCCCGGACCCCTATCCGGGGTTCGCCGGAGTGACGAGCTTTGGGACTTTTTACGAAAGCATCAATCTTGTTATTTTACATGATTAATCGTTTTTTTGTCGACAAAAAAGTCTCATCTACTCAGGATAGCAAGAGCTTGGATCTTAATAAATGCAATTTCTCTTTTTAAATGCTCATCTCTCTATGCAAGGCCTTGGTTCTTCATGAGCGGATTCTCTTCACAAACAGATACCCAATCGAACCTGCGGCGGCTGCAAGGAAACACAGGCCAAAGGCAAAGGAAAATGCCTCCGGAGGGATTTGCCCTTCCTGAATCGAAAACCTTTCGATGATAATCCCCATTATGTGCTGGAAAAAGCCTGCACCTGCCATGGTGAAGAAATTCACTGCGCTCATGGCGGTTCCGCTAATGTAACTCGGGAGCAATTCCTTGACATTAGCGTAAAGTACCATGCTGCCGGAATTCAGAAATCCGATGCAAAAGAAAATCCCCGCCATTATACTGAGAGAGGCTATGGAAAGAAGGCCTGTCAAGGGAAAGATAAAGAGGGTATAGAATGACATCGTAAGGACTGCCACGGTCTTCCTATTCTTGAACACCCTGTCTGAAATAATACCTATGATAGGACTTCCTATGAGAAATCCTATCGGAAACAGGATCAGTATCTTGCCTCTTTCAACCAGAGAAATGTGATAGATGTGTTCTAGATACGGACCTGCCCAAAGGCCCGCTATGGAGATATAGGTTCCGTATCTCATAAAGGAGGCCAATGCAATGAGCCAAAAGGATGGAATTCGAAAAACCGATACAATCCCATCCAGTGACTCACTTAACCGGCCTTTTTCCTTGAAAGACGAGGTATCCGGTCTCTCGTATTCCTCCGGGGAATCCTTTACCGCCGCGTAGATCCAGAGGGTAACAAACAATTGAATAAGGCCCATGAAAAGAAATGACTTTCTCCAGCCTATCCAATCCACCGCAAATGCAAGAGGGGCAGTAGCAACTATATTGCCTATCGTACCGATAGAGAGGATAATGCCGGAAATGGTGGCAAAGGCTCGAGGCGGAAACCAAAGGGAAATAGCTTTAAGGCTGCCCATCAAGGCACATGCCATCCCCACCCCTATCAATCCCATTCCCACAAGGGCCAAGGGGAATGAGTTCGCCATGGCAAAGCTCACAACCCCACCCATACCTATGCAAGAGAGGAAAACCATCACCCTCCTTGCCCCAACAAAGTCAATGGCTGCTCCCATGGGAATCTGGACTAGGGCAAAGGCATAGAAGAACGCCGAACTCAACAATCCCAGATCCTCAGCCGTTAACGAAAGGTCGCGCATGAGTTCCGAGGCTATCACCGCCGAGGTAGTTCGATAGAACTGGGAAAGGATAAAAAGAAAGCTCAGCGGAACCAGCATCAAGATCCTTTTGTCCATCATTGCCTCATACCAAATTGCAATCATGTCATTGCGAGGAGCGAAGCGACGTGGCAATCTATCATATTGAGCCTGCCCTGGCGCGACTTGGCTGGAACGTTGTAGAGCAACTGTAATACTTCGGGTGTATAATCCACAGAACTCAGCCCTTGCATGCCAGGTCTGGGCCAGGGATTGCTTCACATTCGTTCGCAATGACATCTATCAATAGTATCCGTTTGAATGCAATTTGGTATCAATCAGAATTGCTACTGCCTCGCATCGACAGATGCCGTGAACAAACAGATCGATAGTACAAAAATTGAAGGATTTGTCAAAGAAAGAGATGGAGAGATTCACATCAAACGGCAAGTACCCTCTTCAGTGCCCCTTCTGGGATACACCGTCAAGGCGATGAAGAGGGGTGAGATGGCGCAAGCCATGTTCGGGGCCGATGCAAGCCTGTTTCTAAAGAGAATGTGCCAGCTCTCTGACAGCCCATCGTTTTTACTAGAGGCGAATCCTAAGACTAATCAAACGCCGACAGCGTAAGACTATACGCCTTTAACCTCTTTCTCCTCATTCCATAATCAGGAATGATAGTCTGAACTTTTTGCCAGAACCGGGCTGAGTGGGACTGGTGGATGAGATGACAGAGCTCATGAACAATCACATAATCCAGAATGGATACAGGAGCCATTATGATCTTCCAATTGAACCGGACAACACCATTACGAGAGCAACTTCCCCATCGACTTTTATGATCCTTGATCTCGATCCTTTCAGGCCACTTACCTATTTGACGTGCATACAGCTCAACCCTCTCAGGTATCTTTTCCTTCGCCCGCTGAATATACCAACCCATTAAGGCCTCTTTTACAGCCCCTCCTGTTTCTGCACCGCTCAAATCACCATTAATTCCAATAAAAAATCTCCCACTCACGAGCTTGCATCCTTCTGCTTCCTTCGAGGCAGTTTTTAAAACCTTTAACCGGTATTGCCCGCCCAGGTAGAAAAAAGACTCTCCGCTCACGAATTCTTTCTCTGAATGCAATTGACTGTGGGTTTTTATAAATTCCTGCTTCGCGATGATCCATTGTGCCCGTTTCCTGACAATCTCCTTTATCCTCTCTGCTTCTAAAGAGCGAGGGGCGCGAACAACCACCCCAGCCTTGGGGCTCAAACAAATCCCCACTGTTTTCCTGCGATCTGAACGTTCGATCTTGAAGAAGATCTCCCTGTTGCCATATTGGATATGGTTCAATTTAAACATCTTTATACTGAATACGCGCGAGGCTCACAATCTCTCTGGCCAATGGCTTTGCTCCATCCTCCGGGCATTCCTTTGACGTAATTAATGTGCTAATCACGCATCTCATCTCCTTTTGCATATCGTATCTATGGCTAATATATTTTTTATGCAATACATAAGAGTCAACCCTGCAAATATTCAATGGTAATTTTGGTTTTACCGTACAGATTCAAAGAAAATGTTAAAATTTCAACTTGTATCAATAACCTAAAATCTATTTATATTTCAGCGTATAGCAAGCTATACATGGCGACCAATATGGTAGTGGTATCCCTTAATTTACCCATCAAGCCCCAAATTACCCCGTGGCTATGTAAACACTATCATACCATTTTGAAATTGATATTTCACAGATTGGCAAGCTGCCTCAGGCTTCAAAAAGCATGATTTATATGGCATACCACTCTCATATCACGGGTTTTGCTAAGGCTGTGATCTCCATGAGATATCCAAACCTCCACACGCCATAGAAAATCACCTCACCGATCTCTGGCTGCTGGGAGAGGAAAGCAAACCAATCATTATCTGTGACGCCGATAAAGCCTTTCTTTTTGTGCGCCGAGTACCGCTAAGCAATCTCTGCACGAGAATCGCCCATTGTTCATTTTTTTGATGCTTAGAGTTATTCAACATAGTCAACACCTGACTTCATTAATCGCGCACTCCATTCTTCTGGCTTCGTACGTATCTGACCGATCTTCCTTCTCCTTCTTTAATTAACAGACCCTTCTTTACCAATTCGATACGGTCTTTTGAAGATTGACGGCGGCTTATATCACATAACTGCTAATAATCACGGTTCGTGATCTGCCCGCGTTGACTGACATATTCAATCGCTTTTCTTTGCCCGGAAGTTCAATGAGATGATCTTTCCGCAATGGGAGTATGTGGGGCGCACAGAGGAAGGAAATTCATGATTCGACTTTGACCAATCAGATTCGGTTGCCTTGTGCCTTAAGCCATGAGCCTTGGGCCATTTTTTCACTATCCGTAACGCCGACAAAGCATCTCATTTCGTATTGCACCAGACGCTTACTGAGCTAACATGAGCCAAGAAGAGCCTTGACCTATCTATTGACTTATTTATGCTTTTCCCGCTTCACAGCTTACTCGGTATCTATCCGTGATACAATCTGTTGCATTATCAGGGAAAAGGCCTCTTGAATGTCATAGTTCATGTCAGGCGGCACGAGAGGTGCTATATCTGCCATGAAACCGAAATGTTTAATTTTTGCCTCAAGGTTTCTTTCGTAATCCATTGCGGTTATCTTGTGCCCTTCGGCCTTCATATATTCCTTGAAAATCTTCATGATTTTCCCGGCGTCGGCCTTTCCTTCTTTGAGGCCGTACCACAAATCGAAAAGATCACGTCCTTTTCGTCTTTGATATAAGGCCCTCACTTTTGTAGCAAGCAGTTCCTCAAGCTCGAAGGTTGTGATCCCGCACTCTCCTGTAAACCAGCGTGAGCGGACCATGAACGGTCGTTTGTGAAATCCATAGACTGTAAAATGTTCCCGCGTATTGATCTCAACCTTCAGGCGCAATGGCACAACAGGCGGACCCTCCGAATCCATCCGGTACGTCAGGATAACCGAGTCTTCCTTTTGAGTACGCCGCGGTTTTCCAAGAAACGCATTCAGGATTTCCTGCAAGGTATCAAGGAGCCCTCCAATCGATCCCGGCGCAATCTGTACAAGATCAATATCTTCCGAATAACGACGGGCGGGGTTGAGATAAAGCTTATGGAGGGCTGTTCCACCTCTAAATGCCAGTTGTTCGGCAACGAATGTATCCTGGAACATGGATACCAGCACCCTGCTGATGATCAAGTCCTGCTCCACCTGGGCATCTGAAATCCAGGGTGCCACCTGTCTCCATGCCACGATATCCGCCTTCGGGATCATAAATCACCCTCGACATCGATGTTGACCAGGATCCTCCAGCGTTCGTCCTTCTTAGATCCCTGTGCCGGCATTGAGTACTCTAATTTGACAGGTAAAGGTTTTTTTTCATTGACCCATTGAGAAAGTGGTCCGGTCAAACTTGAAAAACCTGCCCTTTCCAACAAAAAACCCAGGCGCTGGGCGTAGGCCACTTTTTCATCCCCTCTGGCAGCTTCTGCCAGATTTTCCGCATCCATTACCTCGCCCAACTCCTGCAAGACCGTCAACACCCGGTCCAGACCGCCAATACGCCTCGCATACCGTATCAGGTCGAGGGCAGTGGCCTCAGGTGTGGAAGCGGGGATATGTCCCGTTTGAACTTTGACCCGGGTTAACGGCACATTGGCAAATCTTGACTTTGAAAAAAAACGGATGGCGAGTCCGTTTGATCGCATATCTCGCAAGGGACCGGTGGTAACCACATGAAACTGTTGGGGCTGTTGATGGGCCGCCCCGTGAAGCGCTGCTGCACTCAGGAGCCCCACATAAAAGGGTTGTCCTATATAGTCCATCAAATCGGCTATAAACCACTCGGCAGGCAATATTCCCGTAGCAGCATACTCCAGAGGGATTATGACAAAGAAGCCGCCATGAATTCGGGCAATCCGTTTCTTCTTTGCCAGCCGTGCCGCGGCCTGTTTAAACGAGGCTTCAGTTCTTCCCAGGATCTTCAGGGCTTCTTCTCGAGTGAAGAAATAGAGACCCTGTGATTGCCGTGAATCAATCCATGATGTTAAATCAAACAAAGGCATTTGGCGATCAGCCGTCATGGGTATACCTCAAAGCTAATTTTTGCAGATTGAATCACATAATAATCCTTTTTGCAAACAATAACTCCATGAAAAATGATGAATGAGGAATGCAGAGCAATGAATCATGTTCTATCCTTCTGGAGTGTTATTGCTTTTACGATCATGACAAGGATGGCTGTTCATTCATTCGCCTCTTTAAGCAGTCCCCTCGCGTAATTTTACCGGCTAAAATTACAGAGGCGAAATACTAAGCAGTTCCCTCCCCTGATCCTCATCTAAAATGCTTGAGTCAACAAGCAATTCCAACCAGCAAACCGTCTCTTCAAGCTCCTGTAAACCACCTTCAATTTTACGGACCAGTTCTGGATCTGAACGGCTGCGTTTACCTTCCCCCACCTGTGCGTCGACCGATGTTCCCGAATGGAATACCTGTTTGGGATTATGAAATCTATGAAAGAGGAGAATCTATCTCTGAATAATATGAGGATAGGTGCAGCTCATAGAATAAGGGAAATTCACGATTCTAGTCTCGGTTGCCTTGAGCCTTAAGCCCCGGGCCTAGGCCATTCCTGCTCCAATCATGATCCGTGACGCCGACAAAGCCCTTCATTGAATATTGCCCGGAACGCTTGCTCGCCTCAGGCGTGGTTTACTGACCTAACAATAGCCAAACAAAGTCTTGTCTATTCATAAGTTGTTTCGGAACCAACGCATTATACACATCCCCATTTCACCGCACTATACTGCCAGGCGGAACATGCTCCTCGGGTGTAAGCAAAATTGGCCTGTCCCCCACATCCACTGCGAGAACCATCCCCTTGCTTTCAACTCCGCGCAGCTTCCTTGGCTCGAGATTGACCACTACCGGGATCTGTTTGCCCACAAGGTGCTCTGGCGTGAGGGTAGGAGCGAGCCCCGCGACAACTTGCCTCGTCTCAGTTCCGCAATCGAGCTCTAACCGTATCAGCTTATCAGCGCCCTCTACCCTGTCTGCCATTGATACCGTACCAATCTTGATCTCAAGCTTCATGAAATCATCAAAGCTAATCATTGGAACCCTCCTTCATCAAACCACGCATGATCCTCCTATTGCCACGATGTGACATTCATGATTCAAGGCCCATAGCACATACCCCAGGTGAACCATCAGGGAGATATATCTTTGAACTTCTCCGATGCTGGTTCTCCGCCAACCCCCCAATGTGATTTCTGGATCTCGTGCACGATTACCTCCACGGCGTGTGATGGGATACCTAAATTGACAAAGACCTCGGTGATACCGTGGATCACGGTTTTGGCCTTCTCCTCTCCAAACCCCTCCCAGACATTGACATGAACAATCGGCATGCTCCACCTCCTGATATAAAAAAGTTTACATGGTATGAATATAAGATCAAACCTCTCACCGGAATGACCTTTTTACCCTCATCTTCGCAGCCCAGTATAGGTCAGACCTGAGACCCTCTCCTTCCATTCTACGGTAATGCAACAAAGATTGGTAGGCTTAATCTCTTCAAAGCAGCGAACTCCAAGCCAAGAGGAGCTCAACTCATAGGGGAGAAAAATTCACGATTCGACTTTGACCAATCAGATTTGACGCCTTATGCCTTAAGCCATGAGCCTTGGGCCATTTTTTCATTATCCGTGACGCCGACAAAGCCCTTCATTTACTGCCTCAACGAGCGTTAAGAAATTTCTGCATCAGCAACCCCTTGACGGCCCCTTTGACATGCCTTAATGTCCCAGTTCACGGTTCAGAGTTCTCTTTGCGAGCGATTGTCTAAGTCTTCCCAGTTAGGTACATAAAGAGATATCAGACTTCTGAAAAGCTTCCCGTGGTTCGGCACCCGTAAGTGCAGCAATTCATGCACAATGACATATTCTTGAAAGTCCGGGTGCTCTTTGAGTAGGTCCTCACTGAAACTTACCCATTTTTTTGCCGAACATGAAGCCCATTTTTTCTGCATCTTCTGCATGCGTACCTGCGAAGGAGCAACCTTCAGACGTACGGACCATTCGCGAACCGTGGCCTTGAAAGCCTCCTTATCACGGATGGCCTGAGTTCCCTTTCCGGTTTTCTTCACTTCGCCTCCGCCCGGAGCAGTTTATCAGCCAGAGAGACCATGCTTTCTTTTCCCACCAATGGGAGCAGTGTTTTATAGAGTTCTGCCTTGAGTTGCCGAAGCTCCGCTACATTCTCTCTATGGTTTGGGAAGCGGTCGAATATGCCCCTAATAATCACCGCATTCTCCTTCGGCTCCGATACTCCTTCTTGGTTCAGGGTCCAGTAGATCGAAAAGGTTGCGGCATCGAATCCCATTTCCGACTGCTGCCGTCGTGCCTCTATGATCTCCTGAATCAGGATCTCAATCTTCTTAAGGGCATCTTCCGTGCTCACTTGACGCTCGTCATAGGCCTCCATGATGGCCTCGGCCCGGTCGCCTATTGGCTTCAGGTATGGATTTGATTCTTCCTCGTCAACAATCGTCTTTCTTATGCTATTAACTAGGTTGATAACCTTGACTTTGTCGGACCTACCGCCTTCCTGAATGGCCTGAAGTGTGTTCTCGTCAATCTTTACCTCTGGGAGTGTTGTATCCAGGCCATAGCTCTCGGCTTTCTCTTTAACCAGTTTCTCGGTCTTGGAGGCAATATCTCCATAGAGGACGGTTTTTTTTCTGAATGCATTCCTGATGATTTGATACAGGACCGAGAGGCGACCGAAATCCTCCACAAAGTCGCGCAGGTCCGGTGAAGGTGAGAGTATCTCGTACAGTGTTTCGATTTCCTTGTAGGCCCGATAGAAAGCCTCCCGTTTGTCTTGATCGGTAAAGGTCTCGATCGCTTTTTCAACTGCCTTATCGTTAACCGGCCCCCTGCATAAGGCCAAGTATTCCTGTGCCGGACCGCACATCAGCTCATTGAACTTGTCAATAAGCAGATCGAGGTCTTCAATAACCCCGCTCACCACATCAGAATCGAACGCCAGCGCCTTTTCCAGCTTCTCGAATACGCCCACAAAATCAAGCACGAGACCGCACGGTTTGCGGTTCTCTTCGTCCTTCTCATAGGGGCGATTGACACGTGCAATGGCCTGAAGCAACACGTGGTCCCTCATGGGTTTGTCGAGGTACATGCAATAGAGAATGGGTGCGTCGAATCCGGTGAGGAGCTTGTCCGTCACAATAAAGATCTTAGGGAGCGTATCCGCCTTTGGAAAAAGCTTCCGCGTCTTTTTCTCGGAATCCGGGCTGATTTGGTGCCGATATACAAGGGGGTATCTCTCGCTGTCATGCTGCGCCGGGGTGTAGATGGGAAGCGAGTATTCGGGAGGAAGGACTTTGTCCAATGCTTCCTTATAAAGCGCACAGGCCTCGCGGTCCACCGCAACTAAAAATGCCTTGTACCCGAGCGGCTCAATGTTCTCCTGAAAATGCTTTGAGACAAATGCGGCAACCTTCTCGACACGATCTTCCGCCTTTAGAAACGTCTTGAGCCGCATGGCGTGATCCAGGATCTTGTTCAGCTCGTCTACATCGCTGACCCCCTCGGCCTCGGCAAGGTTCAGGAATTCCTCCTCAAGCTGTTCGCGCGGAACCCTGATCTCGTTCGGGGCCAGGGTGTATTTCAGGGGAACCGTGGTTCCGTCCTCAATTGACTCCGCGATGGAATACTTGTCCAGATAGCCCTGTTCATCTTCCTTGCCGAAAACCTTGAATGTACCTTTGCCGTAAGCGGTCTTATCGATAGGAGTGCCTGTAAAACCGATCAACGTGGCATTCGGCAGCGCTCCCAACAGGTAGTTGCCAAGATCCCCGCCCGTGGTTCGGTGCGCCTCATCTACCAACACAAAGATATTTTCACGCGTATTGATATCCTTGGGGATGCGGTCAAACTTGTGAATCATCGACACGATCAAGCCGCGAAAGTCAGAAGCCAGGAGTTCGCGCAATCTCCGTTTGTTAGTGGCGTGTTCGATCTTAATGTCATGGGACGACATTTCCCCAAGGATGCGTTCAACCCATCCCGCAAGCTGCCCTTCCAACTCGTTCCGGTCGATCATGAGAATGACCGTGGACTTGCCGAATGTATCACGATTCTGAAGGATCAGCCGGGCAGCGGTGATCATGGTGAATGTTTTGCCCGAGCCCTGGGTATGCCAGATCAGGCCGGTTGTCCTTGACGCATCGGCACAGCGCGCAAGGACCTTCTCGACAGCACGTGCCTGGTGCTGGCGCAAAATCGTCTTCTGAAGTTCGTCTTCCTTGTAGAAGAAGAGAATCCACTCTTTCAGCATCGTCAGGAACCGGTCTCGGTCGAAAAACCGTTTTACCTTCTTCTCGTAGTTCCCGGGTTCCTCATCGCGCCAGTTGAAGAGATTCTTCCGCTCCAGGTTCCACGTTGCCCCGTAGTAAAAGTCGATAAGATGCGTAATGTCGAAGACCTGGGGCGCCGTCAGCATCTCGGGTGTTTCATGATGGTACTCGCGGATCTGGATCAAGCCCTCTTCAATGCCCTTCGCCTTTCTCGCGCTCTTGGTCTCTATGATGGCAACGGGCATGCCGTTTATCAGGAACATCACATCCGACCGGTTCGTTTCCTGACCGTTCGTGTACTGCCATTCGTCGGTCACGTGGAAGACGTTGCGGTCGGCGTTTGTGAAGTCCACAACTGCGACGTTCCTTACACGTTTCTCATCTTGATCATAAATACTCTGCTCTCCACGAAGCCAGCCGAGGATCTCGGCGTTGCCCTCAATCGTGTTCCGTACCGCCTCAATGCGGCGGATGGCCTCATCCACGTTATCCGCCGTAATCAGCCCGGGATTCAGCTCAATAAGCTTCTCCTCAAGAATCCTATTGAACAGCAACCCGCCTTCACCCTTCCGAAGCGACAATGCCTCCGAAGTCGGGACATATATCCATCCCTCCTCTTCCGCGTAGCGGATGAGAGGATTCTGGACAGTGCCTTGCTCTGTGAACTCGCTCATTGGCGGCGCCTCCGTTGAGTTCGCACGCGGTAAAGTTTCTCGGTAAAGCCGCCTTCCTCGACAAAGTCTTGCTCCAGTTTTTCGACCTGGCGTTTAAGAAGATAGATGGCCTGATTGATCAAACACAGGAGCGTGTTGGCAGCCACTTCTGGTGTGGCATTTGCAATGCCGTAGGGGTCGAGAAGCTCAGGCTTGTCAGACCTGTCGGACACGTCGGACGTGTCTGACGTGTCCGACTCTTCAAACCACTTCGCCGGAAAGCCTCGATACCCCTTGCGCACCGCCAACGCCAGGGGCGAGTTCTTGTCCCACTGCGGCAGCTTTCGCTGCCGCAGGAAATCCTCGAAATCCAGGAGCAGTTCCTCCAGGCTGGCCTTGGCGACATTGGTCAGTTTGAGCTCGGTCTTCTTGGAAGTCGCCGATGCCATGCTGCCCTCGGCGATGTTTTGCCTCCCGCTACGCGCCGCCTGTACCATCTGGTCATGTGTGCGCGAGCGCTTGGACACAAACCGGTCACAGAAGATCACCGTGCCGTCATAGACAATCTCAGCAGTCTGGAAGCTGCGCAGATTGCGGTATCCGCCATGGGTGGGAATGAGACCTGGCCTTTCTTGTCTTCTTCTCCCGTCAGACTTGCCAGACAAGTCCGACATGTCAGATCCCTGCCCTGGCTCCAATAATGCACACGCCGCCCGCACATCCAGCACAATGCGGTTCAGCATGGTGCGCAACCCTTCAACATTACCCGGCAACCCGCCCGGATATGTCTGTTTCGAGAGCTTCGCGATCCATTCGATGCGCTTTAATGCCTTCTGAACGGTGGAATCCTCCCTCATGTCTCTACCTCACCCACATCAATATCCAAATCCCCAACCCGAATATCACCGGTCATCAGCTTGTTCAAAGTGGTCTTGAAAAGGCCCTGGAGATCGGATTTTTTGGATTCGTGGAAACCGAGTCCCGCATCAATGGTGCGGATGCAGTGCACGAGGTCCTTTTGTTCTCGTCTATCAGGAATTGCTACAGGAAAGCCTTTCAGTTTGGTTGTGTTTATGCACGCAAGATTTGTTGTCTTATGTGCTACTTTAAGGAAGTAAGTCTTCCCGTAAAGACTTTGCACAAGATAGGCAAGATAGTGTGGAAGCAAACGGGATTTGTCGGGGCGAACCGCGAACACATGGTTTTGATGAACACAATCCGGAACTTGGCCCTCCCATACGAACCCCCGCCCAAGTTTGTCAAAATCCCCTCCTTCGGTGAGAACGATATCTCCGTCCTGAAGAGAATACCTTTCTTTCTCCAGCGCTCGAAGACGAATTGTCTTCATCTCAGCTAAGTTAAGATGGCCGTCCTGTACATTGGCTACCCTGAGGTATGGCAACTCAATGGCTTCGTGGTCCGCAATCTTGCGACCCTTTGCAATTCCGGTCTGAACGGTACAACACTGACCGAGGGGCTCAATATGCCAACTCTCAGGGATTGGTCCGAACTCCGTCCTTTTGGTTTTCTCGCCGTGGAGGCCGTATGTAAAGAGGCGTTGCATGGTGGATTTTTTGAGGTCACGCAACGACTGGATGATTTTCTCCTGCGTCTCAATCGCCCGCTGAATCTTCAACAATACCGCCGCAATTTTCTTTTGTTCGGGGAGAGGTGGGAGGGAGACTGGCCAGTCTTTGAGCACAGAAATTGGGATGCGTTGTCGACCTGTTGCCCCTTCCATCTTCTGCGCAATCTGGCTACGAGTTGTCGCTTCGAGGAAAAAGTACAAGAGAAAGAACTTGTTGCTCAGACCCTTGCGGCCACGGAATGGGATCAATTCAGTGGATGCCACACCGAAATCAGTTGGAAGATCGCGAACAATGCCTTGCTTGCCGTTCTCGAAGCAAGGCGTAATCTTAGCGATCAAACAATCGCCCTTTTCGAAATAGTTACCACTTCTGATGTCTTTACCAGGCTTCCACATCCAATCATGGACATAGGTATTGCTTTGAGGAATAAGTTCCATAGGGACAAATGGTACTCGCTCAAAGGCACTCAAATCCAAGCCCCGCGGCTTGGACGTGAAGGCCGTCGCCTCGCCAATAGTCGTCTCCGTCCACGCCTTATTCATTTCGTGTCTTTCGTGTCTTTCGTGTCTTTCGCGGTTCACTTTCACCCCGCACCATATTTTTCCGCGATTCCCCCACCCCAAATCCGATCGGCTTTCTCGGCTGATCAGGTGGAGGCTTTAAGGTCGCATTTTGCGATCTCACATGCTTCCAGGCGGAGTTGCTGGATGTCATCCCGGGTGCTGAATGGGCTCTATCAGTCACAAAATCTCCGCCTTCAACGCGGTCCCGCATACCGGGCATCGGTATTTGTCTTCGCCCATTTCCTCAAAGCGCAGGCCGCAATCAGCCATATCATCGCTCTCTCTGTGATAGGTCATCAGAAAGCCGTCGAATGCCACGTCCTCCACAAGGTCGCAGCCGGTGCACTCCAATAGTTCACGGTCGTTCACGAAGATACCCAGCGACTTTGCCTGCTTCTGAATCCGTATAATGTTTTCCACGAAGGGTTTGATCTTCTGAGCTAGTTCAGAAAGACTGTCCTCTCTATCCTTATGTTTTTTATGTGTTCCGTGGTTCATTCTTCGAAATCTTCACCAGTTTGTCCTTTCCTTTCAATCTGCTTCAATTTCTCCACCGATTTCAGAAAATGCCGCTCCACTGGCGACGCATCCATTAGGTGGGCTTTTCGGTACTTCTCGTACTCAGAGCGCGCTTTATCCAGGGCCTTTTCATGACTGACCTTTCCGGCGTGCATGAGGACCTCACGACCACTCAGACGCAGGAAATCTTCCAGTTTGGTAATCCAATCTCGCATGGTCATGGGATTATGGTTCAGGGCCTGTAGTTCGGCAAATTCCAGATAGATAGTCACAATGCGGTTCAGTGCGTCCAGCTCGTCCTCTTGAAGATAATTCTTGGCAATCTCGATGTCCTGAACCGTCGGGCCTGAGCCTGTCCACGTGGTTAGACCCATATTGGGCTGTGTCGAGTCAGCTCGGCTTTCGACTACCTCTGCGGCCGTATGTCCGTGCGCGGCCCAGTGCATCTTGTTTTGTACTGTAGCAAAAAACTGTAGGGAAAGGTCCGTGCCTGGATCGTAGTCGATGCTCGTAGCGTAGATATCAAGGACCTTGCGCCAGAAAACCTTTTCGGATGATCGTATGTCGCGGATTCGGGCGAGCAGTTCGTCGAAGTAGTTGCTGCCGCCAGCCTGTTTGAGGCGGTCGTCATCCAAGGCAAAGCCTTTGACGATGTATTCCCGCAGGCGTTCTGTGGCCCAACGGCGGAACTGGGTGCCGCGGTGTGATCTGACCCGGTAACCTACGGCCAGGATCATGTCCAGATTGTAAAAATCCACAAGACGAGTGATTTCCCGTTTACCCTCTATTTGAACTATCTGGAATTTCCGGATAGTTGCCTCGGAAGTTTGCTCCCCGTCCGCAAGGATGTTTTTGATGTGTTCATTGATCGTCCGAACATCCTTCTGGAACAGGTCCGCCATCAGCTTCTGGCTCAACCACACGGTTTCGTCCTGAAGGCGCACTTCAACACGTGTTTGTCCATCTTCTGTCTGGTAAAGCAGAATGTCGCTATCCGGTCTTGCAGGGGGATTCCTGCTCACTGTTGACCTCCAAGCGATTTACTACTGATGCAGTCTGCCGGTCTGCGCCTCTCGCGCATCTCGTCCCGCAGATCCAGCATGGCGTGAAACGAGGCTCCGAGTTTCGGGAACCTGACCCGCCGCATCAACTTCCTCCACTGGAGCCGACGCCGGCGATCTTCATCACGGTTACACTGATCAATGAGTTCCTGATTTCTTTGTAACATGGTCTACTTGAACCCCATCTGCGCAAAGACTTTCGCCAGGTCAGCGTCGATTTTTTTCGCTTCTCCCTCTAAGTCTCGGAGTTCTTCAAGAACCTCGGGAATTGGCCTATAATCCTCTTTCTCGCTCGTATCAACATAACGGGAGGGAGACAGATTGTAGTCATTCTCAGCCGCCTCTTCGTTTGTTATAACCTTGACGAAACGCTCGATGTCCTGCCCTTTAATAAAGGCCTGGGCGATCTTGCGAATGCTCTCGTCCGGGATGTAGTTCTTGGGGCGGCCCTTCTTGAACTCCTGGCTTGCGTTCACCAAGACAATCTTGCCCTGGCGCTGGGGGAGTTTGTGGCGATTCATTAGAATGATGATACCGGCGGCGGTGGTATTGTAGAATAAGTTGTCCGGCAAAAGAATAACGCCCTCGACGAAATCATGATCGACAAACCATTTGCGGATGGTTTTTTCCTTATCTTCGTTTCGGCTCCCGCTGCCGCGCGTCACCGCTCCTGTGTCGAGCACGACCGCTGCCCGGCCCATGGATTTCAATGAGGTGAGGGTGTGCTGTAGCCAGGCCCAGTCAGCCTTGCTGGAGGTAACGCCCCCGTGCTCCTCGAAGCGCCCGAAGTCATCTTTATCATAGGCAGAGGGATCAAAAGGCTGGTTCCACATGGGATTCGCAACGACGATATCAAACTTCCTGAGACTGGAGTCCGTTTCCCGAAACTTGGGATTTGTCATCGAGTTGCCGCGCACGATTTCGCCTTCCATGTCATGGATAACCATGTTCATACGGGCGATTGCGTAGCTCGATCCTGTCAGTTCTTGACCGTAAAGCTTGAGCGGACGACTGACCTTCAGATCACGTTCCATGAGGACCAACTCACACTTGATGAGCAGCCCCGCCGATCCGCAGGCATAATCATAGACCTCTTCTCCTTGAGCTGGTCGAACCATATGGGCCATGAGCCAGCCCACCTCAGTAGGCGTGAAGAACTCGCCGGCGCTCTGTCCCTGCCCTTCAGCGAATTTGCGGAGCAGGTATTCGTAGCAACGCCCGAGGAAATCCGGCTCAACGTCGTATAGACCAAGCCGGTAGCGCGGATCCGAGAGCGTTTCTATGATGCCAGACAGAGCTGCATCACTGATCTCTCGCTCGCCGCTCCGGGTCTCATTGAAGTCAACGATGTCAATGACCCCGCCGAGGTCTTTCTGCCGATCTCCCGTGTTAGCCTTGACGATGGTCCTCATTGTGAAGGTTAGCTGTTCTCCAAGTGTCTTGGGTTTATGCTCCTCCGGCCACTCAAAGTGCTCGCGTCCGCTAACGACCGGCCATCGGGCTTCGGGTGGGAGATAGAAACGTACGAGCGTGTTGTCCGCCTCGATGATCGAAAGAGCAGTATCCCTGTCACCGTACGTTTCGGAGAACCGCTCGACCTCATCTTCGAATACATCGGAGAGGCGTTTGATGAAGACTAGAGGCAAGATGTAGTCCTTGAACTTTGGCGCATCCTTTTCACCTCGAATTGAGCAAGCTGCACTCCATAGCATCTGCTCCATGGATTTCGTAGTCAGTAGATCTTCTTTGGAGCCTCGGCGACGCTGGAGCTTGTTCGTTATAGTCCTGTTTGAGTCAAATCGCACCTCAGCCATCAAATCAGCGATTGCCTGCTTGGCCTTGCCACGAGGTACGCTTCTGCCGTTTTCCCAACGATTGAGGGTTGAGAAGGCCACGCCGAGCTTTGTAGCAAGGTCCTCCTGGCTCAATTCAAGGTTGGTCCTGAGTTGCTTCAAGATATCAGGGATTTCTCTATTTTCCATGCATTGTCTCCAATCCGATAATGCAATATGCTATAGCAATTATAGCGTAATAGAAATCAAAGTCAAGTTTAATTTATAAACTTTTTTGTGATAGGCCTCTCAGAAAAGTAATAGGTGGTGTTGTTGACCCCGGTTACATACAATCGATGACAATTTAACTGGGCATGTTGAATTAGTAGATCTCTCTCTGCTATTACGGGGTTCACCGTTTAACCCCATTGAAATACGCTTCGCTATCACTATCGTGAATTTCACGGGGTAAAGGTTCAAGGTTGCCAGCAGGGGCCGGGGATCGGGGATCAGGGGTCAGGGTTGAAAGAAGCTCATAGCTGATGGCTGATAGCCAGAATGAATTGAAAGGGGAAACGGGGAAGAGAGGCGAATTAGCTGAAAGCACAGATGGGTGCAGGGTTCAGCCTTATGGTATCCACCCGAAATCTGAAGATATCATCAACCTCAAAAACCTTAGATATGTCTGCCAAATCCACGCTCGGCCCTATACGCGCTTTTCTTCCGCAACTATTTTGACTCGCTCGCTGTCACCCTCTCTATTATCATATCCACCAACTGGCGACTATGCTCCAAGACCACTCTGATTCCTGCCTCATCGATATCATCCCCGTGGATCCCCGCTGTTACCGTGACGTTGGTGTTGAGTGCAGCTGACAATCTTTCCGCAGCCTCCTTCGCGATACCGTGCTCCTTGTGCCCCACATAAGAGAAAACAGAGGCTGTTGCACTGAGTCTGTTTTGATCCCTCAAACTCGGCCTCGGCTGGGCTGCGGCAACGGCGCCGATATGGGGTCTATCCCCGCCCCAGATGGCAACCAGGAGATCTTTGCCGATCCTCTTGACAAAGGCCTCGAGATTGTAAGCCTCTCTCTTTATACTAAGATTAAATTCCAAGAATCAGTTCCGTTTATGTAAGACTACTGCATAACTCATTAAATGCTTTCAACATAATGATTATAGTAATACCTACTTGTTGCTGCAAACTCAATACCCAGATTGTGGGGACTGCGTCTCTATCATCCGTACTGCCAGAGCCACACAGTCTTCAGGGTGCCATCTTACAGCCAGCGTATCTGCTTCCGGAATCACAAGCTCTATTTTTCTTGCTTTGATCGGTCGATCATCCCTTCTAGGGCCTCCACCAACATAGTGGCAAAGTCAGGAGAGTTGAGGTCTGTGTCTTTTTCGCTCACTTCGATGTCAGGGCGCAGATGGCCTTTGAGGGCAGGTGCGAATACCGCGTCGGTCTCCGGTTCATAGAGCTCAGCACCTTTGACGCTAAGGGTTGACCACCCTTGAGTGGGGATGAGGAACCTGACTGGGCCTTCTGATCTATTCAGCTTCTCAGCGACTGCCGCTGCGATATCCCTCAACTCATCCGCGCTGGTACGAGCCTGCACTCTGAATTCATCTGGAATAAAAATCTTTCGCTGACCCAAGCGACGCCTCGTCCAAAGCGGATCGCCGGCATCTCTTCTTTCCAACGGTCCGCAGCTAATCATATCAAAACCACTCGGAGCAATTACCTGCGGGATGCCCCTGCGGCCCGCCGCTTCCAGTCGGTGAGGACCTGCCGCCCTGTTTCCACCGAAAAGTTGTTCGCTAACCCCCGCAGGTACAACATCAATAATCCCATCGATCAGGCCCTGGTCGATGAGTTCCTCCATGGCAGCATCCCCCACGCCCTGCGCGTGGAAAGGAATCACCGTATACCCTTTCTTTTCAAGAAGTTCTATAACGTGTTGGGTGCATGCCTCAGAAAATTTAAAGGTTGTCACTGCAATCAACGGTGAATCACTCACAGGCTCAACAGCACCTCCGCTCGCGGCGACCATACCGCATATGCCGCCTGCTGCTCTTTCTAGGACCGCTTTTGTGAGATCATTAAGCCCGGAGATGTCTATCACGGAGTGCATCATCGTGATGTCCTTCGTGCCAATGAATTTTGCAGCGTAAGCGGGCATTGAGGCTCCACTGGATACCATAAACTTTGGGATTCCGAAGGGGAGCATTTTCATGACGTTGGTAGCCAGTGTGGTATTGGATACGCCGCCGAATGATATGATCCCGTCACATTGCCCCTTGGCTAATAATTCCTGCACCTTGATGATCGCCCCCTTACACATAATGGACGCCATTTTCCCCGTTTCTTTTGATGCCCTTATTTCGTCAATGTCACCTCCCCCGGCATTTGCCACCTCTTCGGCGGAGATATCTGAGGAAATAGTCGCCTCACCGCCAAAACCCGTGTCCATAAGAACCGTGTCCATCCCTTTGTCTTCGATGAGTTGTTTTAGGTAGCTGGCTTCTTCCCCTTTCGTATCAAGTGCACAGAGAATGACTATGTGTTTCAACATGATAAGTACCCATTTTGTAATAATAGAAAAATGGTATTCAACAGTGAATTGACCTAGGTTAGCCGCTCATGGAGCATTGAACCGGCGCTCAGCATTTCTTTTAACGTCTCTTTTCTAAAGAAGACTGTCAATTTCTTTTTTCTCGATTTCTTGAACCATGTGTTGGCAGCCCAAAGCAAAGGAGAAAATCCCCGGAAACCTTGGCAGGAGAGGGACAGGATTTCACAGGATTTCCACTTCCACCAGGTCGCCGGCATCAAGGGAAAGGGTCTCTCTCACATGGACCGGGGCAATCAGTTCCATCTTGTTCTCCGGGTAGTCCTGAACAAGTGGAAAGACAATAGCGCCTTTAATCCGGCCGGCGATCAGGACCGGATAGCATTTCGCGCTACAAAAAGCAGGCTTTTCCGGCGTGATTTCGATTCCCTGCCCGGCCTTGAGGCTTTCGAAGGTCTGGAGATCGTCACCTTCTATCTCCAGATTGAGGGTTCCCGGATAAGCTTCTATGGTGAGTTTGGCCAAGAACTGCCTTTTGACCCAAGGGACCTGGGTGAAATCGGCAGCAGCCCGAATCCCGTCGACAATTTTTCCTCTGATCTTAATGGGATGCCCCTTTCTTCCTCAAGGCGTTTTTCAATTTCGGATCGCCCCAGCGATTGACAAGGTGATGTTGAACCCCGAACACATCGAGTACTCTGCCTACGGTGTGGTTGACCAGATCATCGATCGTCTTGGGCAGAAAGTAGAAGGCCGGAATAGGGGGAAGAATAATCCCCCCGGCATCCGCCAGATTCATCATCAGGCTCAGATGGCCCCTGTGAAGCGGGGTCTCTCTCACCACGGCGACCAGTTTCCTCCTCTCCTTCAAAGTCACGTCGGCTGCACGAATCAGGAGATTGTCGTTGTAAGAATTGGCAATGGCGGAGAGGCTCTTGATGGAACAGGGAATAACTGTCATGCCTTCGGTTTGGAAGGACCCGCTCGAAATGTCCGCGCCCACGTCTTCCATGTCGTAGGTGACCCGAGCGAGGGCTTTCACCTGCTCGACCTCCCAGGAGGTCTCCAGACGGATGGTCTTCTCGGCAGATCTGGAGATCACCAAATGGGTCTCCACATCGGTTTTGGACAGGAACTCGAGGAGGCGGATACCGTAAATGGCGCCCGTAGCCCCGGTGATCCCTACGATCAGCCTTTTCATGTTATCCTCCCCTTGAGATCCTTCAGAACACGTGCCAATCGACGCTTCACGTCTTCGGGAACATCCACTTTCTCGAATCCATCCTTCTTGGGCCGAGTGGCATCAAGGCCCATCTTGGTGGTGATAAAACCCTCTCCGGAGGAAGGGTCAATGGGCTGCCCTTTCAGGCCTGGGATGATCATTAAATCCTTGTTGGCTTGGAATCTTGTGGCAAGAGCCCACTCAACCTCCTGGTCGTCTTCCGGATCCACATCTACATCGACCACGACAGCCTTCTTGATGCTGGTGAAAGAAAGGGCTAAGGCCAATGCACTCCGTATGTCCCCTTTATTGTCCGTGTTCATGCTCATGACCACATGAGAGCCAAAGGTCATGGGGATGAAATGGATCTGCTGGATGGAGGGGACCTCCTTCCTCATTTTGGGTATGAAGTCGAGGCTGTGAACGAGATAGAGAAGGCTGTCCACTTCGCGTGCCCATGGGACGATGGCATGATAAAAGGCCCCGTTGCGGCACCTGAGGGCCGTGACGTGAATGGTCGGGCTCTTGGCAAAGGCCATGTAGTAGCCACTGGATTCACCGAGCGTTCCGTCCTCCTCCTTGTGTTTCGGGTCAATATAGCCCTCGATGACAATCTCGCCATGAGCAGGAATATCCAGATCCACTGTTTCCCCTTGCACGGTCTCGATAGGCTCTCCCATCAATCCGCCGGCGACCGACAGTTTGTCGGTTCCCCGAGGGACTTTGAAGATGGAAGCCATGAAGACTGCCGGGGCCACGCCGATCACGGTGGCCAGTTCCATGCGCGTCCCTTCACGCTTATGTCTTGCGTAAATATCAGCGAGTGGGGGATTGAGGAGGGAGATGCCAAGAAGGTTCTTCCCCCTCACTTCCATGCGATGGAGACCCCGTCCCGTCGTCCCCGTTTCCGGATCTCTTGCCGATGTAATCCCTGAGGTGATGTAAGGACCCGTATCCTTGGCATAGTGCGTCAAGACCGGAAGCATCTCGAAAAGGTTCACCTTCCCTTTAGGGATGACGATTGACGCGTGTGGTTCTTCAGCAACAAGCCTGGGGGGCACTCTCTTCTCGAATCTGGGAATGACATCATCCAGAAGTCGATGTTCATCAATCCCCAACCCCAAAGAAAGACGCCGTACGGTTCCGAAAAGATTGCCGATCACCGGGAACCTATACCCCTTGGTCTTTTCGAAGAGAATGGCCGGGGCTTCCCTTTTCCCCAATTCGGAAAGGATGGTGGAAATCTCGAATTTCGGGTCAAACGGTTTTGACAGGGCAAGGAGTTCTCCTTGGTCCTTCAACACCTGGATAAAATCCCTCAGTGAGCGATGCATGGACAAGAGCCCCCATCATTATTGGAACTTGTTGACCTCTCTGACGACCTTGACAGACCAGGGGGTTTCCTGAAGCTGTCCCCTGCCCAGGCGGACCCAGAGCCTGTCCGGGTATTTTGATTCATCTCTTGAAACCAGGGCGGAAGCAAAGAAACTGCGATACTTGTATCGCCGGTCAGAGGGTGTGAGATCGCGAAGGATTATCTCCGTTTCCTTGTCTTCAGGGACCAAAGCCGGGTCCGTGAGTACGTACGTGTCGTATTCTTTTCTCGCCATCAATGGACTCCTTACTCTTTAAAACCATAGTTTTTCCAGTTTTCAAGAACCTTTTCCTGGATTTCTTTTGGGTAGACGTTGTTGAAAGAAACCTTGATGGGCCTATCCGCTTTAGGCCAGTCCAAGGGAAAGGTGCAGTCGAAAAGAACCTGGGCGCCCCGGCTCCATTTTCTATCCTCAGGGTCGGCAAACGGATACAGGGGCGTTCCTGCGGCATGTTCGTATTTTCTGATGCCTCGGATGGGGTGGCATTTTGTGGCCAGGGCATGAATGACCTCATCCTTATTGTAGATGTCGGTCTCATCATCCACAACGATCACCATATGGTACCACGGGCTCATCTTGCTCCCGAAGATGAGGTTGGCAATCTGAGAAGCAATATTGCTGTAAGCAGGCTTGACACCCACCACGACCATGTGATGGGTCGATTCGGGGAGCATGTAGACGCCTGTAATAGGGTATCCCTGGCTTTCCAGGAGCCGCCGCATCTCCAACCCCAGCGAGAAGGATCGGAGAAGCTGCCCTTCATCCGTAGGGATGCCCATGTTGGAGACTGTGAGTATTGGGTTGTTTCGATAGGTGATCGCTTTAATCCGGTACACGGTTCGAGGCTCCCTCGGTGAAGTCCGGTAGCCCGTATATTCTCCAAAAGGGGCCTCCTCGATCATGAG
>Ga0315541_1000861_pt1 | contig 30661 bp, 29 predicted proteins | sample SalMarSW160190MG_FD_203095 | JGI IMG/M metagenome (GOLD analysis project Ga0315541, IMG submission 203095) | Salt marsh sediment microbial communities from the Plum Island Ecosystem LTER, Massachusetts, United States - Salt Marsh Sediment SW1601-190 ...
ATTGAGCATCTTCCAGGGCCGGATGGAGATAGGGGTTCGGATCGCGGCCCTGGTTTGCGACGAGTACGAACGTGATCGCCTCCAGGGCTTCCTCTCCATCGTTTACGTAGTCGACGATCTGTGTGCCCGCAAGGGTATGTGTCTGCGGGTCAAGCGTCACAACGATATCGTAGCGGCTGAATTCTTCCGCCGCTGCACCGATCGCGAACAGCATGGCCAAGATAGACGAAAGAGCAATCACCACTCCGGTTTGCCATTTCAGCAGATTCATTTGTTGATCTCCCCCTCTCATCTGATATTCGGCAGATTAAGGATCCCTTATATTGCACTATGTGCGCATTCACGTCAAACCCCAAACTGGAGAACTCGTCAATGTGCATGGGGAAAATCGGCGGACATATCACCCATTTCCGAACTCTCCGCTTCCTTCCGGGCCGACACTTCGCTAGATCTGGACACGTCTCCGGGGCAACCTTATGCCACTTGGACAGCGAAGAGATGACTCCCGGCAGACTGGGTTCGACGGCAGGATGACAGAAAGGCCCTCATGGAGGCAGACTGAGAGACACCTTTCAGAAACGGCGCGCGCTTTCAGAGATGTTCCCGAAGTTGTCCTGTGGCACTCAATTCGCCGGATGACAACTCAGGCGATGAGGTCAAAAGGCAAGGTTTGCCCCCATTGTCACGGTAAGCATCCTCGCTACTAACATTGCTACCTGTCGGTCACGCTCAGCTTGTTCTTCCTGCTTTTGCTGTTTCAATTGCCCAATCAATGGTTCTTAGGAATCGGTCGAGAGCCTCTTCAGTTGCCAATAAATCCATGCCAAATGTAGGGTATTTATGGATATCATCGCTCATCAGTTGTACGCCTGATATCGTGTTCAATTGAACAAGCAGCTCCGTACGGTTCCCCTCTTCGTCAAATGGTGGGCGACTACTGATCTGACCAAACGGAATCTGAACATAACCACCTGTGGTCAGTGACAAAAACCTGAACTCCTTACCCTCATGCTTGAGGACGGGAATCACGTACCCGGTTTGCTTGCCCTTCCCCCACCATAGTGATAGGTTGTGTTCTTCCGACCAGTCGAGAACGGCCCTTGCCACCTGACATATCTTGTCCCCGTGTTTCTTGCGTAGTTCGTCAAAGAACGACACCTTGTCCCATGATCGATGCTCACGAACAGGCGGGCGCTTTTTCTCTGCAATGCCGATAACTCTAGGCACAAGGGTCCGAAGCTTCGCTCCCACGTACTGCTTGATCTCGATAGCTAGAAAATCGGCTGGATCCATCTGCTCGTTGAGGAACTCGATGATGCGCCGGAGCTCACGTGGTATCTCATCGGCAACGATGATCAGCCGCAGTCGACCCGCTTGAAGATTCGTCTTGACCTGTTGCCAAAACGAGCCTGTGTCTCTCTCTGGCCCAAGGAACTCGGTAAGCACTGGTTGAGGGTCGCTTTTGGCCTTCTCACAAGTAGCTTCGAACTGAGCCATGATCTTCTCTACCGGCCAATAGACTACCGCGTTGGCCGCGTACTCCAGGAGTTGGCCGATAACCTCCCGGCGAATACGCGTGTCTGAACCGCGTTTCACCTCAATAAGAGTTGGAATCCCGTCCTGGTCTAGAAAGAGGTGATCGACCGACCATCGCCCACCAAAACTGTCACCATCTGGTAGTGCCATCTCGCGAGTGATCAGCAACCAGCGGCGGGGTTGCTCGCTTCCTACCTGGTCACCAGCAAGCAGATTAGGGTATTTTGCAAGGAACTCCTGTAGACGATCTTCAGAGTCATACGGTTCCTCTGTCATCTCGACCAGTTCATCATTATCACGTATGAGAAAAACACCTGTAGCCAATGCGCACCTCCTTTTGGTAACGCATGCTTCGGGGCCGAAGCCTGCCTTTTGTGCTTGATCAAGACCCACCGGTGGTGCCTTGTTTCCTTCTCACATTCTCCACCGGTTGGCACGTTCTCCATCGGCGAACCACTCTTGTTGCTACAGCTTATATCCAATCGTGCGCAGGAACTGCTTGCGCTTTGTGACGTCTTCCTCTTCTTCCACGCCTTTAAGAGAGACGCCGTCGATGACGCCGAGGATCCCGCGGCCCTGCGGTCTGCGCGGGGAGGACTTCCGGAAGACAATTGAAGGGGTGTTAAGGGAGGCAGTTGCTTCAGCTAGCTGAACAGTTACCCCCTTCTTAATTAGAATGTCCAACTCAAGTAGGCGCTTACCGAGAACCCAACAGACCAGTCAAGTGAGGTGAACGTGTCACCTTCTTTCCAGCTAATGCCAAGAAAGTAACTAAAAACAAGTTGTTCGAATCTATCAGCGAAGTTATTTTGAGTGACAACATCAGTTCCTTCGATGACCCACCTGCTGGAGAATACTCCATCAATAGAGTATTCGAGATAGTCGTCCTTTGGAGCATGCAGAGCTGTTAATTCAATCCCGAAACCATAACTAGCTTGCTGTAGCAGCTGGAAGTTCACACCAGCAGCATAAGTGAATGAGGATGGTCCACGCATAGTCTGTAAGTCAAGGACTGCCGTTCCCACTACAAACCCCACAGAGCCGTTGAACACCCATACGTAGCCATCCATCCATAGATATGTATACTCGATAGTCGGCGGCCACCTCTGCGTAATGCCTATGAATACATGAGGCCCAATATCCACCCTAATTCCGCTCCCGTAACACGGTTTCCCCAGATTGAGGGCTAATCCCACCAGCAAGACAAGCAAAACCGCGAACACCGTGAGAGCGGCATTCTTCGGGAACGCGTCCTTCATCCTGACCCTCCTTTGCAAACATGATATAGCGAAAGAGATTCGCTTGCCAGTTACAGGGGTGCACTGAGGTCAAACCTTGTTTCTTGCGCGCTCTCACCGGTTAGCATGTTCTCGAACGGAGGATCGCCAGTATGCCTACAGTTTATATCCTATCGTGCGCAGGAACTGTTTGCGCTTTTTGATGTCTTCGTCGGTCTCCACCCCTTTGGGAGAGACACCATCGATGACGCCGAGGATTCATCGTCCCTGTTCGGTCTCCGCGACGATCACCTGTACGGGATTGGCGGTGGCGCAGTAGATGTGACAGACCTCAGGAATCATCTTCACCGCGTTCAGGACGTTGATCGGGAACGAACCGTCGAGGAAGATGATGAACGAGTGCCCAACGCGGCCCGCCTCTGCTTAGGTATCGCTTTGCTCCATCTTGAGGTTGGACAGGGCTTGGGCGATAGATTCACGGAGAGGCGGCAGGTCCTCCCTGACGGTTCGCCATACCACGGCTGCATCTACCCCAAAGTATTCATGGATCACCTTGTCTCGCATCCCGGTCATCCCTCGCCAAGGAATGCGCGGGTATCTATCCCGAAAATCCTTGGGGATGCGTTTTGCAGCTTCACCAATTACTTCCAACGCTCGCACCACTGCCAGTAGAGTTCGCTCATCCTTTTGTAAGTCATCAACCGTCGGAGTTTCCTCCAAGAAGCGGTAAGCCTTCTCAGCATATTCAAGGATATCTTCCAAGTAGTCCTCGAAGATGCGCTCAACGTTCATACTGACACAACCTCAGAGAGGACGCGCTCGCCAATGCGCGGCTTCAGCGCACTCTTCATGACCAGATCAACTTTAACTCCCAGGAGCTGACTGAGATAATCCTCCATCTCGATGAACCGGAAAAACGTGGGAGAAGATTGGAATTCCACCAGGATGTCCAGGTCACTTCTTCCCTCTTGTTCCCCCCGCACAAAAGAGCCAAAGATACCCAAGAACTTGACACCATAACGTTGATTGATCTCAGGTAGCTGTGCCCGCAGAGTCTCCAGAGCATCTTCGAGTGTGAAACTCAATCTGTCAGAGTCGCCTTCCTGCATGCTCTCATTCACCTCCCTGGACACCCTATTCTACAGCTTGTAGCCGATCGTGCGTAGGAAGTTCTTGCGATCTTTGATATCAACCTCGGTCTCCACGCCTTTGGGGGAGACGCCGTCGATGACACCGAGGATCCCACGACCCTGCTCGGTCTGCGCGACGATCACCTGCACGGGATTGGCACTGGCACAGATGATGTGACAGACCTCGGGGATCATCTTCACCGCGTTCAAGACGTTGATCGGGAACGATCCGTCCAAAAAGATGATGAACGTATGCCCAGCGCCGATGCTTTGAGCGTTTTTTACCGCGAGATCGACGAGTGTCTCGTCGGTTCCGGAGCGGCGGATGAGGGCCGGGCCAGAGGATTCGCAGAAGGCAAGCCCGAACTTGATCCCTGGAACTGAGGTCACCAGCACCTCGTGTAAGTCCTCCACCGTCTTTATGAAGTGGGTCTGCCCGAGGATAAAGTTCAGTTCTTTTGGATTCTTGATTTCAACGAGTTTCAGTTCCATCGTAGCCTCCCGAAAGAATTGAGTGATCGGAGGATTGAGAGATTGTGTGATTTACAATCCCCCGATGATTCAATCATTCAATGGCTCAATTCGCAATTCGCTCAATTACTCGCTCAATCTCTTCTACGGTAAGTATCACCTCGGTCTCCACGCCGCTGTCCATCTTTTTTAACTTCCCTTTCTTGGAGGCGGTCTCATCATCTCCGAGGACGAGGAGGTAGCGGGCCCCAAGCTGGTTCGCCTGCGTCATCTGTTTGCGTAGGGCCCGTCCGCGGTAGTCAAGGTCGACTGAGAGCCCCTGCCGGCGTAGGTCTCTTGCGAGATCGAGGGCGAGGGAGCGCCCCTCTTCGCCCAGGGTGGCGAGGAACAGGTCGAGCCGCTGGCGATCATCGAGCGAACCCATTCGCTCCTTGAGGACGAGGATCAGCCGTTCCATCCCGCCGGCGAAACCGACCCCAGGGGTGGGCGGACCGCCGAGCATCTCCACCAAGCCGTCGTAGCGACCGCCGCCTAGGAGCTCGTCCTTTGCTCCCAGGTCCACCGAGACAAGTTCAAAAACCGTACGCGTGTAGTAGTCGAGCCCGCGCACCAGCCGCGAGTCGATGGTGTAGGAGAGGCCAAGCCGATCGAGGTGCTGTCGCACGGAGGCGAAGTGATCGGCGCAACTCTTACACAGGTGTTCGGCGCTTCCTGGGGCGTCTTTAATATGCGGCTGGCATAGATCGTTCTTACAGTCGAGGATGCGAAGCGGATTCTCCTCATACCGGCGCTGGCAGTCCTCGCACATCGACTCGATCCGCTCGGCGAAGTAGTCACGCAAGATCTGTCTGTATTGCTTTCGGTCGGCAGCACAGCCGATGCTGTTTAATCGCAGCGACAGGCCTTTAAGGCCGAGTGAGTCCATCAGCTCCCAGGCGAGGTTGATCACCTCCACATCAAGAGCCGGATCGAGCGAGCCGATCGCCTCCACCCCGTATTGGTGGAACTGGCGGCTGCGTCCTTTCTGCGGCTTCTCGTAGCGGAACATCGGCCCGATGTAGAAGAGCTTCTGGAACGGCTCGGTGGTGAAAAGGCCGTGTTCAACGTAGGCGCGGACGACCGAGGCGGTCGCCTCCGGCCGCAAGGTTAAGCTGCGCCCCTTCTTATCGGGAAAGGTGTACATCTCCTTGTTGACAACATCGGTGGCCTCGCCGATCCCGCGGGAAAAAAGCTCGGTGTGTTCGACAAGTGGAACCCGGATCTCGCGGTAGTTGAAGCGCCGCGCAACCTCGCGCACCTTATCTTCGAGAAGGGTCCAGTAACCGATATCCTGTGGGAGGATATCGCGCATCCCCCGGACCGACTCGTAAGCCATCTAGACTTCCTTAAGCACGTTGACCATTTCGATCAACGTCTCTGCGGCCTGTGCTCCCTTATTCCCAAGCTTTGTTCCTGCTCGTTCGATAGCCTGGTCAATCGTGTCCGAGGTGATCACCCCGAAGGCGATGGGAATATCCACGTCCAGGTTAATCCGGGCTAGCCCCTTGATCACTTCGTTTGAGATGTACTCGAAGTGCGGGGTTGCCCCGCGGATCACCGCAGCGAGCGCGATCACCCCATCGTAACGACCGGTTGTGGCCATGTGTTTGACTGCCTTTGGTACCTCGAACGCCCCTGGAACCCAACAGACATCGGTCGTCTCCTGCGGCACGTTCGACCGCCGCAGCCTGTCAAGCGCTCCTTTAAGGAGCCGCTCGGTGATCATGTCGTTGAACCGGCTGACGATGATTCCCACTCGCAGGCCGCTCCCGTCGAGCTTTCCTTCAAACATCTTTCCCATCTTTGCTCCCTCCTTTGCAACTTACCGCCTCTTGCGGTCGATACCACCTTATTCTAAACGTTTGTTAAGCGGTGACCGAGTTTTTCTTTTTTCGTTTTTAAGTAGTAGCGGTTGTACTCGTTCGGTGTGATCTCGATTGGGACCTGCTGTGTAATCTTAAGACCGTAGCCAGAAAGGCCGACGACCTTCTTGGGATTGTTGGTGAGGAGTCGAATCGTGGAGAGCCCAAGGTCGGACAGGATCTGCGCTCCGATTCCATAGTCGCGCAGGTCGGCCTCGAAACCGAGCCGTTTATTTGCTTCCACGGTATCCAATCCCTCATCTTGGAGGTGGTAGGCGCAAACCTTGTTCTTCAGGCCGATTCCTCGCCCCTCCTGGCGCATGTACACGAGCACCCCACACCCTTCCTCCTCGATCATTTGAAGGGCCCGATGGAGCTGATCACCGCAGTCGCAGCGCAGCGAGCCCAGCACATCGCCGGTAAGGCACTCGGAATGAACCCTGACCAACACGTCTTTCTTGCCGGCGACCTCTCCTTTAACCAGGGCGACGTGCTCTGCATCTTCGATGGGACTTGTGTAGCTATAAATCTTGAAGTCTCCGTATTTGGTGGGAAGGTCGGCGACGGCTACCCGTTCGATTAAGCGCTCGTGGCGCTTTCGATGGGCGATGAGGTCGGCAATACTGGCGATGGAGAGGTCGTGCTCCTTGACGAAGGCTTCCAGTTGAGGGAGGCGGGCCATGGTCCCGTCGTCGTTTAAGATCTCGCAGATCACCGCCGCTGGTTTGAGCCCGGCGATCCGTGCCAGGTCGACCGCTGCTTCAGTATGTCCAGCGCGTTTCAGGACTCCACCTTCACAGGCGATCAACGGGAAGATATGGCCGGGGCGAGCAAGGTCCTCCGGCTGAGTCTCATCATCGAGCACTACCTGGATGGTATGCGCGCGGTCATGAGCGGAGATCCCGGTTGTGATTCCATTTCTCGCGTCCACCGACACGGAAAAATGTGTGCCGTGCAAAGCGGTGTTCTCTGGACTCATTGGAGTAAGAGCGAGCTTCCGCGCACGGAGGGTGTCGATTGGCATACATATCAACCCGCGGCCGTACTTTGCCATGAAGTTGACCGTCTGCGCAGTGACATGCTCCGCAGCTATCACCAAGTCCCCCTCGTTCTCCCGGTTCTCATCGTCGGCCAGGATTACCGTCTCGCCGGCACGAATCCGCTCTATCGCTTCCTCGATGCTAATGAACACGTCTTGTCATCCTCTCTACATACTTTGCCAGGATATCAAACTCGATATTCACTGGGTCTCCCACTGAAAGGCCCTGCAGGTTCGTCGCTTTGAACGTCTTTGGGATTATCGCACAGCAAAAGGTCGCACCGGTCACTTGAAACGGGGTAAGACTGATCCCGTCCACTGCCACCGTGCCCTTCTCTACCATATACCGGCTAAATTCAGGGGGGTAGGAGAAGGTGAAGTTCCGCCCCTCCCGCTCGCGGACGATTGCCTTTACCCGGCCGACCGTATCGACGTGCCCGAGCACAATATGGCCGTCGAGGCTCCCTTCCGGGCTCACCGGAAGCTCCAAATTCACCCGTGTGTGCGCCTGCAACCTGCCCAAAGTGGTACGTGAGGCAGTCTCTTGAGAGAGGTCAGCGAGGAAGGCCTCGCTCGCCAGTTCGCGAACGGTCAGGCATACCCCATTGATGGCGACGCTTCCTCCCAGGACCAACCGATCGCGAAAGTCGGAAGAGACCTCCACCTCAAGGGTGCTCCCCCATTGCTGTTTAAGCAGGCCCAATCCCTGAACAATCCCCGTAAACATCGACACCAAGGAGTGTACCGCACTTTAAAATGGTTATCAACAAAGTTGCAAAGGGCCAAACCCTGAGATACCCTATCGCAAGGAGGTCATCGTGCGTAAAGGTCTTGTATGTTTGGTGTTACTGTTGCTCTTTCTTGCTATGGGAGGAGTTGCTTGGGGAACCCAGAAGGGGTTGACCTATCAGATCTACGGGCGTGAAGATTATAAGGAGATTGAGGTTAAAACCGCGCTGGCGAGCTACGTCTTCTCCGAAGACGGCGGAACGCTTCGAAGTGTCTATCTCAACTTTGCCCCCTATGGCTCCAAAGTGGTCGAGCTCGTCCAAGGAACGAGGACCGATCCCAAGAGCCTCGAACGGCAGTACGTTGCCGACACCCTCTTCCCCTTCTCTGTCCAGGCGGAAGGAAAAGCCGCCCTGGGTACTTACACCCTCTCTGAGCCGCAGCAACCGTCCCCTGACAAGTTGATCGTCGAGTTTCAAGGCGAAGTGGGGGGATTTGCTCTTATCAAGCGTTTCACAATTCATAATGACCCTTATTACACAATCGACATCGAGGTGGCTTTAGAGAACCAAACGGAGCAGGAGTTTCTCATACGGATGTCGCTAGGTGACTACATATTAAAGGAGAAGGGGCCATCGCTTGTCTACCAGTTCGACGGCAATCCGGGTGAGAGCCTCCTCGCAGAAGGCTCGTACGCCTCGTTCGACGGGCTTGGTTTAATGGATAAGGCCACGGTTTTCTTCCTCAAGACGAGCGCTGTTTCTGGTGTTACTCCGTTTGTGGAGCGAACATCCGCTGGAAATCGCCACTTTGGCGTTACTCTATCTGTTGGCCAGGGCTCTACCTCCTATTTTTTCTCCCTGTATGGAGGGCGTCGACGATTCCTACTGATGAAGGCTGTTGGGTTGGGAGAGCTCGACGCTCCGGGGAGCGCAGCCCGGATGATGATCCCGGTGATTCAGTTCCTCGACCTCCTCTACCGCTACACCGGGAACTACGGCTGGTCGATCATCCTGTTTACGCTCCTGACGCGTGTGATCCTGTTCCCGCTCATGCGCAAGCAGTATCACTCGATGGCCAAGATGCAGAAGCTGCAGCCGAAAATGAAGCGGATCCAGGAGCGGTTTAAGGATGATAAACAGTTGCTGCAGCAGAAGCTAATGGAGCTGTATAAGCGGGAAGGAGTGAACCCAATGGGAGGATGTCTTCCCATGTTCATCCAGCTTCCAATCCTCATCCTCCTGTGGAAGGCTATCCTCTACTCCGGTGAGCAGATCCACCTCTCCCCCGGGTTTTTATGGCTCTCCGACCTTAGCCTGCGCGATCCTTACTTCATCCTTGTGATCCTCACCACCCTGGTGATGATCCTTCAACAGAAGCTGATGACCCCGATGACGACCGGGGATCGTGGTGGGAGCCAAAAATACATGGGGTATATCTTCCCAATCTTTATGGCTATCTTCTTGTATAACTTCCCAGCCGGACTATGGCTCTATTACCTGCTAACAACGCTCCTTCAGGTGGGGCAACAGTACTTCGTCAACTGGGAGATGGCGCGAGCGGAGGGGGGAGCGGTCACTGTTCCTGTGGAGAGCCCGGCGACCGCCGAGGATGACCAAGAGGGCGATGGAGACGGTCAAGAGGGAGATTGAGGCCTACCTACGGGAACTCCTTGGCATTCTGGAGGAGGAGACGACCTTCGAGATCGAGGGAGATTCCTGCGAGGAACTTTACGTAAACCTCACCGGGAGCCTCTTCTCCCTCCCGGAGGAAAGATCGACTCTGACTGCTCTTCAACACCTGCTGCGTGTCTACCTGCGTCACAAGACCGGAAAAGACTGCGGGATCATAATGGATATTAACGGGGCGGTGAAGCGGAGGCGGGCCGACCTAATCCGCTTTGCTCTCACAACTGCTGAATCTGTCCGCCGAGAACGCAAAAGGATCCGGTTGAATCCGATGCCTGCCCATGAGCGACGGACGATCCACATCACTCTCGCAAACTTCCCGGGTGTGAAGACCTACAGCGTTGGCCAAGGCGAAAGGCGGCGGGTGGTCATCGAACCGGACGGGGCGTGATGCAGGAAGATACAATCGCTGCCATCTCTACCCCCTTGGGAGAAGGCGGGATCGGGATCGTCCGCATGAGCGGTCCACAGGCACTCATGATCGCGGAGGCGATCTTCCATCCTAGTGGCAGCTTTGGGGTGCCCCTCTCTCACGCCGCAAGCTATACACTTCACTATGGGTTCATCGTCGCGCAAGGGGAGAAGATCGATGAAGTTTTGGTTTCGGTGATGCGCGCTCCGCACACCTACACCCGCGAGGACGTGGTGGAGATCAACTGTCACGGCGGGATCGTCGCCTTACGCGCTGTGCTCGACCTCGTATTAGAGAAGGGAGCACGACTCGCAGAAGCGGGAGAGTTCACCAAGCGGGCGTTTCTGAACGGTCGCATCTCGCTTGATCAGGCTAAAGCCGTCCTTGAGATTGTGAGGGCAAGGACGAAACTCGGGCTGGAGGCGGCGGTCGATCAGTTGAGCGGCCGCTTCTTTGAGGCGATAGCCGCCATCCGGGAGAGGATCGGAGAGCTTCTTGCTGAAGTTGAGGTGGAGATAGACTTCCCAGACGTGAAGGCCGAAACAGAGGATGCTCTTCCTGCATTAATTGAGCTTTCCGGTCGGATCGCGATGCTTCTTACCCAGGGAGAACAGGGTAGAATCGTGCTCGAGGGACTCACGATCGCGATCATTGGCCGGCCGAACGTGGGGAAATCAACCCTGCTTAACACCCTCCTTGTTGAAGAGCGGGCGATCGTCACCCCAATCCCAGGCACGACCCGCGATACGGTAGAGGAGGAGGCAGCTATTGGAGGAGTTCCAGTCCGTTTCATCGATACCGCTGGGCTGCGCGAACCGACAGACCCGTTAGAGGAGGAAGGGGTGCGGCGGACGAGAGCAGCGATCGAGCGTGCTGATCTTCTCCTTCTCATACTCGATCGTAGTGTCCCGCTTACAAAAGAGGACCAGCGTCTCTTAGAGAGCGAATGGGAGATGCCGGCTATCTTGGTTCTCAATAAGTGCGACCTCCCGCGGGAGATCGGATCAATCGAGTCGGATCTCTGTGCTGGCACCTACGAGATATCGGCCAAGAGCGGCAAAGGGGTGGATCGGTTAACAGAAGGGATTCTCGATCTTCTCCTCGGCGGGCAGCTTCCCCGCCGGGGCGCGATCCTCCTGCTTGATACTTGGGAACGGGACCTCCTCCGTCGCACGAAGACCCTTCTCGATCGTACGATCGATGCTGTCCGGACCGGTTGTTCTTTGGATATGATCGCCGAGGAGTTGCGCGCCGCCTATACCGTGGCTGGGGAACTCCAGGGGATCGACGTTAGCGAGGATATTCTCGCCCGGATCTTCTCCCGCTTCTGCGTGGGGAAGTGACACCTGTCTTGAGAGTGAAGGACAGCGCGTAAGGTCCTCTAAAGACGCAGGTCCTTCTGTTTTCAGACAAAATTGCTAGGATAGAAGGGTTATGTTATCCGTGTTGTTTTCATCAGCTGTAGGAGGATTTCTCCTTCGAGGGCAGTTTCGTCGTATACGCTTCCTTCTTCCCGCTTTTGTTCTCTTTGTCGCTGTGGGTGGGAGAATCGAGCTTCTCGGCTTGGCCGTGGGGCTGTTGATCCTCCTGGTTAAGGTTCCGAAGAAAGGGGTGGCTCCATGGTTGCAGTGGATCGCCGCAGCACTCGCTGCGGCGCTATTAGGTTTTCGCATCCAGTTTGTCACAAACCCAGCCGGTGGATACGTGCAGCTTAACTCAGTTTCCATGCCGCTCACCGTCCTCTGGGTGCTTATCATTCTTCGCTCGCGAGAGGAGCTGCGTCGGACGCTCCCCCGCCCTGCTCTGCAGATCATGATCGATCTTCTTCTGGTGTTAAACGCTGTCTTACTTGCACTGATCTCTCCGCAGACGCATGCCTCACCGATCGCGTTCTACCTTCCTTTCACCCTATTGGGGATAGTGCTGGCAACCGCGATCGCTGCTTATAGGGGAGAGAGCCTTCCTCCACTTCATCGTACGGTTGCCTTCGGTCTGGCACTCTACGGGGTCAGCGGGGTGATGAAAGGGCCGATTTCCCTCTCCTTGTTGGCGCCGCTTGCCTTGATCAGCTTTCCTATTATGACGACCTCCCAGGCCCTCCTAGTGCAAGGCCTGGCGGGAGTTCGCCCCAAGCTGCTCCCCCGCTGGTTCAGCGAACGTGGTTACACACAAGGGTCCTTTTCCTTCCTTTTACTTCTTCTGTCAAGCGCCCTCGCCCTTGGTGTGGTTTTGGCAGTCCACTGCTCCCCAACTCACGGCATGCTTGTGGCGGGAATCGTTCCCGTATTAATTGTGGCACACCTCTCTCGGCGCAAAGTCTCTACCTGGCTTACCAGGCGCTGGGCCGAGAGAATTGGCGGTCGGAGTTTCCTGTTTGACGTGGGGTTTCACAATCTAACGCTTCATGAGGCGGTAGCCCGGGCTGAGCGAATGCTCCTTGCACGCGAACGCTCACACATGATCGTTACCGTGAACAGCGTTTCACTCCTTAAAAGTAGGAAGGACAAAACCCTTCTTGAGATCTACAGGCGGGCCGATCTGGTGACTGCCGACGGAGTGGGGATCGTATGGGCATCGCGCCTTCTCGGTTTACCGCTCAAGGGGCGAGTAACCGGAATCGATCTTGCGCAATCTCTCCTTAAGCGAGCGAGTGTGAGCGGCTACCGCGTCTTCCTCCTTGGTAGCAGAAAGGGAGTAGCTGAGAGGGCCGCGCGCCGGCTGGAGAAACGTTTTTCTGGCTTGGACATTGTTGGAACCCACCACGGCTACTTCGACGAGGCTGCAGGGTTGCTCGCGGCGATAAAGGAGGCGCACCCGCAGATCCTCCTTGTGGGGATGGGGGCGCCAAAGCAGGAGCGCTGGATGCTAAAACATGTCAAGGAGCTATCGGTCCCCTTGATGATCGGAGTCGGTGGGGCGTTCGATCTCTTTGCCGGTGACTGTCGCCGCGCTCCTCTGCGCTGGCAGCAGTTGGGTTTTGAGTGGCTGTACCGGCTCCTCCACGAGCCATGGCGGATCAAGGAGGCATTGGCGATTCCACACTTCATTGGTAGAGTTCTTGCGGCGCGGACCGCGGTCAATCTATCAACCTTTATCGATCTTCCAGGAGTGGAGATTTAATCTCGCACCAAGTCGACCACTTCTATCTGTACAGACCCCTGCCAGTCGTCAAACCCCGCGCGGGCGACGAGGGAGGCCCCATGTGCCTCCTTGAAGGTGTCTATGTGCTTTCCCATCCGGAAGGCAATGAACGGGAGTAAGAGCCCATTTTGCGTCACTTTCCCCTTGAGGTGCTGTCGCCGTGCCCCGACTAGGGAGAGCCCCACGAATGAGCAGTCCTTAAAGAGGAAGAGCGGCGCTGGGTTTCCTGGGCCATAAGGGGCGAGGGAGCGGATATTAGTGTGGAACCGCACGTTGATATCTTCTGCGGCGACTCTCGCGTCGATGAGCCTCATCACACTGGCTAAGTAATCTAGCCCCTGTTGGGCAGCATAATTAAGGAGCCGCCCGCGCAATTCGGGAAGGGCCTCGTTTGAAACAGAAAAGCCAGCTGCCATTTGGTGTCCGCCATAATGGAGAAAGAGGTCAGAGTGCGCCTCAAGGCAGGCCACCATATTGAACCCGTTCACACTCCGGCAGGAGGCACGGCTTACGCTGTCACCTTGGGAGATGATGATCGCAGGTACGCCGTAGCGGTCAGTCAGGTTAGAAGCAGCAAGCCCGAGGATTCCCTCGTTCCAGTACTTTCCTGAGAGAATGATAATTCTATCCTTCTTTGGATCGACGCCATCCTCGGCCATCCGCTCCTCTGCTTGGGATATCAGGTCATCTTGGGCGATCTCCCGATCGCGGTTATAGTCCAGCAGGATTTCCGTCAGGTACTCGGCTCGCTGTAGAGCCCCGGTGGTGAGTAGTAGAAACGCGACCTTGGGATCCCCAGCTCGGTTTGCTGCGTTTAACTTGGGAGCGATGATATAACCGATGTCGGAGGTGGTGAGCTTCTTCGTGTTAATCGATAGTTTGTCCATCAACACGCGCAGACCGAGGGATGATCCCTCTTGGCGGGCGATGAGGGCGAGCCCCTCTCGCACCATCGCTCGGTTCTCTACTTCTCCTCCCTTGGCTAATGGAACCAGGTCAGCGACTGTTCCCAGTGCGACGAGATCGAGGAGATGATAGGGTGTAGGAAGGTCAAGTCGCTCGTACAGGGCGCAGATCAACTTGTAGGCGACCCCCACTCCAGCGAGATCCAGGTTGGGATAGGTTTCGCCCCGACATTGAGGATCGATGATAGTTATGGCTGGTGGGAGAACCCGTGGCGGGGTGTGATGATCGGTGACGATGGTGTCGATATCAGCCTCACGGAGAAGGTCGATCTCCTGAGCATTGGAAACCCCACAGTCGACCGTGATGACAAGGGTAAACCTCTCTTTTATCGCCCGGTGGACAAACTCACGTGACAGGCCGTGACCACACCCCCGGTCTCCTACGTCCACCTTGATCGTTCCCTTGGGAAGGAGTGGGAGTAGGCCCTGGTAGAGGACGGCTGCTCCGGTGAGACCGTCGACGTCAAAATCACCATAGATAAAAAGCCGTTCCCTATCGGCGATCGCTTCGATCAACCGGGAGATTCCCTCCTCCATTCCAGAGAGGTCAAACGGCGAATGAAAATTGTTGAATCCAGGATCGATCAGTCCCTGCCAGTCCTTTCCACCACGTCGGGCAAGGAGAACAGCGAATGGGCGGGCACAATCAAGAGACGCCTCGATTTCCCGGGTTAGGGCATCATCAGGAAGGGGAGCGATTTCCCACTCCCTTTCCTTGCAGATGAGAGATTTCATTTACCTTTTTTTGCCCCGCCAGCCTTGAGAGTCCAAGCGCAGAGAATTGGATTGGCGATGTACATCGAGGAGTACGTTCCCACAATGACGCCAATCAGAAGCGCCAGCGCGAAGCCGCGCAGGACCGATCCACCGAACAGGAACAAGATGATCACCGGGATGAAGGTGGTGAACGAGGTGTTTAGAGTCCGGCTCAACGACTGATTGACACTGCGGTTGATGATATCGAAGACCGATCCTTTCCTGTCGAGCTTGAGATTCTCGCGGATGCGGTCGAAGATGACGATTGTATCGTTTAAGGAATACCCGACGATTGTCAGGAAGGCTGCGATCGTCGCCAAGTTTACCTCCACCCGGAATATGGCGAACACCCCCAGGGCGATGACCACATCGTGCAGGATTGCGGCTACTGCTCCCACGGCGTAGCGAAGGCGGAATCGCCAAGAGATGTAGACCAGGATGACAACGATAGCCAACAAGACCGCCTGCCAGCCCTTCTGGGCAAGCTCGCGGCTCACCTGCTGGCCGATCGAGCGGCGGCTGATCTCCTCCACCGGGAACTGTGCCTGTAGGGTTGTCCCGATCCGGTCGATGAGGTCCCGATTGGCTTCCACGTCGAGTTGGGTGGTGATCACCTTGGTGTTCTTCTGGGCGATGTCCTGGATCACGCTCTTGGAGAGGTCAGTTCTTCCTGCGGAAATCTTGGCCAAGACACTGCGCAGGTCGGCGGTCTCCACCGGTTCTTTGAACCTGACTGTGAACTCGGTTCCGCCGGTGAAATCGATCCCCGGGTTCAGCCCCCGCACCTGCGGGATCAGAGTAAGGATGCTGACCGTAACAAGAACTAGAGAAATAGGAACGAAGTACTTCGCCTTACCGAGAAAATCGTAGTGCCGCATGCGAAGCCTCCTCTTAAAGCGCCTCTACTTTCTTCATCCACCTCGACTTGATCCGGCTCGCCTTGTTTTTGTGGATCGCGTGGCGCTTGGCCGCCTTATCGGCCGCCTTAGCGAGCTGGGGAAGGAGTAAGCGAGCCTCTTCCTTCTTCCCGGAAGCGATGTGTTCCCTGATCTGCTTGACAACCCGCTTTAGGGCCGCTTTTCTCGCGCGATTGAGCCCCCGTCGCTTCTCACTTTGCCGCAAGCGTTTCTTGGCTGAACGGATATTAGGTATCTCTATCACCTCTGGACCGTAATCATTCTTATATCGCTACCTACCGCAGAATCTTATCGGATGCCCGGGTTGGAATCAAGCTGTCAGTAACCCTTGCACACGTCCTGATGATGGGAGGATGACCTACTACTCACCTTGCGGATTAACTCCTTCGCACTTGGAGCATTATCAACCGGAGATTTTCCGAGCGTGCTCCCCTTGCCAAGACGGATGTATCTCCGTCACCTTTTACGAGAGTCAAGTTGTCCTTATTCGCTAGAGATCGCGATTACCGCACCTCCTTTTTAAGAAGTCTTTGTTGACCATGCATCGACCCGCAGCTATGATGGACAGGTTTTAAGGCGTCATTTTTCATGAGGGGGCAGTTCTAGTGGAGCAAATCGTCAAACGCGACGGCCGGGTGGTTTCTTTCGACGAGGCCAAGATCACGACCGCTATATGGAAAGCGATGCGAGCGGTGGGTGATCCTGACGAGAGTGCTGCCAAGCGGTTGGCGGAACGGGTTACCCAACTCCTCGATGAGCGTTTCGTCGGGGAGCTTCCTACGGTAGAGGAGATCCAGGATCTGGTGGAGGGCGTGCTCATCGCAGCGGGGTACACGCGCACGGCCAAGGCCTACATCCTCTACCGCAAGCAGCACGCCGACCTGCGCGAGATGCACGGGCTCTTGACCGAAATTCCTCTGGTTGAGAACTACCTGAACGATAGTGACTGGCGGGTGCGCGAGAACAGCAATATGACCTATTCACTTCAAGGACTAAATACGCATATCACCGACAAAGTGATCTCGCGCTACTGGCTGAACAAAATCTACCCGCGCGAAGTCTGTGAGACGCACGAGCACGGCGACTTTCATATTCATGATTTGGGAACGCTTGGTGCCTACTGTGTCGGCTGGGACCTACATGATCTGCTGTTGTGCGGTTTTCGCGGCGTGCGGGGGAAGATCGAGGCACGACCTGCTAAACACTTCCGGGTTGCTTTACTACAGATAGTGAATTTCATGTACACCCTACAGGGTGAGTCGGCAGGGGCACAGGCCTTCTCCAACCTCGACACCTATCTTGCTCCGTTCATTCGTGCTGATCACCTCTCCTACAAGGATGTGAAACAGCACCTGCAGGAGTTCGTGTACAACATGAACGTCCCCACACGAGTCGGCTTCCAATCTCCGTTCACCAATGTAACCCTTGACTTAGAAGTCCCCCGCTATATGCGTGGCGAGCCAGTGATCATCGGCGGAAAACTTCAAGACACGGTCTACGGGGACTATCAACGCGAGATGGATCTCTTCAACCGCGCCTTCGCCGAGGTGATGATCGATGGAGATATGCACGAGCGGCCGTTCACCTTCCCCATCCCCACCTACAACATCACCGAGGAGTTCGATTGGGACAACGAGAATTTAAGGCCGGTATGGGAGATGACGGCCAAGTACGGGATCCCCTACTTTTCGAACTTTATCGGGAGCGACATGAAGCCGGAGGACGCACGCAGCATGTGTTGCCGGCTGCGTATTGATAACCGCGAGCTTCGCAAACGCGGCGGGGGGCTCTTCGGCGCAAATCCCCTCACCGGATCGATCGGTGTGGTGACGATCAACATGCCGCGGCTCGGCTACCTGGCAAAGGACGAGGCGGAGTTTTTCGACCGGTTGAGAAATCTAATGGAGCTCGCCAAAGAGTCATTGATCATCAAGCGAAAAACTCTAGAGGCCCTTACTGAGAAGGGGCTCTACCCCTACTCGAAGTTCTACCTTCAGCGGATCAAGAAGAGCGAGGGAGGTTACTGGAAGAACCACTTCTCCACCATCGGGCTGATCGGGATGAACGAGGCCCTTTTGAACCTATACGGGATCTCGATCGCTGAGGAGAAGGGGCATGCGTTCGCGCTGAAGACGCTCGATTTCATGCGTTCGCGGCTGGGCGCATTCCAGGAAGAGACAGGATCGATCTTCAATTTGGAGGCCACTCCGGCTGAGGGAGCGAGCTACCGCTTGGCCAAGAAGGATCTGGAACGTTACCCGGACATCCGCATCTACAACCGGGAGCACTACGGCGGGGAGACCCCCTACTACACGAATTCCACTCACCTCCCTGTTGGTCTAGCCAAGGATCTGTTCGCGGCCCTCGAGCTTCAAGACCCCCTGCAGACTCGCTACACCGGTGGGACGGTCTTCCATGCCTTTCTCGGGGAGCGGATGCCAAGCCCGGAGGCGACCAAGCGACTGGTGCGCAAGATCGCCGAGACCTTCCATCTGCCTTACTACACGCTTACCCCAACGTTCTCCGTCTGCCCGAAACACGGGTATATCTCGGGGGAGCACAAATACTGCCCGAAGTGCGATGAAGAACTGGCAGAAGGCTATGCACAAGAGACTAAAGGAGGCATCACCATTGAACTACAAAGAAGACAGAGAGGGTAACCTCGTCCTTGAAGATGGGACGATAATCCCAGAGGGGCGCAGGCAGAAGGCTGAGGTTTACTCGCGCATCGTGGGATATCTTCGGCCAGTCGAGCAGTGGAACGACGGCAAGCAAGCGGAGTTTGCCGATCGGAAGACGTATTCTACCAAGCCGGTGGTGCACGTGTAGCGTCGCACCTTACCTGCCTGTCGCGTCCATGGGGCAGACAGGTGTGCGACGACCACCGGACGTAGCGTCGGACTCCATGTCCGACGGACCCTGTGACGGACACGGGTTTCGCCGAAACGTTGAGGGCAAAACCCGGTCAACGTCGGAGACAAGCTCCGATGCTACTACCGATGATGGACATTGCCTATTTACTTTCAACTACACTGATTGATTACCCGGGAAAGGTCGCAGCGCTGGGTTTCACCACGGGGTGTAACTTTCGCTGCCCGTTCTGTCACAACTGTGAACTTGTCCTCCCAGAGAAGATCGAAACGCTAAAGCTCATTCCTGAGAACGAGGTCCTCTACTTCCTACGCGAGAGGCGTGGGTTCCTCGACGGCCTTGTCATAACAGGAGGGGAGCCAACGGTTCAGCCTAGTCTTTTTCGATTCATCGAGAAAGTCAAGGGGTTAGGTCTCCTCGTCAAGCTCGATACCAACGGGTCTTGGCCGGAGGTTCTTGAGGAGTTACTCGATGCACGCCTCCTCGACTATATAGCGATGGATCTCAAAGGTCCTGCGGCACGATACGACGAGATGGCCGGAGTTCATGTTGACATGGCCGCGATTACCCGATCGATCCGGCTCATCATCGAGCGGGCGCCGGACTATGAGTTTCGCACTACCACCGCTCCAACGATAACTGCAAAGGATATCAAAGAGGCTGTTTCGCTCATAGCTGGCGCGAAGCGATACTACTTGCAGCAGTTCGTCGTCCCGCCGGACAAGGACCTCGTTGATCCGGCGTGGAACCAGAAGACTGCCCTACCCGAGAGGGAGCTTCGTGCACTCTGGGAGGGAATAAAAGGGAACTTCACCGAAGGCGGGGTACGGTGAGTCACGTCGAGTTTCTTCTGTTTGGCATCGCACACAAGGTGCAACGCTACAAAATGTTCGTCTTGTCGTAGCGTCGGGGATTGTCCCCGACGAAGGAGAACCTGGGGGGTGTAGTACATGACGACCTGTTTACTACACCCCCCAAGCACACAGGTTGCGACGCTACGAAAGCTGATTGCTGAGAGCTGATCGCTGACAGCTGATAGCTACAGACTTATCCCCGACGTTCAGAGGTTTGTCTCGACCGATGGCATGGAAGACTTTCGAAGCGGAAGTTAGTGTTTGCCCCCTTGCGAAGAGGCTCGTATACTAATCGTGCTTGCTGTGGGCAGGGAGGCACATCATGCTGAATCAGTACATAGAAAAAGCGCTCGAGAAAGCTGAATACAAGAGGTTGGACGATCAGACCTGGTTCGCCGAGATTCCGGGGTTCCAGGGAGTATGGGCTAATGGGCCTACGGTGGAAAGATGTCGAAAGGAGCTCTCGGAGGTCCTTGAAGAATGGGTGCTTTTGAAGCTGAGGGACAACGACCCCATCCCTGTAATTAATGGAATCAAGATAAAGATCGCCGAAGTAGCCGGCACCTAAATGCTTGTCAGCACTTCACGCAAAGACTTGATCCGCAAGTTCAAAGCTTTAGGGTACGAAGGTCCGTTCTCCGGCGGCAAACATCAGTTTATGATAGAAGAAGAGCACAAAATTCGCATTCCAAATCCACATAGGAGTGGGGAGATCAGCGTAAGCTTGTTAAAGGAGATTCTTAAGCAGGCAGGTATTAGCGACGAGAAATGGGATGCAGCTTAAGCTACGGTTTATCTGTGGCAGCGCCGGGCTCATTCCCGACGTTCAGAGGTTTACCTCGGCGTTCGGTTACTACAGAAGACCCGTCTTGTCGTAGCGGCGGGGTTTATCCCCGACGAAGGAGAACCTGGGGGGTGTAGTACATGACGACCTGTTTACTACACCCCCCAAGCACACAGGTTGCGACGCTACGAAAGCTGAACGCTGAGAGCTGATCGCTACAGACTTATCCCCGACGTTCAAAGGGCTTGTGAATTGAAGCTGATTGCTGACGGCTGAACGCTGAGAGCCGATAGCTAAAGTCCCACCATCTCACGCACGCGGGCGATGTTCTCGCGCGCGATCGCGCTGGCCTTCTTCGTTCCCTCAGCGAGGATCTCGTCCACCTTTCCTGAGGCTTCGAGTTCGGTACGGCGCTGCCTTATCGGGCGAAGCACACCCATAAGGCTATCAAAGACGACCTCTTTTAAGCGCGAGTACATGAGCTTTCCCGCCTTGAAGTCGGCGCGCAGTTCCTCAACGATCGCCGAATCGCCCGATAGTTCAGTAGCTAGTTCGAGGATCTCAAACAGATTGGCGACGCCAGGCGACATTTCCTCACCGGCGACAAGGCCGGTGTCGGTAACAGCAGAGCGGACCTTCTTGTGGATTGAAGGTTCCTCTTCCATCACTCCGATATAGTTGGGTTCGCCAGCGCTCTTGCTCATCTCCCTTGTCGGATCGGCCAGCGACATGACCCTCCCTCCTTTTTCCTTGACAATCGGCTCGGGTTCAGGGAAGAACTCGCCGAAGCGCGCGTTGAACCGCCGTGCGATCCGCCGGGAAAGCTCGAGGTGCTGGACCTGATCTTCGCCCACAGGAACCCCGTGCGCTTTGTAGAGGAGGATGTCCGCCGCCTGTAGGATCGGGTAGTTGAACAGCCCCGCCGAGATGAACTTTCTCCCCGCGGATTTCTCCTTGAACTGGGTCATCCGCGCTAGGTCGCCGTAGGAGGTGATGCAGCCAAGGATCCAGGCAAGCTCAGTGTGCTCGGGAACTGACGATTGGATAAACAGTATCGACCTTTTAGGGTCGATGCCGCAGGCCATCAAGTCAAGCGCCATCGCGCGCGACGCGGCGCGCAGTGCCTTCGAGTCGATATCGATCGTGATCGCGTGGTAGTCAACGATGCAGTAAACGCAGTCATGATCGGCCTGTAGCGCGGCCCAATTCCGGATCGCACCAAAGTAGTTTCCGATGTGTAACGTCCCGGTCGGTTGAATCCCGGAGAAGATCCTAGTCGCCATCGTCCACCTCCTTATTTGGAAGTCTTCTTGCGAAGTATACCGGTGCGACTCTTTCCATCGCAACCAGTATCGGGTTGATCAATTTCCCACTTCTAGCGTATCATTCTTGCGGGTGTTCAATGGCATATGGTCTGACTGCGATTATCTTGGCAGCCGGTAAGGGGACCCGCATAAGATCGAGGCGGACTAAGGTGCTTCACCGTGTCTGTGGCCGGCCAATCTTAAGCTATGCCCTTCGGGCCGTTAAAGGGATTGCCCCTGACCAGATCCTTATTGTGGTTAGCAACTGCGCTGACGAGGCGTGGGCTGAGTTGGGCAGCGAACTCGTTGAGTTTGTCGAGCAAAAAGAGCAGCTCGGTACCGGTCATGCCGTTCTGCAAGCAAAGGGACGGGCCCACGGCGAGACGATCTTAATCGTTCCTGGCGACCTTCCTTTACTCTCTACCGCGGTTCTTCAAGGCCTCCTCACCCGTCATGTTGCGCATGAGGCGGAACTCAGCGTCCTGACCATGGTCCTTAAAGAGCCGGAAGCCTATGGCCGCCTGCTTCGCGACGGGAATAAACGTCCGATCAAGATCGTGGAGGCATGCGACGCGACCCCGGAAGAGCTTGAGATCAACGAGGTTAACACCGGGATTTACTGCGTGCAAAATGATGATTTCTTATGGGAATCGCTCGCCTCTCTAAATACCACAAATGCGCGGGGGGAGTACCATCTGACCGACTTGGTTGACCGCTACCGGGTGGCAGGGAAGCATGTCCTCGCTGTTGAGGTGGAGGATTCGCAGAGGGTTATGGGGATCAACTCTCGTGCCGAGTTAGCCGTGGCCGATAGACTGATGCGCCTTCAGAAACTGGAGGAGTTGATGGCTGCGGGGGTGACAATCGTCGATCCGACACGGACTTATATCGAGAGCGAGGTAACAATCGGTGCCGATACAATCATCCTTCCCGGGACCAATTTGCACGGGGATTCGACGGTCGGTGAGAACTGCACGCTCGGCCCGGATACATGGATCGATAACTCGAGTGTGGAAGAGGGATGTCGCGTTTGGTACTCCGTCGTTGAGAGGGCACGGATCCGAGCGGGCACCACAGTCGGTCCGTACGCTCACCTGCGTCCTGGGGCGGACGTGGGGCCGGATGCGCGGATTGGCAACTTTGTGGAGGTGAAAGCCGCACGGGTGAAGCGCGGGGCAAAGGTCGGGCATCACGCCTACATCGGTGATGCTGAGGTGGGTGAGGAAGTGAACATTGGTGCGGGGACGATTACCTGCAACTACGACGGAGAGAGGAAACACCACACGACGATCGGTGATCGGGCGTTCATTGGGAGTAACACCTCACTTGTGGCTCCGGTCACGATCGGCAAGGGGGCGATAATCGGCGCTGGTTCGGTCATCACGCAGGACGTTCCACCAGGAGCCCTCGCCCTGGGGCGCGCTCGTCAGGTGAATAAACAGCACAAGAAGGAGAAAAAAAATGATCGGTAGGGAACTCAAACTGATCAGTGGAAACGCCAACAGGGCACTGGCTCAGGAGATCTCCTCATCCTTAGGGATCAACCTGTGTGATACCGCTATCGAGCGGTTCAGCGATGGAGAGATTCGAGTGCGGATCCGCGAGACGGTTCGCGGGGCCGATGTGTTTGTTATTCAACCGACCTGTCCGCCGGTCAACGACCACTTGATGGAACTTCTGATCATCATAGATGCACTGCGACGTGCCTCCGCGCGCAAGGTGATAGCGGTCATTCCCTACTATGGTTACGCGCGCCAGGATCGGAAAGACACGGGGCGCGTCCCAATCTCGGCTCGTCTTGTTGCTAACCTGATCGAGACCGCCGGGGCAAACCGCGTCCTCACCATGGACTTGCACGCTGGACAGATCCAAGGGTTCTTCAATATCCCGGTTGACAACCTCGTCCCTCATCAGATTTTTGCTCGCTACTTTCATGAGACGATCACGGGTTCCGACGAGACGGTCATTGTCTCCCCCGACGTTGGTGGCACGGTCCGCGCTCGTATGCTCGCCGAGCAGCTTAATCTTCCTCTCGCGGTGCTGGAGAAGCGTCGAGCACCGGAGGGAACGGATATCGAGGTGATAAACGTCATCGGTGATGTGGAAGGTAAACGTGCCATCCTTGTTGATGATATCATCGCTTCCGGAGCGACCTTAATCCGGGCGGCACAGACCCTGTTTGACCACAATGCGACCGAGGTCGACGCCTACTGTACCCATGGAGTCTTCTCTGGCGACGCTCTTAACACCCTGGGAAATTCACTCTTGAAAAAGGTCGTCGTAACAAATACTATTTCGCACGAACAAGCGGCGAAAAGCAAGATTGTTGACTATATCTCTATTGGAGAGCACCTAGCGAAGACGGTGCGGTGGATTTTCGAGAACAAATCGGTGAGTCACCTCTTCCCGCACTACTAAATTAGGAGTTAAGATGACAACGTTAAAAGCACGGTCGCGGACTTCAGGGAAAGCGAACGCTCTCCGTAGGGAGGGGTTAGTCCCTGCGGTGATCTACGGGCCGACTGTTGAAAGCACACCGATCGTTATAGATCGTAAGAACCTTCGATCTCTCTTTGCCAAGATTACGCGCAGCTCACGTATCGATCTTTCAGTTAAAGACGGCAAGAAGGCGAAGAAACTGGATGTATTTATCAAGGCGATTCAATACGACCCGATCACTGATGAGCCGATTCATGTGGACTTTTACCACCCCGATAGCGGGCATCCGCTCAAATTGCACGTCCCAATTAAGATTGTGGGCGAGTCCCCCGGGGTGAAGGAGGGTGGGGTATCGAACGTTCTATTTCGTACTGTCCGGGTGCATGGCTTACCCAAGGATATCCCTGCCCTTATCACCATTGATATAAGCAACCTTGAACAGGGGGAGGCGATCAGGGTACGCGATCTTGACTTCGGTGAGGTTGAACCGCTCCTTGCACCAGAGAGGGCTCTGGTGACGATCGTTGCGCCGCGTCGTGCCGAGGAGGTTCCTGTAGCTGCGGAGGAGGAGCTAGAGGCAGTTGAGGAGGAAGGACTAGCCGGCGAGGAGACCACTGCCGAAGAGACGGGAGCCGAATCGTCTAAAGAGGATTGATTGAAGGCCGTCTTTGGGTTGGGGAACCCCGGACTGAGATACACGCTTACGCGCCACAACGTTGGCTTTCAGGTGATCGACCTATATCGAAAGGTACACCGACTCAAAGAGAAGGGACGTATCACCTGTTCCTCTCTTATCTATCGCACGGAGGATCTCTTCCTTGTCAAGCCGATGACCTACATGAACGCAAGCGGGGAGGCGGTCAAGGCGGTCCTAGAGAGTTACAAGATCCCTGTTGACAACGCGTTGGTCGTCTACGATGACCTTGACTTCCCGCTCGGAAGGATGAAGGTCCTTCCTGGTGGAGGTGCAGGAACGCATAAGGGGATGCTCTCTATCCTTTCCGCGGTCGGGAGTGAGGAGATTCCGCGGCTGCGGATCGGTATTGGCGCCAAACACCGAGAGCAGGACGCAGTGAGCTACGTTCTTGACCGATTTGCGCCCCGGGAGTGGGAAAAGCTGTTCCCAGTCCTAAAGAGGGCGGTAGATGTGATCGAGGCCTTTCGATCTTCGGACATCAACGCGGTCATGACCTGTTTCAACCGCCGTGACCGACAGGTTGCCACAGAGAGAAATACGGGTACACTCAAGAACTTATAGGGCGTAGATTTTGCCCCAGGAGGCGACGATGTACGATCGATTCTCACGCGAGTCGATGGAGGTCATTGCGATCTCTCAGGAAGAGGCCGAGGAGTGGCGGCACAGCTATGTAGGGACCGAACATCTCTTGCTCGCTTTCTTAAAGATGAAAGGGAGTGACGTTCATCGCTTTCTCACCACGCATGGGGCGACCTACCCCAAGGTCGCGTCCCTATTGGAAGAGGAGAAGGGGCGCGGGGAGGTGAAGCTCTCCGCCGATGACCTTGAGCCCACCCCGCGACTGAAGCGCGTGATGAAGATCAGCTTTGAGGAGGCGCGCCGCGCCGGGTTGAATACGATCCGGCCTGAGCACCTACTGATGGGGACGCTGCGCGATGGGGAAGGGACCGGTGCGGCAATCCTCCTTCACTTAGGGATTGACCTCACCAAGACACGAGCCTACTTCCTCCCTTCAGCGGGGATTGGTATGGCAATTCGTTCCTCCCGCCGTCAGCCGTCAAAGGTGGATCTCTCCGAGTTTGGCCGCAACCTTATAGAGGAAGCCGAGGCTGGGCGGCTCGATCCGGTGATCGGTCGGGAAGAGGAGATGGAGCGGGTCATTCAAACTCTCACTCGCCGGAGGAAGAACAACCCCGCGCTTATCGGCGAGTCCGGCGTGGGGAAGACTGCCATCATCGAAGGGTTGGCACAGCGGATTGCAAGTGGGGATGTGCCATCACTATTGCGTTCTAAGGAGATCGTCGAACTGGACATGGCCTCAATCGTCGCCGGGACAAAGTACCGGGGGGAGTTTGAGCAGCGGTTGAAGAACCTGATCAACCAGGTAACGGGGTCAGATAAAATTATTCTGTTCATCGATGAACTGCAGACGGTTGTCGGCGCTGGCGGGGCCGAAGGGGCGATCGACGCCTCTTCAATCTTAAAACCTCCGCTCGCTTCAGGCGCGATCCAGTGTATCGGGACTGCCACCCTGGATGAGTACCGCAAGTCGGTTGAGAAAGATCCCGCGCTCAAACGCCGTTTCAAGACGATTCTGGTTGAGGAGCCGTCAGTAGAAGAAACAGTCAAGATCTTAAAGGGCCTCCGCCCTCACTATGAGAAGCACCATGGAGTTAAGATCACCGACGATGCCCTTTACCAAGCCGCTCGCCTCTCTGATCGTTACGTCACCGACCAGTTCCTCCCGGACAAGGCGATTGACCTGATCGACGAAACTGCGGCCAGGATCAAGCTCCAGAGCTCCTTTCTCCCGGATGATCTCCGTGAGTTGATGGCGCAGATGGATGGTCTTGATGAGCAGGAACACCAAGCGGTCACTGCACAGGAGTACGAGGCCGCGGCGCGGCTGCGCGATCGCAAGGAGGAATTAGCCCACGAGATCGAACAATTGAGCGATAGCTCCTCTAAGGCGAGTGATCTGCAGGCGACTGGGAAAGATATCGCACGGGTGGTCTCCATGTGGACCGGTGTCCCCATTGGGCACGTCCAGGAGGAAGAGACGGCCCGACTGGTGAACATGGAAGATAAGATCCATGGGCGTTTGATCGGCCAGGCCGATGCAGTTAAGGCGGTTTCGCGCTCGATTCGCCGCGCCTACGCTGGGGTAAAAAACCCGCGGCGTCCAGTGGGAGTGTTCATGTTCCTCGGCCCTACTGGGGTGGGAAAGACCGAGCTTTCCAAGACCCTGGCCGAGTTCCTGTTTGGTGATGAGGACGCGCTGATCCGCGTTGACATGTCCGAGTACATGGAGCGCTTCTCTGTCTCACGCCTCACCGGTGCTCCTCCAGGTTATGTCGGCTACGACGAGGCCGGTGAACTGACCGAAAAGGTCAGGCGCCGTCCCTATTCAGTGATTCTGTTCGATGAGATTGAGAAGGCACACCGCGATGTGTTCAACATCCTGTTGCAGGTGATGGAGGACGGCATCCTCACCGATTCGCAAGGAAGACGCGTTGACTTCTGCAACAGCGTCCTCATCATGACTTCCAATGTGGGGAGCGAGTTGATCACCGATCGCGGCACCCTTGGATTCAGCGACCAGGAGGTTGATTCTGAGGAGTCCTATCAGGAGATGAAGGGTCGAGTGATGGGGCAGGTGCGCAAGGTTTTCCGGCCAGAGTTTCTGAATCGTCTCGACGACGTCATTGTTTTCCATCAGCTCTCCCGGGAGCAGGTGCGGCAGGTTGCGGAATTGATGCTCGGTGAGCTCAAAGGGCGTCTGCGCGAGGAGCATGCAATCACTTTTACCCTGGACGAGTCGGCAAGCGAGCTCCTGATCGAGAAGGGGTACGACCCCAAGTATGGGGCTCGTCCTATGCGCCGCACTATTGAGCGACTAATTGAGAACCCGATATCGGAGCTTATTCTGCAAGGAACCTTCGAGCACGGCTCCGCCGTCGTCGCCTCGGCTGACGGAGAGGAGATACAGTTTAACAGAGGCGATTGAGGTGCCCTTCCGCTGTGGCCACTGTGGCTATCAGTCGATAAAGTGGCTCGGTCGCTGTCCAAATTGCGGCGAGTGGGACACGTTTCTGGAGGAGGAAAAAGAAGCGAAGGAAGTTACCGTCTCCTCCTGGATCGGCGATGATCTTAAGCCGATCAGTGCGATAGATCTCACAGAGATAAAGCGCTTGACCTGCGGGATCGGAGAGATCGACCGCCTGTTGGGGGGTGGGCTGATCCCTGGTAGCGTGGTCCTGTTCGGCGGCGAGCCGGGTATCGGGAAGTCGACCCTCCTTCTACAATTGTCCCAATCCATGGCCGAGCGGTATGGAAATGTCCTTTACGTCTCCGGGGAGGAGTCAGCGGCGCAGATCAAGCTGCGGGCGAGCCGACTCGGTGTAGAAAACGACCACCTGTATGTGCTCTCTGAGCAATCCCTCGTTCGTATTGTGAAAGCGGTGGAGCGGATCGATCCCTGCGTGCTGATCGTCGACTCGATCCAGACAACTCTCTCTGATAATGCCCCTGGTGAGCCGGGGAGCCTGCGACAATTGCGCGAGACAAGTGTTGAACTGATTCGGCTGACTAAGGCACGGAAGATGGTGACCTTCCTTGTGGGGCACATCACAAAAGGTGGTTCCTTTGCGGGCCCAAAAACGATCGAGCACCTGGTCGACGTGGCAATCTACCTCGAAGGGAGCCGGGGAGAAGACGTACGGATCATGCGCTCGGTGAAGAACCGTTTTGGGGCGACGAATGAGGTCGCCGTCTTTCAGATGCTGGCAAGCGGGTTGAAGGAGATCACTAACCCATCGCGTTTCTTCCTTGAGGAGCATAAGGTGGAGCCTCGCGCCGGAACGGTCGTTGTACCAATCGTCGAGGGAACACGGCCCATTTTGGTCGAACTGCAAGCCCTCGTCTCCCCTACTGGCGGTTACGGAGTTCCTCAACGCCGGTGCAGCGGGCTAGATTACAATCGCGTCCTTCTACTGCTCGCTGTGATCGAACGGAGGCTGGGGATTCACACCGGTGGAGCCGATGTCTATTTGAGCCTTGCCGGTGGGCTGGAAACACGCGAGCGGGCAGTCGATCTGGGGGTGATCGCTGCGATCGTATCCAGTTTGCGCGATCGCCCACTCCCTGCTCAAACTGCCCTCGTGGGCGAGGTCGGCCTCTCAGGCGAGGTCCGCGGGGTGAAAAAGCTACACGAACGGATAACCGAGACTGGGAAGCTTGGGTATGAACGGATAATCGTCCCTGCGAAGGTCAAACTCTCCTCACGAGCAAAGATCGAGGTCATCCCCGTCGAGACGATCGAAGAAGCGATGGACGCGCTCGCACTCAGGTAGGATGGTTGATAGATTGAGTGATTGAACAATTGAATGATTAAGCGATCGGATGATCGGGAGAATGGAAGATTGAATGATCGGGAGATTAAGGTAAAAACAGTTAAATTACTCAATCATTAAGTCACTCAATCGCTAAATCGATCTTAAGGAGGAGCAATGAGCGATAGCAGACTGGAGAAATTAGAGAGAGGAGCTTCCGCTATTAAAGAGCGGCTCTTTGAGATTCCACTGATCGCCCTCGTCCTTGGCTCGGGCCTCTCCGGGGCGGTTGGCTCCTTCGGTGAGGGAGTCCGCATTCCTTGGGAAGAGATCCCCGGGTTTCCGCTTCCCACGGTGGCCGGGCACGCTGGGGAATTCTGGGCGGGAAAGGTTCACGGTAAGCCCGTTCTCGTCCAGTGTGGTCGCATCCATACCTACGAGGGTTACTCCCTTGACGAGGTGGCCTTCGCTACTCGCTTGTTTGCCCTTCTTGGAATAAAGGTGCTTATCGTCACTAATGCCTCCGGTGCGATCAACCACGATCTAGCTGCCGGTGACCTTGTTTTGATCCGTGATCATATCAACATGCTGGGAGAAAATCCGCTTAGCGGTCCTAACCTGGAGCGGTTCGGGCCCCGCTTCCCTGATATGTCCACTGCCTATAGTGCACGCCTGCGCACGCTTGCCAAGGAGGTGGCCACCGAGGAGGGAATCGATCTCAAGGAGGGGGTCTACCTGGCGACGGGCGGTCCCTCTTATGAGACCCCGGCTGAGATCAGCGCCTTTCGTGCCCTGGGGGCGGATCTTGTAGGGATGTCAACCGTCCCTGAGGTGATCGTTGCCGTTCACGCTGGGCTCGAGGTGCTGGGGATCTCCTGTGCTACTAACCTCGCCGCCGGGGTGGACCCTGAAGCGCGCCTCTCTCACCAAGAAGTGATCGAGACCACCCGCCGGGTGGGCGAGGAGATGCGGAGGCTTCTCCTGGCGATCATCGACCGTTTATAGAACCCAGATTTTCCAATTCTTCACAAATACATCAGAACCACTGAATTAAAGTTTATAAGGAATCCAGGAGAATCTGAAAGTCTTTGAGTTCAAGAAACTAATCTACCGTTGAGAGCTGTCTGGTTCCTGGACTCCTGGCTTCCTAAGAGCGTTCGGATCGGTTTAGCTCTATGCAGTTCTTGGGTTGATGTAATTTTTGGGTAGAATGCAGCGAACACTTAAGTGTGTACACCTTTACATCGATTAGGCCCCTTTGTATAATCACGCCGCTGTGTCGAGAGTGGAGGCGGTGATTCTTTTTTCCACTCTGGGCCGGTTTATCGCTCACAGACTTTAGGAGGTCGTAGATATGGCCGATGCTCCAACGTTAAACCCGTTTGAGATTTCGCAACGACAACTGGACAAGTCAGCGGAGAAGCTCAACCTCGATCCGCAGGTGCACGCGCTTCTGCG
>Ga0315541_1000863_pt1 | contig 30625 bp, 44 predicted proteins | sample SalMarSW160190MG_FD_203095 | JGI IMG/M metagenome (GOLD analysis project Ga0315541, IMG submission 203095) | Salt marsh sediment microbial communities from the Plum Island Ecosystem LTER, Massachusetts, United States - Salt Marsh Sediment SW1601-190 ...
TGGAGGTGATGGCAATACGAAAGGTGACAATTCTTTATAAACTGGATGAGTATTAGAAGTCGTATCAACAACAACCCGTCCTTCTGGAATCTTGGTAAACTTAAATAGTGCTCTTATCATTTCTCATTCCCCCTCCCCATTAGTGGGGCTAGACATACAAATATTCCTTTACATCTGGTAGATACGGCTCTAAGTGGCTTTCGCAACGCTGCCCTTTTCTAACTGGGTGTGACTTACAAGCGTGCCCCCAATGGTTGCCTTCTGCGTCTTTCCTGATTTCGCTGTCTAGAAAGATATGCCCACACTCTTCACATACCCAAATCCGATATTCATTCGGCGGTGAATTTTCTACTCCGTGCGGGTGTTTATGTTCTGGGTAAATTAAGTCCATCATCTTCTCCTTTCCTTGAGGGGGTCACCCTATCTTCCCTCCTGTGGGGCTACGTCTTTTAGCAGATACGAGCCTTCTATTGTCGGCGGTTGCTTGTGCTTTATTCCACCCAGCACGGTAGCATTTCATTACACAATTCTTACAAGCATTGCCCTGTGACCAAACTGCCTCCCTACATTCGTGCTCTGTTGTCGGCTCTGTTTTAAAGCCACCTCTGCAAATTACACCCTTCATCACTCCTCCTGAAGGACACCCAGAAAGAGCTGGCGGGCGTTCTCAAATGCATCGTGGGCTGGTTTATCTAAATATCTGGGGTCGTTAAAACGTGTTGTAACTTGGAAAGGATTCTTCTCCCCCTCTATACGCTTACAAACAAGGAAGAGGGCTTGGTTAATAATCTGCTCTTCGCTTTCTTGTGTTAAAGCACCTTCACAAATAAGGTTGTCTTGCCCTATGAACATAAAATTCCTGAAGTGCAACTTATCATATAGTTCCTCTCTTACACTACCCATTGGATACCTCCTCATCAAACGGATTTTCTACATCTTCTGGGATTTCTAATAGGGGCGATTGCTCTAGTGTTTCTTTAACTGTTAATTCAGGGACATTGGGGAATATGCCCATGTATTTCTCAACCCAACAAGACATATTTTGTTCTACGGCTATAATGTCTATGTTCTCCCAATCCAAATCATACACACTTTTGGGATAATCTTTTGGGTCAAGACTAGAACTATTAAAACAAGCACGAATAAAACAATCTCTTAAATCACGAAAGGTTATACCCCTAATCTCCGTTCTCCCCCTCTCTCCTGTATCTGTCCAAAGTTGCCCATCATAAGGCCGTTCTCTATCTAGTGTGTCCAAAAGGCCTGACGGCACGATATTTTCTATCTCGTTGTTTATCCACTCATTAAAACTTTTCTTCCCCATCCCTATTCCTCCTTTATCTTGGCTAGGTATCCCCAGAACCTTCTTTCCTTGTCAGTCATTGGGGGACTCCTTTCCCCTATTTGCCCAGGCTTCCTCATCCGGGTAAACCGTGACATCAATGTTGTGGACCTCGATGAAAAAATGGCACAGCCGGTGACAGACATAGCAGTATTTCTTTTCATTATGGCTGGATCGGGGCTTTCTGGTGTGGTGGCCGTCAAGATAGCCGTTGGGCGGGAAGATGTGGTCTTTGTCGTCACGCTGTCCGGGTTTGTGGCACCACTGGCACAGGTAGCCGAGTTCTTTGGCCTTTTCGTTAGTGATTTCATTCCACTCTTCATTCAATGCCGCCTGTTTGGGGCTTACCGGGTTAAGCCTCTTGTGAGCTTTTAGGGGTGTCTTACGCTTTAGGGCTGTGCGTTTCATTTTTTCCCATTCCCATTATACTGCCCAGCCCTTATTTGCTGGAAGCATTGTGTCAGGGAATCCATCTTTTCTTGTTTTAACGTGGCTTGGGCTAAGTAGTCGCAAACGTGGTAATCCCACCACGCCACACAGATTTTAAGGTGGGGGCAATCAAGGCACCCCCTGGCAAATTGGGTAGAGCAGTCATCTAACTGTTCCGCCAAGTCAGAAAACAGCCCGCCATTATTTCCGTATAGTGCATCAAGGAGCCGGGGTGGCTTAATAACTGTTGTCATTGGGGCATCTCCTGCCTTGGTTTAGCATCGGTGAAATGACCGTTTTCATAACCTATTCGCCAATAAAGTTTGTCATCAGGCAACATTGGTGCTAGGTTATTTTTGAGAAAATAGGGTATTCCGGCCTGCTTCGAGGCTTTGACAATCTCCTGCACCCATTCTATTCTCGGATAAACTGTGGGCTTGGTCTGTGCGCCGATGATGAGCCAGTCTACTTCTGTATTGCTTATAGGCCAGAGGGTAATATTCTCTAGTAGCGGCTCATAGCTTAAGAATTTAATCTTGGCTTCAATCCGACTTAATAAGGATAAAGCCCTTTGGCTCATTGCAAATCCCGTAGCCGTCACGCCTAACCAGCAGTTATCGGGGAACGGCGACCACTTTGGTAGGTTTTGAGGCTGTTTGGTGAGTAGGTAGAAGCGATGCTGGGGATAGGCTTTTATCAACTGCAATACCTGCCATGTCCAATTATCGGGTATTCCTACCCCGAATAGGTCAGACATATCGCAAACAAAAATACCCTTCGGCTTCCTTGATGACAACTGCCCTGACATTCTCTCCGGCCAGAAGCGGGGATAGAATGGATTATCAATATCCGCAACGGTCATAGGGGCATAATTACCATTTGCCAGATACTTCTCCCTCAACCTAGTGGTAGCCAGCCTGTATGCATAGCAGGGGAAGCCCCCGCCTTTACACATTCCGTTGACGTGATTCAGGCAGCCCGTGACGGGATTCCAGGTGTAGCCCGGTGTGCCGTCAGGGTTTTGTACCCACTCTATTTTGGTTTTATTCAAATCTCACCTCCATATGGCAAAAATGGCGTTTGAATTTCATATCCATGTTTACGCAATGTCTTAGTCATTATAAATTTTGAATGGGTGTGGTAACGTGGTATGTGATTAAGCCGATGAAAAAAAGAGACATAAATTATATGTTTTGGTAAGAGATTCCGATAAAACCATCGGATAAACATTCTCATTTCATCACCTCTACCGGGCAAGGATGACATCTTACGCATATCCAAGTTTTCTTACCCACGTAACTATCCCCCGGCCACCACCAGTCCGTACCCCCGCATACATGGCAGGGCTTGACGGGCTTGGGGGGCTTAGTTTCCTCTGACTGACTGCCTAAACTTCCGCCCTGCTTTTTGGGCATTTTGAGCCACCGCCTCTTTCACGATTAGATAGTTATGCTCAGTGAGCCACTGTCTGGCCCGCCGGATAAGCTCTGGCGGGGTGGCCTTTTTGACGAACCATTTTGTAAATGTTATTACATCTATGAAATTTTGGGGGAGAACTTGTGAAAGCCCATCAAATTCTGTCCAGTAGTCCACCATAAGGTTCTTGTCCAGTTCCGTCATAGTGTTATAGTCAGATAAGGCATACCCCGGCTTGGTTGCCATTGCCAGGATATTCTCGGCTACCGTCCTGAACTCTGATGGGCAGTTGGGGACACGGATATTTTGGAATATGTCCTGCTTTTCGTCATATACCCTACTGTTTACTCGCATTGACTTTCTCCAAATAATCTTCGAGTAGGGCAGGATTTCTGATAAGCCTTTTTGCCCTTGCAACTTTTTGTTTAAACGATGCTATGCCAACTTTTTTTAAGATGGCACTTGCATTGGCGATGGTATTTTGCCTAGAAACGTCGTTGATATTGTCTGGGAAAGCGAACCCTGTTGTTGCTTCGGATAAGCGCCATCGGCCATCATCTAATACATGGTTTTTATGCAAGAAAAATTCATATCCTTCAAAGCCGGGGAGAATTACCCTATAGCCTTCTATGGGCTTGATTGTAATATCAATGCTAGGTGGATAAATTACCCGGATATTAAAAATCCTCTTATGCTTTAAATCAGTCTTATTCATTACCCCTCCAGTGCGTGCCCCAATAGCACGTCCTCATAGACTCTACTGTTTACTCGCATTGGCCTTAGTAACCCTCTAATCCCTTGGGATAAGGAATGAAATGTTTAGCCGCATCAACTATGTCCTCATTATAGTGCTGGTGGCACGCCCGTTGTATGTTTTCGATAGTAGCTGCATGAGCATTGAACCGTGCTATCACTTCACTGTAGTGTTCTATGATAAGGGTGTGGTCATCAGCTTCATAGGCTATAAACCCTAAGTCCTTGTATTCGCCTAGTGCTTTAGTGCAATAGTCCTTCGCTAGTCTAACCATTTTATTTGTACTCCTTTGTTATCGGGTCATAGCCCTGTTTGTCAAATCGTGCTTTGCGTTTCATGGTGTAGCCCTTCAAGCATTCCAAAGAGTCGTGTATCGTATCCGGGAACTTCAAGGATCCTAGCCCGTTCCCGTAGAATATTGCGAGATAATGCAGGCCGGGGTAGATGGGGTGTCCGCATATCTTACAGGTACGTTCCTTACGTGCCTTCTTAGTCTCTATCCGGCCCCCGGTCTGGTTTATATACCACTCGCACCACTCACGGTCTGTCATATGCTTCTTGGCATCGGGGCGGTAGAATAAGCCCTGGTGGGTTGCCACCATTATGTCGGTGTGGTTGGTCATATCTCCCCCTTTAAGCCCTCTATGGGGCTAATGACGATAAGGTAAGTCAATTTCGGGGAAGAAGTGCCTAGCATCAATTTCTGACAACTTAGACCCATATTCAGCAGTTGATTTTAGGCAATCTTCCTCTCGGTATCCATTATCTGCCCCTATATAAGCAGCCCAATCAAAACCTTCAGTCACACAAGCTACCACGGATATACCTTTGCCACTATTCCAATATCTTCCCTCATAACTGGCATGTCCCCCCGTGTGTTCAAAACAGTAATATGGTGATTGTTCCATCTTGTTCTCCTCTCCTTTAGCCCTGGTGGGGGGCTAGGCTGAAGTAGGGGCCGGGGAAGCGCACCGATCAGGGCTATCACATAAAAATTTATTTTCTTTATTGTGTCCCCCGTGTTCTTCCCCAGCCCCATTAACGGGTGCGTTGGCTACAGCAACGGCCATCTTAGCCCTTTTAACCGTTGCCCGGTATGTATGGTACCAGATATTATGGTTGCCGTTGGACTTGGCCGTGTCCCATAGATAGACGGTATCATGTAATGTGGGGCAGTCCTCGAAAACAAATACGGCTTCAAGGCGAAACTTGTTGTACTGATCTGGCTGCGTGGTGACTTGTAAGAGGCTAAAGCCTTCAGTCTGTAGGGTGGTGGCTAATGCGGTGTTTGCGGTGCGGTATAAGTGATTTTCCATTTCTTAATTTCTCCTTATGGCTAAAACTATACCATACTATTTAGGCTTTGTCAATACCCCAAGGGGGTCAATTTGGTAGAATTTTTAAAATTGGCCTAAAAAACCCTTGCGGGGGTGGTAAAGTTATGGTATAATAAAAGCTAATATGGCAAAAGACAATATATTCAGGCTGGTTTTGTCGAAGGAAGATAAAGATGCCTTGATGAAAGAAGCCGAGGCCGAGAGGACATCGGCTTCTGCTATTGTCCGTAAACTCATCATTGATTTTCTCAAGGGTAAAAAGCAGTAGTCATACCTTGTTGGGGAGTGGTAAGATAAAACTAAAAATTAGGAGGTGTCTATGAAAAAACTTTGGAACTGGAAGTGGCGCAGTATCCCAATGGGTATTGTGTCTGCGGTACTGATTGTCTGCCTGTTGGCTGGTGGTGTCCTTGCTGCCTATAACTTTGCACAGGTTAAGGTTGAGGTGGTAGTAGAGGAAGCAATTGTCCTTGGCTATAACTGGTGCCCAAGCGGGGATGATTTGGCTCCTTATATGGTAGGGGGTACGGTTCTTCCTGAAATCCTACTGGCTCCAGGGACCGGTGGTTATGACTTGGATGTTACCATCCAGAAGGAGGCAGGTGTAGATGCTAGTGAGTTTTGCCCTGGGGAGACACTTGTTATTCCCCTAAACTTGAGGAACAGGTCAGATGGGGCCATAAACCTAAATGTCGCTAGTGGTAGTTCGGACTTAGAAGTAACATTCCAGGTAAACGATGGCGGCTGGGATGACTCAGTCGTAGCTTATGTATTGGCTGGCCATTCAGGTACTTTTGGTAGTGACACGGACTGCGATGGGGAGAGGGATGCTGGAGCAATCGTACTGTATGTCAAAATACACGCTCCAGGAGATTGCCCGACAGGTTCGCAGGTGTTTGGCTTAGACTTTAGCAGGAACTAGACGGGGAGACTTACCACTCCCCCAAGAAGGTATGACAAAAAGGAGCAAATGAGAAAAATAGCCATAGCGGGAATGTTGGCATTGTGTCTAACTATACTGATAACCCCTGTAGCATCGGCGGCTGGTATAAGCATTATTAGCAAAACAGGTGATGGCGCTTGGGTGGGCAACAACTGGCAAGTTGATATGTACCCCGCCGAAGCCAAAACTGCCGTGCTAACCCTTTATAACTCGTCAAGTTCATCCCTTGATGTTGAGGCATCCGTAAGCCCCATATCATTGGATGATGGCAATGTCACCTTTGAAGTGGACAATCCTGCTTTTACTATGCCGGGCAAAGCCTATGCCGATATAAGCCTAACCGCCAGTGCCACTGGTAGCACAACACCTGGGGTTTACGAGGCCGAGTTTGAGCTAAAGTTTGAGATAGCCTCGTCTAGCGGTGGGGGGGGTGGCGGCGGTGGTGTAGGGGCACTTAAAATCACTGATATTGAAGCAGGGAATATCACAGAAACAACTGCCGAGATAACCTTTAGGACCAACAGGGGTGCTACCACCAAACTAACATACTGGGCAAGCCCCGAAATTATAATACAGGATAATAGTTATAAAACGACACACACGGTGGATATTGAGGCGATTGAACCTTGCACCGAATATCAATTTGAAATCAGGTGCGTTGATAGGTACGGGTTAAGGGATACAGAGGACGGGGAGTTTATAACATTGTGCATTGAGCCAACCCCAACCCCAACCCCAACACCCACGCCGACACCGCCTACAACTACGCCGCCTTCTACAACACCACCAATTACTACAACACCCCCTGATACGACACCTGAGCCGGGGAATTATTGGCGGCCGTTGTTATGGGCGGGTATAGGCTTGGTAGTTATTGCCCTTGGTGTCTTGGCGTGGTGGTGGTTTAAGGTGAAAAAGAAAACTAAGAAGCAATCTACCCTTGACAAAAAGTAGGGTTATGTTAAAATATAATTTTAGGAGGTACGGTTTGAAACGCAAGATTTTGTTCAGTATTTTGTCCCTTGTTTTGGTATTTTCATTGGTAATCCCTATGGGGTGTTTACCCAAACGGGATGCCACTACTCCAACCACCGATGCGGAACGCATAGCCGCCCTGGAATCTAAGGTTAGTCAGCTACAGTCAAAAATCGCCAGTTTACCAGAGTCAGATTCCACAGACTATAGTGGCGACATTAACGCCCTTTATGACGAAATTGACAACCTGAGCATGGAATTGGATGACATTCTGGTTTCAGTCGATGAAATGTTAGCAACATGGGAAGAGGAACAGGAATCGTCTAACGGTTCAAGTTCAAGCAATGGGGAGGTTGCTACTACTCGTTGGACGCCATCCGTCTTTTTAGAAGGCACCATATCTGGCTCCCTTTACGTTGACCCAGAATCAATCGACTGGTATCCGGTCAGGATTAAGGAAGAGGACAGTTACCGCATAACCTTTGATATCATAAATGACATCGTCCCATCGGAAGACAAGGATAGGCAAGTTCTTGTTATAGCTTTAACCCCCACAAACAGGGGGGCTACTTCGGTTGATATATACAACACCGGTTTGTATGCCGATCAACCGAAGTATATTGGTTGGGATGAGGCGGAATATAACCCATCTTCGGGTGTGGATTGCAAGGGTATAGAGTTCATAAGCGATCCATTTACTGTGCACAGTGGTGGGATGACAGATGTCAGCGTTATCTTTGACTTGTATTACGCCGAGTAAAAGGTGTGTTTTATAGGGCATTCCCGCCCAAGAAGGTAGGTGATAAAGTAATGATAAACACTTTTAAGGGCATTGTGACCGGGCTGGTCATGCTGATTCTGGTCGTGATCCTGTGCCAGACCGTACTCCCCGACTACCTGCCGGTGGATGGTTCCCTCGACTTCTTGGCCATCATAATCCCGTTGGCTGTCGGCTTTGGGCTGGTTATCTTCACGATTGCGGGAATGTTCCGTGGGTCGAGAGACTAGGCTTGATGCAATACTGCTATTAAGTTAAGCGGAGTTTTTAGGGGTGTACTTGGCAACAGGAACACCCCTTTTTACTATAAGGAAACCGAAATGAAACTAGGTATAGCATTGATAGTCATAGGGGGTGGCGACCTTTTATTGTCGGTACTCTTTTTAGCTACAGGCCATTATTATCCCGTAGAAGCTACTTTAATGACTATTGCCAGATTCTTTATTGACATTTTGCTTTTGCTTTACGGCATAAGGCGGGTTATTAAGGCAAGACGGAAGGGGACAGTAAAATAAAGGAGTCCCAATGTATTGGTGGATTAAGACGGCACATGAGGGGCGGTTAGTGATTTTGGGGCCTTATGCTACAGAAGGGGAGGCATCTGATTTTGCTTTTCAGCAGCTTGGCACTGATTTTGAAGTATTTGACTTGCCCACTAGGGATAAGGCCAGGGCAACGTCTATGGTAAAAGCACGTATATTAAAGCAAACCTCAAACCTTGACACAGCACTACAACGTGCTAGGCACAAATTGCCGGATGGAGGAATTAAGCAATGATTGATGCCCCTGATTGGTTGGTGTATGGTTTTGACCTGTTGATGTTTGTGGTGATAATCTTCGGCTTGGTATTCCTCAGGTCGTGGTGGAATGTCAGGCTTACTAAGGGCAAGATTATCGCTGAGATATGGGAACCCAGTGGTTTTGCCACAAGGGTAATGGTTAAGCCTGAACCTAATGGACATACAGTAAATGTTGACCATTTGGAATACCGATTACCGAAGGAACTTAGCGAAAGAGAATCAGAAAAGGAAATCACTGAACTTAAAAAAGAGGGTAAGCCTATTTCGCAATCACATACATACCCCCGGCGGCGGTGGGTTTATCGGCCAAACTGGCCCATGCCGTCAATCCCCATGCGTATAGAATCATGGGAACGGGACAACCCCGAACCCATCAGGCCGTTTTACGGGCGGGTGGATAAGGACGGGAAATTCATAGATAGCCAGTTGACGGTGACGAGTACGGAATGGCAAGCGCAGAAAAGCGTTATCCAAGCCACTGGCATAGCTATGTCGGTTCAAGAGAGGGAAGCCAAGGAAAAGGAATGGGCAAGGGCTATGGCTAATTTGCCTAATAAAATGATAATATATATAGGGTTAGGAGCCTTGTTGCTATTATCGGTTATTAGTCTCCTTATGATGTACCAGGGGTGACGGTAGATGGCTAAAAAGGAAAAGGCTAAAATTGAGGGTAACGGGCAAGACAACAAGATGCTTGATTTGCTTCAAGTTATGGCTCGGAATCAAGAGGAACTTGCCAACCGCCTCAATGATATAGAGGAATCGGCGCACAAAAAAGATGGTGGTGCCAACCTTATCAAACTGGCCAACTGGTATTTTAATCCTGATGACACGCATTTGCCTGATTTAACTTTTATTTCCCCTTTGTCTGCCAAGCCACTTGCTGAAGCATTGGCGCTTGACGAAATGACCAGTGAAAAAGTCCGTAATGGTGAAGTATCATTAAACCGTTTGCTCATATATAATTGGTTTCACCTTCAGCGTGGTGTAAAAGGGCGCCTCTTGGGGCTTGGCGCTGAGGCTATGCGGGAACAGGTAAGTAGTGAAGGCGCCGGGGATGAAGGCTTGGACGAATTTGAAGCAGGCAGGGAGTAGCACTTGACAAACGCAAGTGCGGTGGTAAAATAATTATAAGATGGAAAAGCAAGAATTGTTAGAATTACGATTAGATGGTATGACATATAAACAAATAGGAATTCGGGCAGGTGTTTCACGGCAAAGGATCCAGCAGTTGCTTTGCCCTCCTAAAAATATTAGGGAATTTGTTATAAATAAGTTTGGGGGCAGATGCAATAGATGTAATATTTTTGTAGGGGAATCAGGGCATATACATCATAATGGCAATAATTCAGAAACATATAATGACGTTGAAAACTTAGAATTGCTTTGTATCGGGTGCCATCGTAGAGCTCATGCCCAACTTAAACCTTTGTTGCCAAAGGATAAGGCAAGAAAGACAAAGATGGTTTCATTCCGGGTAGAACATGAGGTGTATGAGGAATTCAAGAAGGGATTCCCCAATGTTTCTATGTATTTTCGGGATACAATGAGGCGAGAGACAATGGGAGTGAGTTGATGGTAGAGATTAGCCAGTGGGCAAAGGTTAACGGGGAATCGGCATCTTTGCCTGATGCCTATTTTGACAATACTGACCTTGACGATTTATACAGGATACCCGTTATTCTTGAAAATCCCACTTGGAAACAAAAGAAGGAAATAGAACTTTACAAGACGCTTTACAGGGGCATAATGTTTGTGTATGGTAAGCCCCGGTCCGGCAAGGATTTGTTTGGCGTTTTGTTTTGCCTCCTCATGAAACATTACTTTGGCCGTCCCATTATGCTGGATTTTAAGCCCAAGCGTCCCTTTGGAGATTACATACCATTTGACCCTACTGTATTTATACAAGAAATCAATAAAATAGCAAGGCAAGCGCAGTTTAAATCTGATAATGTCGAAACCCCTATGACAAAAGCCGAAGAGGATTACTTTTTAAACCATACACAAGAATGGCTTTTCAAAAATGAGACATTTTTCAAAAACGCTGTGTTGTATCTTAGTGAGCTTAAACGGTATTGCTACAAGCGAAACCCACATAGCAGAATGAATAAGTTTATTGGCTCGTTAAATGATTTTCATGGGCATCTTGATTTGTTGGTTTTGGGAACTCATACTGATCCGAAGGAAATAGATGAATATACTTATCTATCCAAAACTACTGTTTGGGCGAATTGTCAATGGAGTGTAAAACGCTTGAATAATACTAAGGTCACAATTAGGCGTGGTACCTATATATCTGAATTGGGTTCGTTTGATTATGCACTAAAGCCCTTTATATACTGGGTTGACGGTGCTGAGCCTAGAAGTTTTTTGGGAGGCTTGCGGCTATATGATGCTTACAATACACAAAACTTCGTGAATCTGAAGCCAGTGCTCCCAAAGGAGATGATATATGAAACCAGTTAAGATAACATTGTTTAATGGCCCCAAGTACCGTGCTAATTACCAGTTAACTTCCCTTGGCAAGACAAAGGCCGAAAATTTTAACGTCAATGGCACAAAGGGGGAAGTTGTGATGGCGCTTGAGGGTGTCGGGCCCTGCACCATAAGCGAATTATCCAATGAAATTAAAATGTCGCCCACAAAGGTAAGACAGGTTATGGACGTGCTTATTAGGGACGGTTGGGCAAGAAAGGTGACGGGGGAGGATTAGGTTATGCCGGTAGGAGGGCTTGATGTGTCGGAAACCAGCACCAAGTTAAGAGGCCAGCGTGCATATGCTACTGCCAGGGGCATTGGACGTATGCGTGGGCTTAAAGCCTACGGTAAGACGGCGATAGCTGCCCAAACTGGTGTTGGTGGTGTGGGTTATACCCAACTTCCTGATGGTCAGTACGTCCTTGATGTTGATTTACAGGAACTTAAACGTGAATGGGCGGAAGGCTATGAAATACTTACCAAGCAGGGCTTTGACGCATACAATAAGGCAATAACCGAGGCGCAGGAACAGGGCAAGGTTACGTCTGCTCTCAAGGCAAAGTACCAAGAGGCGCTGAAGTATAAAAAACCTCTTACCGGCCGCTGGCAACCTCCCGAGAAGCCTAGTTTTAAGCATATTACACTGGTAGTAACCGGAGACATACCAGGGACTCCGGGTTTCTATAGCGTCACTGACACATCTATCAAGGCAGACAAGGATAAGAATGAGACGCATGAGACTACCACCTTTGTCTTTGCCCGGCTTGAGGATGGCAGCCTATCCCTTGTTGATAAAAAGTCAACAACAAAGACATATCCTCCAGAGTGGGTCTCTACGCCGGGTGTAATGGGTAGTAGTGAGGCATATGAGGGTCGGGACCCTAATAAACCACCTCCGGGGTATGAGAAGGGGTTTAAAAAGGTTAAAACTGGGTGGGGTGAGGCGACAGAGGTTGTTGGGGGATGGTACCCCCATTCACAAGCAGTAAAGCTAAAGTCTCTCTCCCCCTACGGTACTGTTACCCATGAGCAGAGGAGGGGGGCTAGTAAATTAGCGCCTATATTAGCCAAAAAAGAGGGCAAGGATTACACAGAGCTGTCAAGAAAGGAAAAGCAGGAGTTTTACCAGACTGCACTGGGGCTGGCTTCGGCTTCGGGTTATGTTGACAAGGATGCCATTGTGAAGGTTGACCCCAAGACGCTACAGCCAGTTAAACCGACAGAGCCGGGTATTTGGGCAAGCTATACCCCGGAAGTGGCTAGTGCACTTGGAAAGTTGAAGTCTTACCTTAAGCCGGATGGTGATTATGATTGGGCAAGAATAATCACATTGGGTACAACACAAGAAGTTATTGCCGCCAGTAAACTATTTAATATTGACAAGGTTGCGTTGCAAGCCGTTAAACGGTCAATTAAAGAATATCCACCGCTAGGTGAGGCTTTGAGTGAAGATGGGTGGGAAGGCTATAGCAAAAAGGTTGAAGAAATCCGCATTTTAAGCCAAAAAGAATTTGATGATTGGGTGAATAATGAAGCCCCGCCTGAGATAAGAGATAAATACCAAAAAGCTGGGGAAGGTGATAAGGGCTATGAGGCTATCAAAGATGATTTAGCAAAAATGAATGAAGATTACGCAGAGTTCAAATCGAAGGTAGCTTCGGGTGAAATTATGGCCTTACCTGACGGTAACTACATTGCAAAAAGCGATTTTGACGAAATGCCTAAAGGTACTCAAGGGATACTTAAAGAAAATGGCTTTGAAGGATTGCCTGACTATTTTGTTCAGGATTATTTTGAGAATAAAGAGTGGGATACCACACCGCCTTCCGATAAGCCAGTTAGCTACCAGAAAATAGGCTATGGGGAAATGGAAATTCCTATATATAGCGAGGAATATACACAATACCATGAGCGCAAAGCCGAAGCCACCCGTGCTTATGTGGATAAGTTTGGCAATAAGGGCTTAATGGAAAGAGGGGGTGCCCAAGTTTTAGGGCTTATATTCCCACCGGCGAAAACTATTTCGCCTGAATTTGCAATTGCTGATATTTCTGGTGCAGAGTGGGCTTTGGGGGGTATAAACGTAGCCTTGATAGGGGCCGGTTTTGTCCCCGGTGCTTTGTTAGGTTCAGCAGTAGGTAGGGGTATAATTTATGGCTTATCTTCTACTGGTGCAGGAATAATAGGGTATGAAACTGCTAAGAATTGGGGGGACTTAACTTCTCCACAAAAGGTAATGGGTGTGGGGGGTGCATTACTTTATGCTTTACCAATTATTACAACCGTGCCGTCTGTGACTAAGACTGGTATAGTTAGGGTTACAAGCCCTACAGGTGAGGTTGGATGGAAAGGTCTTGCTGCATTAGGTAAACCCATTATTGGTAAAAGTGGCGGGAAGTGGGTTTTGTTTTCTAATGTTGACGTTCCGCCTATTTGGACACAAAAAGTAGGGTGGGAACCGGGGGCTGGTCTTGCGGGGCGTATAGAAGTGCAATTATACAGGACTCAAAAAGCATTAGAAAAGGCTGGTGTTCCTTTAGCAGAGCAAGAAAAGCTATTAGAAACACTTGGTTTGACAAAAGCAGCAGTTGCAAGGGGCAAGTCACCAGTTACACCCAAAACTGTAACCGCAGCAGAAATCAGTTCTTTAACTTTAGATGAAGATGGGGCATTGATAGTTCTTCAGCAAATTATTAAGTACAAGAAGCAAATAGAAAAAGCAGTCTTTGGGAGTGGTGCTACTGCCCCACAACTTACTGCTGAGGCAAGAGCAGCATGGGCTAAAATGGGTCGTCAAGTAGGTGATTTCGATGTTCAATCTACTATGGCACTTGAACAAGCTAAAAATTGGGTGAAAGAAACCTATGACTTACTCATAAAAGCAAAAGGGGCTAGCCGGGTAAGGATGGCTGAAGGCAATCCTTACCTAGTAGAAGCGAAAGGAGCTGATGGGCAGTGGCATCACTACATAGACTTTAAAACGAAGGAACCTACTCCTGGGTCGCCAGTTGCTGCTGAAGGTGCTTATGGCATAGAGTTTGCAAAACCAGCAGTCAAGGTTAAGATTCCAGATGTAGGAACCGTCAACATTCTACGGCTTGATGAGCAGTCACTACGTAAAATGGCATCTATTTTGGAAACTAGAAGTATTTCAGGTTTTAAGGAACTCAGCCAGGAACAGATTGTAAGGATATTTAAATCAGGGCTTTCGTCTGATGAGCAAATTGCTGCGGTGCGGGCACTTCTCAACCCTGAAACGGCAAAGGTTTTTGATGCTTATATGCTTTTAGCCAAACAAACAAAGGGCTTTAAGACATCTTTAAGTATGTTGGATAATGTTGACTTCACTAAGGTAAAAGGCATAAATTCAAAACAAGCATCTGATTTGTTAGTATGGGCAAGAGGCCATGTTAATGATATCAGGTTAGATGGGAGTGGTGCCGTCTACCACCAATTAAAAGGCATGAAGGGACGATATACCCCCGCTGATCTTGATTTCACGCTGTTAGCCAAAAGTAAATATACTATGCAACAAGCACGTCAAGATTTGACTAGAATATTAGGTAAGGATAAAGTTGGTAAACTAATTGATATACACCCCGAAGGGCAATTTGGGACAAAGTTGCCCTTCGGTTGGAAATACCAACCCGATGTTATCGTAGATGGTGTTAGGATGACTACATTACAAAACCAACTTTTAGATAAAATTTCTACAATAACAGCTCCAGGTGTTAAGGAATCATTTGGGCTAATGGGTCCAACTGTGGAAGCCCCATTACCGAAGATGAAGGTCAGAGATGTAGAGATAGGCACGCACGCTGGTAGAATAAAGGACATAGAACGTGCTAATGTTATTTCTCTTGCAACGGCAAAGGCATACAAAGCGGGCGGTGCTATAAAATTAGCAAGTGAAATTGAAGATCTTGTGAAGTTTGTCAAAAAAGCACCTACGGGCAAGGCTACACCAGCAAAACTGCCAGATGATGCTATTGTGTTTGGCCCACAGGCACATAGAGTAAAAGATATTATAGACGAATATGCAATTTTTTACACTTATCACGGTAAAGAAGTGGCTGATAAATGGGCGAAACTTTGGGAAAACTTACTTAACACCCCTGCCACTAAGACAAACGCAGCGATAGCTCAACTAAAGAACAAAGTTGGCAATATAAACAGCAAGATAAATAAATTACTTGCTAATAGGTCTGCTACTAATGCACAAAGCATTGATAAGCAATTAAAATCATTGGCAACTGATAGAGAAACAGCATTAGCTCAATTAAAAGACTTGGAAGCCGGGGTCATTCCTAAGATACAAAAAGAAATCACTGCAAAGTTGAAGAAAATAGGATTGTCTGAAAAAGAAATCGCTGAACTTACAATGGAAGATAAAATGCTTATTCTAAGTTCTTATGACCCAGCCTCAGGACGGTTTTTTGGTTTTGAACTTTCATTCGGTAAGGTACCGAAGGCGAAATCACCTTCCATATCAATAACAACCCCATTGGCTGTTTCATTACCAAGCATTAGCCCTAGTTTTAGCAAAAAAGTATCAAGCCCAATTTCTTACAAACTAAGCCCTAAATCACCTATTGCGTCACCCTCTCCAAGCCTATCACCATCCTTAGTTTCACCATCTGTCAGTCCATATCCCAGCCCCAGTCCTTCGCCGTCTGTTAGCCCGTATCCTAGTGTTAGCCCATCACCTTCCCCCAGCCTAAGGGTAAGCCCTAGCCCTTCTCCTTCAATTGCTTCAAAAATATCACCAAGCCCTTCTCCTAGCCCTACTCCAAGCCCTGTCCCAACACCTACACCAAGTCCTAAACCTAGTCCGAAACCAAGCCAGAGGATTAGTACATCTAAAGATAAAGGGCGCCGGAGTTATGAAGGCGCTGTAGCTTGGGCGCAGGGTGAACTAAAACGTGGTAAAAAACTGGTCACACAATATAAGGTTTGGTCAAGACCATTCCGCCAAGATGACTTAGAATCGTTTGATGAAGGCGAATTGCCGCCCGGTGTTAAGATTGTACCCGGCATAAGTTCTGCATACGAGACAGTCCAGCAATTTCGGGGAAAGGTAGCGCCTGGGGAAGAACAAATAGCTGATGTAGGGGCTTTTGTGGCCACTGTCCACCAGCCAGAAGCTAAGCCAGGCAAGGCAGGGGCTATCAAGTTTAAGCGTGACATCCCCACTTCAAAGATCAGGGGCGAGAGTACCAAGGGCTTAAGTAAATTGCCTATGCACACAACCCTTGAGCAACTAATCCAAATAGTATTTAAGAGTACGGAAGCCCAGGTCGAAAGGCTGGGTGTGGGCACATTAGAGGCTATGGGTATGGAAGCGAAAGAGGCCAAGACAGCCAAACCTTCGGCGAAGGTGCGGTTTGCCAAGTCCAGGCTTGCAGAAAAACTAGAGAAGGCGTCACACAGCGAAATAGTTAGTGCAATAAAAAATACTGGGTTGACTACAGCCGAGACAAAGGAATTGTTGCGGATGTTGCCGGATAGGGAAAGGCAACAATTCAGTATTATTTTGAGTGAGCCAAGTGTGTATGCGCCAACAAGGGGTATGCCTAAAGCTGAATATAAAACAGCGAAACTTCGGCGGAAGAAATCTAAGTCAAAACGCAGGGTAGCGGCTGAACCAATGCTGGTAGGAGCAAGGCTATGAAATTAGGTTTAACATTTTTAGTTTTAGGGATATTGGGGATTGCTCAATATACCTATTGGCAATTTACACCTTTGGCTCTTAATTATAGTTACATAGTAGTGCCAGCCGAGGAATATGGCCAATTTGGGCTTAAAACAATTGAAATGATTATAACAAGAGATTGGACTGTTGGGGTTATTGGGCTTTTGGTAGGGCTAGTGTTTCTGGCAATTGGTATTTACAAGTTAATTAAGATAAGGAGACAATATGCCCAACAGTTGGTTAATTAGTGATACGCACCTTGACCATAAGAATATAATTAGGTATTGTAATCGTCCTTTTCCTACAACTAAGATAATGAACAATACTATAATCCATCTATGGTATGACACGGTGATGCCAAAAGATACCGTCTATTTCTTAGGTGATTTGTCAATGGGCAATACCAGACAATGGCTAAATCAGTTGCCTGGGGAAATAGTCTTTATTAAGGGCAACCATGATCAAGGTGTGCCAACAATAGCCAGCAAGGTATTGCCCACTGAGTTAGGCGATATTTTCTTAGTGCATAATCCTTATGATGCTAGTGATTGGCCGGGGTGGGCCATACATGGTCATGTCCATAATCGCCGTCCCTTCATAGATTTTAACCAGAAGCGGATAAATGTTAGTGTTGAGGTTATAGGCTATAAGCCTGTAAACCTTGATATAATCTTGGATATAATAAAACGGGGCTGTAGTTAATTACGTCAATGTCTAAGAGGCAAAAGCAATGGTATCTTATAGGCAAAGTCTAAAGAAGGCTTGCAGGGTTTTAGCCACTCTAGGGATAGTGGCCTTACTTTTTGTGGGCATTTTGGGAAAATAATAAAGAGCAGGAGTTGAAATATGCCCCGAAAATTTGATTGGACACCTGAACTAATTGAAAGGGTTCGTTCGCTTTATTGGGAAGAGCAAAAAAGCCCCATAGAGATTGTATCTATTCTTAATTTGCAAATAACCCCCGGTGCAATTCGTGAAATGTTCCACAGGCAAGCTATTCCCGTGCGGTCTTTGCATGAGGCACTATATTTGCGTCCTAAACGAGTTTTGAATGAAGAAACAAAAAGAAAATTGAGTCTATCACTAAAAGGCAGATCTTCTCCGATGAAAGGCCGTCATCAGACAGAAGAATCAAACGGGAAAAGGCGTTTAGCATCAAAAGGTAATACTTTCGCCTTGGGATATAGGCACACAAAAGAAGCAAAACAAAAAATATCTAAAGCTAGGAAAAGACATCCTGTAAGTATTGAAGTTCGAGAGAAAATAAGGCAAGCTCGGCTAAAGGATTGGTGTAATCCGGAATACAGGGAAAAACAAATAAAACTTCGATCCGAATATCAAATAACAGAAGAAACTAAATTAAAGATTCGCCGAACTAAGGCAAAAAATCAATATAGGCATTCTGCGGAAACAAAGGCCAAAATATCTCTATCATTGTTGGGCAATACTCGGACGCTCGGCTATAAGACTACAGAAAAAACAAAGAAGATTTTGAGTGAAATATCGAGGCGCCATATGCAAGATCCTGAATTCAAAAATAGAGTTATCCGTGCTACGATAAAAGCAAATCGCAAGCGTCCCACAAACCCAGAAATGAAAGTATTGGAAGCGGTAGAAAAATATAGTTTACCATATAGATACAATGGGAATAATGCAGGTTTTGTACTTGCAGGTTGTTGCCCTGATTTTGTGAATATTAACGGAGATAAAATAGTAATTGAAGTATGGGGCGATTATTGGCATAGGAATGATAATCCCGCAGATCGTATTAGTCGCTTTGCGAAGTATGGATTTGGTACTTTGATATTGTGGGAGAGCCATATTAAGGAGTCATCACTTGAAGAATTGGCACAAGAAATTAAATCATTTTGTTATAGCCATTAGTCTTGCAATTATTTTATTATTGTTCTTGCCTAGCATAGCATTAGCAATAAATTCACCTGATTCATTGCAAATCAACAGTGTATTTTGTTACCAGCATTGCCTAGAAACCGATGATCAGCTTTACCTTGTCCAGTACACCATTTACTATGCGCCAGAGGGCGAGGAAAGCACTAACCCGGACGAAAACGTAACAGAGGCTTATCTTGTAAGGTTTATGGATGGTGCGGCAGAATTAAAATCCGTTGCCCCGTATGCCTATTACGATGATGGTTACGGTGACGGCATTGCCGCAATTTACTTTTCGGCGTCTGATCCGAACCTACCTACATGGGAAGGCGCTTATACCATAAAACTTGAGGGCAACCCTACATTGGCGTGGGATCCTGACATACCGTCAACTTCCGTGGCAGCCTTTGATCTGTGGTCTAGTTCGGCTAGTATCACCGAGACGCAGGACGAATTGACGGCCCGGATACTTTACCTGGCCGACCAGTTGGAACTTGAATGGGGCATAAGCATGATAGACACCACCGGGACAGGTTCTTACCTATCGTCATACGGGGAGGCTTATTTCACCAGTGCCATACCGAACATAAAGGCTATGGCACCAAACGCCTTTGCCGGGGGCACGTCATCACCCGATTGGAGTGCCAAAGAGCCGATAACAGATTATGCAGAGGATAGGGCTCATAGCACAGACGGCACATTGCTTGATGTGACCGCTATAGCCGAATGGTGGGGCGTATCAAGGATGTGGACAAGCTCATTGCTCTTTGTATGTGGGGCGGTTTTTATACTTTATACCATGTTAAGCCCTAGCGGGAACTATAGGCCGTTAGTGTTCCTGAGCATACCGCTTTTTATCGCCGGCGGGTATCTTGGTATGATACCCATGTTGTTCACGGTGTTGATAGGCTTCTTTGCCTTTGCCCTTAGTTTATGGTTGATGTTTTATCACCCTTCGAGTGCATGACTATGAAAATGATAAAAAACATATTGAGGGGAACCGTTTTAGCGTTAATCCTGCTGGTGCTGGTGGGTGGTACCGTCTTTGCAGCATATTCATATTATGCCAACATTCAAGTCTTGGAAACGGACGGCAACAGCTATACCTACCTGCCTGTCATAGCCGATGTTGACAACGACTACCTGTCGGACAACAACTATATCAGCTTGACGGGGCTTGACACAAGGGTACTGGCGGGTAGTACCGAGTTGAAGCATTTAGTAGTGGATGATTCCGTGCTATTTGTCGCCCCAACGGTGGGGGCTAACAGTACGGGTAATTATAAATATACCCTTAACAACACTTCGGACTTAGACAGTTTCCCTGTGATTGTGGGGTATGACGGTTATATCACCATCCCTAGTGAAATCGGGGATGATATGCAATTGGGGGATGATTTTGAAATAGAGTTTGACGGGTATGTTGATACCTCAAGCGGGAGTGACAAGAACTTAATTTATAAAGGGGATGCCTTCACGGTTCTTGTTGGCGTTGCGGGGGAGATTTCTGCGGCTATTCCAGGGTCTGCGGGTACTTGGTTTAGCCCAGATGGGTATGACGATACAGAGGGCACATGGACTGATGAGACCCTTGCCTATGATGAAAACGCTGCTACCTACGCTTATAGTAATGTCCCTGGGGCTTCTTATAACGATTTCTTGACTCTGGAAATCACAGAGAGGCTTGTAAGTAGTATCAGGTTTGATGCTTTTTATAATGCCGCTCAAATATCTAAAGCATGGATTGAAGTGTATTACGATGAAGGATGGCACAATATTTATAGTACCTCCTTCGCTGACCACGCTTGGGTTGAAGTAGAGTTAGACGATGTAAAACTTGTAAGTAAGGCACGGATAATGTTTTACAACCCTTCTGGTCTTCAGAAACAAGCTAAACTATACGAGTTTGATTTCGGCATTGTAGATGCAAAAGTAACCGCCACGGGCATCTCATCTGGTGAACACACTATAAAAGCCTATGCGGATGGTACGGACTTGGGGATAATCGTTGACGAAGGAGAGGCTGGAGAAGTAAGTGACACAACACTATTGAGCGGTGCAAGTGTCCCCGACAATGCCAACGATATCATTATAAACCAGAACAACGTAATGCCCTACTTCGACTACCTGAAATGGACGGTAAGCGATACTCTTATAGCGTGGTATCAGCCCATAAGCATGATAGTGGGCACTACATTAGACGATAGGGAAGGCACGGACGCAGGGGAAACGGGTACAGCCGAAGAGGACGCAACTATAACATGGGGAGCTAATCCCGCAGGGGTTGATGCCGCTATAGGCTCTTTGGTGTCGTCCAGCCAACCCGAGATAGCCCCGGCAGCCGGGGAAGAAGCCGTTGACGTGCTACCCGAAGGGGAAATACCCGCAGGGGGTGTAGTGGACACGGCAGCGCTTGAGGATAACCCCATGTACTTTCTCGTAGAGTTTATTTCAGATAACGCTGATTTGACAGAGGAACAAATATGGTTCGGTGGAGCTACACTCCTTATCCTTTTGGCTATGGGGATAGCGGTGGCAAGAGTGCCCAACCACCTGTTGCTGGCCGGGACGATAGGGCTGGTGTTTAGCGGGTTCTTCCTAGCTATGCACATTTACCAATTTTGGATGGTAATTATTTTTGGTTTTGTGTGGGTGGCAAGTTTAATCATGGAGAGAAAGCCGGTTATTTGAGGAGTTAAAGTGGCGAGACGTTGTTTCACTGCCGATGATATAAGAAAGTCACACGAGAATCGGAGGTGGTTCCGATAGCTAAGATGTTGGCCTTTGCGCTGCTTTTATATTTTGGCCTTGCCATGAGTGTAGGGATACTGGCTGGTGGGGGTGGCTATGCGGCCACAGCACTTACGGCGGCAGTTGACGAAGATGATGCAACACTTGAGGTGATGTCAACAAGCGGGTTTCTGTCTGCTGACTACATAGAGCTTGGGGGGGAGAAAACCCTTTACACAGGCAAGACGGCCACAACCTTTACCGGATGCACCAGGGGATATGAAGGGACAACGGCTGAGGCTCACCCTGTAGGGACGGCAGTTTACACAACATCGGCCAGCGTGATAAACAGCGCATTGGGGTTTAATATAGCCGCTACGGTGGACACTATGGGTATGTGGTCGATTATCACTGTACCGGCCCAGTTCTTTTACAAGACAATGCCACAGCTTTTGCTCATGCCCTACCAGCTATTCCGGGGGAACCTTATAATTTTTGCGGTGATACTGGTGTTAATACAGGTCGCCATAGTTATTACTATTGCCATGTCATTTATAGGTGCTAGACGTGTTTAGGTTTAAGTGGTTCTTCCCAGTATTGGCGGTAGCGGTCATAGTGGCTGTTTCCTTGATGGCGTTATTGCCTCCGAGGGTGACGGTTAACGCACAGGGGACGGTAGCCATAAGTAATACAGTAAGGGATACCCCCCGATTTGACATAGTATCAATCAGCGACATCCCTGCATACGGCGTTATTGAGCCGTCAGGGTGCGGGGAGTTTAAGGGCAGGGTGAAGATACGGATAGACTGTTTCTTGACACCTGATAGCCCTTATTATGACCGATACGGGGGGGCTTATGTTGTTGACACCGCAAGCAAGGAATACTTGGCGGGATATAAAGGGGCGAAAGACGATAAAACGGGAGAGCCGCTTGACTGGGACGCCTACAACAAATGGCTAGACAGTTTACCTACAGTGTGGCAGGATAACCCCTTCCACAGCCACTTCGTATATTATGATACAACTGTTTTAGATGACAGTATCAAAGCTCAGATAGCCAGTGTTACAGAATACTTTTACGCCTTCCACACTTATTGTTGGGATAACAGTTTAGAGTTTATACCGCAGTGGCAGAAAGTCCCCAAAGTAGCAGGCTCTATCCGTGATGTTTTTATAGCAGGGGATAGCTCACCACCCAATAAGACAGCCTGCGAAGATAAGTCTGTTGATATAGTTTCCCGAACTAGTGACTTTGACACACGGGAATTTGACAAGACCCCTTCCACCCCTACCGATTTGAATATCGGGGAGAAGGGGACGATACATATAGGGGCTACTGCGGAGGACAGAAATTCTTACAAATTGTCTGGCACAAGTTATCTTAATACAGATGGTGCTGCCGATGGTACAGGAACAATCGACACTTGGGAATTATTCCCACACAATAGCCTAGCAGGATGTAAAGTTGGAACTTTCTTTTTAATTAGTGGGACTACTTATGAATGTAGAGATATAGAAACAATTGGTGATGTGACTGCTGGTGCACCTGACCCTGATGTCTTTACTGGCTTATCAACGGATGTATCTTTGGGGGATTATGCGGTAGTATATTATTCCTCTGGAGGTCTAGAGAATAGTACCACTGGTTATGGGGGGGTAAGATATGCAAGCGGGGCGGGAGATGTTTTAACAAAAGCGCTACAAACAGATTTCTCATCTTCGGCATCTGGTGATTGTATATCCCTCTACGGCACAGGAACAGAGAGTGGGGGGGCAGAGATAACCAATACGCCTGATACTTGGTCAATTGGTACCATAGATGTTAATACCGCCGTATGCACGGCGATAGACCATTTCACCATAGAAAATACTGGTACGGGTGCGGTGGACATTACCATACAGGGCACGGATTTGGATAACGGGGGTAGCACCGCCTGGGATTTGGCGGATGATGGTGTTTCCGATACAAATGTTTACGGCTTGTGGGCTGGATTAGACGGGGACTTTGCGGTATATGAGTCATATCTTGCTGGTTACACAGGTTGTTTTGATGCACAGGATGAGACTTGGCTGGCGCAAACCTTTACACCCGATTTATCCCACAGGGTAACAAATGTTAACTTATATCTTGAAAGAACAGGAAGTCCGGGGGACTTGACAGTTAGCATACGGAATACTAGCAGTGACGAACCCAGCGGCGGTGATTTATGCTTTGAGACTGTAGATGGGGACTTATTGGCTGATTCCATAGAATGGGTTGAGTTTGATATGGGCGCTGGTTACGATTTAGTAGCTGGCACAAAATATGCCATAGTAATTAGATGCCCCAGTGGGAGCGCTTCGAACTGGATTCTTTGGGGTTCTGATGCTAGCGCTACCTCAACATATGCAGGCGGATGGCATTATGAGTCAACAAATAGTGGTGTGGACTGGACAGGAATCACTCAGTTTGACTTCTTGTTTGAGGAATGGGGGGACGATTACCCGGTTGTCGTGCCGGAAAGTTCGGCAGCTACATTGGTGGAGGACTTAGTGGAAGATGCTACGCAAGACTGGGGAATGAGAATGTTTATGCCTTCGTCAATAACAGGGTATGATGGGAATTCTATGACGGCTGTGGTTACTCTGGTCGCTTCTGCGGCTTCGTAGTATAATACAAAAGAAAGGAGGTAAACAAAATAAAAAAGAGGCTCTTAGTGGTAATGTTAGTGGCGGTTATGGCGGTATCCCTGTTGTTCCCTGTGGTGGCTTTGGCGGCTGACCCCACCGTTACTATCACGGTATCGGCTGTCGTGGTATCTATCACTAACTCGCAGGATACTTGGGCAATTGGCCCGGTGGTAGTGGATGCCGTGGTCTATTTCAGTGCTGATGGCAACGCTGATGTTGACTACTCCCAAATAGAGAACACGGGCAACGTGGCTGTTGATGTGGAGATACAGGGCACTGATGCTGACGATGAGACCTATGATTGGACATTGGCAGCGGCAGCAGGCGACAAAACCTATAGTCTCTACGCCAACTCAGAAGGTGCGCCAACAGTTTACGATGTGGAAGTTAAGTCATCTAGCTACGTTGATTTGACAACTGACTTAGCAGCGTTGGGGGCTTATGACTGGTCAATGAAGTTCACAGCACCAACTGATTTTGATGCTGCCGATGATGGTACTGACAAAACTATCACGGTTACTCTGGTTGCATCACAGCATTAAGGAGGGACAATGAGGAAGCTGGTATTATGTGGCTTTCTAGCCATAGCATTGCTTTTGGCTATTCCCGGTTGCCCTAGCGCATCAAGCGGGCAGGTGTTTGACGGTGGTGCTGTTAGCATCCAAACATTTGAACGGGGCTTATGGCTAAAGGGTAGTGAAGTCACCATTGTCAATCTATACCCCGGCTATGTCGGGAGTATGGAGTTTGAGGTTGGCAACGGCATACAGGATAACACGGTCAAGGAGGTGCGGATAAGTGTTGAGCCGGAGGACGACAAAGACTTGGGTGACGGATGGGTACAACTGCCTAGTCAGTACTATAGCTGGTTTAGTATTGACAATCCTGTATTTACTTTGCGGCCAGGGGAGTCACAAAAAGTCACTGTGACCGTATCAATGCCGGAAGATGCCGACTATCCCAACAAAAAGGCAAGGTGTGAATTGCTAGTAATGGGGTGGACGGTGGTTGGTACTACTACGAATGAGTGGGGGGATGTTGTTAATGTTTGTGGGAATGTCCCTATAGGCGTTGCTTCGGAGTGGTACATTGAAACGTATTAAGGGGTAAAGCGAATTGTGGAAACGGCTTTTAATAATTATGGTGGTAGTTTGCTTGGGCTTGGTGCCATCCATAGCATCAGCAGCCAACCCTGTTGTAACTATCACCGTGTCCAAGTGGGTAGTGGGCTTGCCCTCGGGTTTTACCCTAACATATATCAGCGAGTATGAGGTACAGGTAGATTGGGTAAAGGGGCTTGGGGCAGAGAATACAATGGTACGGGCGGCCATAGGGAGGCCGCCCACAGACATTGCCGATGGCATGGAGATATACTATGGTGACGGCACTACGGCGACAAGCTGGATTAATATGGAGACACTTAGCGAGCCCGTCTATTACCGGGCTTGGAGTGAAACCGCTTTGGGCGTCTGGTCGCCACTATACGCAGAGGACCAGATAGAGGGGGTAAGTATGTTATTATGGATTTTAGGATTTTTGGCCTTGGCGTTTCTCGCCTTGAGCCTGATATTCAAAAAAGGCTATTTGGCCTTTGCCTCATCCGGGGTATGGATAGTGGCGGGTGTCTATTGCTTTAGCAGGGCATTGGAATACTGGGACGTTTATTTTAGCCTCGGTTTCTTGTTTATGGCCTTTGTTTTGGCCTGTGCCTTTGCGCCTCTAGCATGGCGTGAAACCACCCCGGCCAATGAAAGGGCGGAGGAACCCGATGTGCTAGTGGCAGGGCTTAGAGAGGAAATGGGGATTTCGGCTGATGAACGTGGCCAGTTTGATTTCTTGTATAAAAACAGGCGGCCAAACAAACGGAAAATGTCACGGTATGAAAGAACAGGTGGAAGATGAAGTCTCTAGCGGATATTCGGCAGTCAATGGCCGACAGGTTTATGTATGCGACTATAGAACACCACATCAAAACGGAATACTTTAAGAAGGGGATTACACCTACAGTGGAACAGGTGTTTCAGGATATTAACAAGGGTAAACTTGTGAGACTATATCAAGCGGGGTATGACGATGATGACATTAAGGGTATGATAACTAGGGCTATCGGGAGGCATAAATGAATAGGATAGAATGTCCCTTTGAAGAGGTGTTGAGGTCCGCAGGGTATGTCCAGACCTATGACGGCCAGACGGCAATGCATAAAGCAACCGAACAATTCGGCCTACAGCCAGCAGAGCGAAGATACTTTGTCCGGCGTTACCAAAAGGTAAGGAATAACCACTTTGTCAACAGGTGGGCAACGCTAAAGTATGACATGAGGTCGAACTTTTGCGTAGAGTGTAACATATCTAATAAACTATCCAATGGGGCTAGGCAAGAGCAAACGATGTTATCGAGGGAGGAAAACCCGAGTAAACTCAAGTTTGTCGAAGGGGCTTGACAAATACAAAATGATATTGTATAATTACCTACATACATAGTTGGGAGTAGGTAAAATGCGGTGTCCTAGATGTAAGTCAAAGCACATAGTCAAGATAGGGACAATAGTAACCCGTAAAGGGAAAAAGCAGAGGTTTAAGTGCCAAAAGTGTGGCACAACTTTTTATGCAAGGAGGAAAAAATGAAGTGAAAAAAGGCATCAATCGCTAAAAGCGTGCAGATAAACAAAAACAAAGGAGGGACGAAAAGTTGAAAAGTCGAGTAACAAAATGGATTAAGGGACACCGGAGGTTAGCGGTAACGCTATTAGCATTAACAATGGCGTTGATTATGGCCTTAGCGGTAGTCCCTGCCTACGCCGATTGGTCTTTGGACTACCCCGATGTAGAGGGTACCTACCTTATGGCAGGAGGTGCCCGCCCTGTGGAACTGGATGGCACAAGACACCCAAGGGTCGGATTCAACCGCCTTATCATCACTACGCAAACTGGCAAGGCAATCACAGATGCAACACTAGAACACATGGGGACAGACATAGCCTTGACAGGGATGGTTGGCCCCGGTAGCAGACCGACCATAGTGTTGGGCGGCACCGATAGTGACGGTACCGTAACGGCAATCCAGGGCAGGGTGCTAACTAACAGGGCTGGCGAGGTCGTAAGTCTCAGTGGCAGAATGATGACCTATGTCACTCAAGACGGCTCAAGGTGGGATGATAGTGCTGACGGTACTTCAGAAATATCCGTAGCAGCTTACCATAGCGAGCCGTTGTCTTGCCTGCTCACAGGCGGGACGCTTGCTAACCCGGAAACCATACTATTCCATAACCCCGTGAGCCGTATGAGACTGTCGCAGCTTGCAAATCTCAGAAGCGACCAGCTAGGTTTTTGGTTTAACCTCCAAGACACCAAAAGCCCCGGTCCCCAAATGATGTTGAGGTTCGCACCTTATGAGAGGGGTGAACCTACCACCCAGACCTATTACGGCGGTGGCACTTCTGGGCTGGTGGACATCACCATAATGCCCTACCAAGCACCTTATACCGGGGATGGCACTTGGGTAGAGTGTGCCATCACATCTGAATCGGCAATCTGTGGTTACTACGGCAATGATCCAACTGATTTCACAGCCTTTGATGGTGGTTTCGCAGGTGAAAACTACACCTTGGCCGAAATAGAGGCGGCCATTAATGCCGAGGCGGCTATGACAGCCGGTGAGGATAGCGCTTCCAACTGGATGCTCACAATGGTTAGCGTTGAGTTGTGGGAAGGTGGCGCTAGGACCTGCTACATTGATGATGTGACCATAGGTGGGATGACCTATAGCCTAGAGCCGAACAGCTACTACGCCGGGTTCAGGGCGATTTTGCAGGAATAACATATTAACCAAAGACAGAATCTTGCGTAAGTGAGAGGGGCTTGCTGGGGGTGCCTTTACAAAAGGTATAGCAAGCCCTTCTTGCTAAAGGGGCAAAATGAGCTTAATTGATAGGGTTAAAAAGTACGCATCCGCAGAGGCAAAGGAAAAGAGGAAGCGGGAACGGGCTGAGAAGGTAGTCCACAAGATATCGGCTCAAGCTGGTAGAGTGAAGTTGGAAACAAGGCGGATGGAGATAAGGGCGGATTTGGCAGAAGCCAAGGCAAAGTTGTCATTGGCCAAAGCGAGGGAATACGAAGCGGCTTACTACTCCTACGTGGTTGGTATCCCCTAAATAATAATTGATGGGGGGTATTTGTGTCTAAAAGGGGGTGAACAATGGTTACTAAAGGAATGACAAAAGCAGAGCTACTTTCAGTGATTAGAGGGAAGCTTGGCAAACTCAAGCCTCACCAGAGAGAGAATGTTATGCGGGGGTTAAAATACCAGACAAAGGCAGAACTACGGCGCAAGGCTTCCAAGATGAAAGTCACCGTAGATAAGAATGGCTATGATATAGCTTGGCGCTAGAAGCCGAAAAAATTTTTAACACGAGGTGAGCGTTTGTTGTCCTTAAGGTTTTTGCCACCACGTTTGACTTTGTGGCGACTGGCGGTTTTGGCTTCCATTTCTATGCCACTATCAAAGCCAAGCCATTCAGCGTATCGGCAACGGAAGAAATACCCAGTTGGGTTACGCCCGTGTATGAGACGTTCCATAAGCCGTCCCTTTACGCCCTTATTGCTTCCGCCAGAGGCAATGACAATTTTATTACGGGCGGCAATCTCATACTCACCTTCACCATCGTGTAGTCTAGCTATGTTTTCTTTGGTAAATCGTTTCCAAACTGTCCAGCGAGCCATAATAATCCTCCTTAAAATCGGGTATTGCATTATGTGTTATAATATAGCTACATCACATATACCTCCTTTGGCGGTGGGGAGATTTGAACTCCCAAGGCACAAGGCCACCGAGTCCCAAGCTCGGCCTGTATGCCAATTCCAGCACACCGCCGTTAAGAGTGGGGGGAGTGCTCCCGCCAAGTTGCTACTCCCCCACAAACCCCTTAATTTTGATAATATACTAATTATGGGCATTTGTCAATGGTTATTTATGGGTTATTTAGCTACGATTATTGGAGTAATTAGTTGCAGGGGGATTAACTATGGCTAAAGTAGTAAGAATTTGCCCGTCTTGTGGTAGTAGAAAAATGGTCAAATATGACACCTATGAATATGGAGGAAAACGTAAGCCTAGATACAAATGTAGTAATTGTGGCCGTCTGACAATCTATCCGCTAATAAAGTTGGTCGCAGAGCGTAAGAAGAAAAAGTAGATGCATAAATCATACCCACGTCTAGACAATGTGCTAATGAAAGCACCATACGTGCCGATAGTTTGTAAGTATTGCGGAAGTCATAATGTCATTCGGTATGGTACTTATAACGGCCAGCAACGTTTCTTCTGCAAAGACTGCAAACGCAAGTTTGCTGATAATGACGCTTTGCCCGAAATGCAAACACCCGTTGAGCAAATCGGTTCGGCTGTGGGTATGTTCTATGAAGGACAGTCTCTCAATAGCATTACCAGGCTGATAACCCAAATATACGGCAGCTATCCGTCTGATAGCACTATTTATAGGTGGGTAAGTAGGTTTACTAAACGTGCTGTAAAGGAACTAAGCAAATATAAGCCAGACGTTGGTTCAGTTTGGGTAGCTGATGAGACTGTACTCAAGATGGACGGTAAGAACGTTTGGTTCTGGGATATCATAGATGCTAAAACACGGTTTTTAATAGCTACCCATATCTCACATACCAGAACGACAAAAGACGCACAGAAACTCATGGAGAGGGCATACAAACGTACTGGTAAAATCCCCCGTGTTATATACACAGATAAGCTAAGAGCCTATCTGGACGGGATAGAACTAACCTTTGGGGCAGACACAAAGCATAGGCAGGGTGGGCCGTTTGATGTCGAGGATAATACCAATCTTATCGAGCGTTTTCACGGAACGCTGAAAGCACGTACAAAAATTATGCGGGGACTAAAGGATATTGAGACTGCCAAGCTGTTTACACAAGGTTGGTTACTCTATTATAACTATCTACGCCCGCATGAATCGCTAAGAGGTAAAACGCCCGCCCAAGTATCGGGTGTAAAATACCCCTATCGTAACTGGCAGGATATAGTAGCAGGCAGAAAAATAACCACTATCAGCCAAGCCAATGCTACCAGTTATACGGACATTCCCGAATTACCCGAAGGGGCAAACTACATGATTCTGCGGAAGCGTGTTATCAAACATCACCAAAGGAAAAAGCGAAGGGAAAGGCGGGAAATTCAGCCTTCGCTAATGGGGGTTAGAATCTAGTCGTGTACCAACCACTTCGGAGAAGAACCCGAAGCGGAAGCCAAGAGGCGGAGAGCCGAAAGGGAAATGAAGGGCGAGGGGTTTTTGCATAGTCTGGCTAGAGAGTTACGTGGAAACCCCAAGCGAAAAACCACAAGAAGGAAGTAGAGGGATTTT
>Ga0315541_1000865_pt1 | contig 30566 bp, 28 predicted proteins | sample SalMarSW160190MG_FD_203095 | JGI IMG/M metagenome (GOLD analysis project Ga0315541, IMG submission 203095) | Salt marsh sediment microbial communities from the Plum Island Ecosystem LTER, Massachusetts, United States - Salt Marsh Sediment SW1601-190 ...
ATTACCATTTTATCGAGCAGTTCTTCATCATTTACATTTGGATAAAGTCGGGAAAGGTATTTTACTTCCTGTTTGGTGATGCCTTTTGTTTCAACCACAGCCACTAGTTTATCAAAACTTAAAAAAAATAAGAATAAAAGCATTATTGCCCAGGCACAGGGGGTAGTGAGGGCGAAACTGGAGAATATATACCAAGTTCTCTCTCCAGAACCTCTGGGTACACTTCATAATTAAACACTTTCTTCAATGAATCAATAAGGACCTCAGACCTACTCTGGAATTTTTCCTGTCTGAGGACCTGCTTAATCCCCTCCGCAACATCCTCGTATTCAACCTCTTCAGAGCTTTTCTTACGGGAAAGGAGTTTTATAATGTCATAGCCAAACTCGGTCTGAACCACTTCTGTCATATCTCCTGGTTTCTTTAGTGAAAGAGCATGCTGTTCAAATATAGGTAACTTTATGAAGTCTCCCTTTCTAAATGAACCAAAATAACCATTTTTCTTAACCGTAGAAGAATCCGTCGAATATTTCCTCGCAAGAGAAGCAAAACTCTCCCCTTTTTTCAATTTCTCTAGAATCTCCATCCCCTTTTCTATTGAATTCAGGGATATATGAGACACCTCAATAACTGAATTATACTCCTCTTCATGTTCTTTGAAATAGGACCTTGCCTCAGCTTCCGAAACAAAGCGACTGCCTGCAAGCATGTCCTGGACGTAAGCTTGCATAACTATTTGTTTCTTCGTATATTCTATCTGTTTTGAAACCTCGGGCCTTTTGTCCACCCCATTTTTCAAAGCATCCTGATATACAAGTTCATTTGACACCCAAGCATCAATAAGGTTTGTCCTTGCCTCCTGAGATGCATTTATAAGCACCTGTGGGGGTATCTGGTTAAGCAATTCTTCAACAGTTAGAGTAGACTTATTAACCCTTGCCACTATTTCCCCCTTCTCTTCTTTCTTACAGCTTGCGAATACAATCATTCCAACAAACGCGAGAAGAATCAATGATGCACTTCTTTTAACACCCACATTACCTCCTTTTATCATTTAATCTCTTTACCTTTTTATTAACCTCGAAGTTTTCCGTCTCAGGTTTTTCATTCTTTAACTTCTTCCAAAACAAGAACTCCAAGTCTATCCTTATTTTCCTCGAAAATTTTATTTTCTATCTCCTCTCTTTTATCGTCTTCATAGTCCCTGTTTAATCTATAACGAAGTTCTGGATATAGAGGGATATGGGATTCTTTTATGTCTGTCACCTTTACAATAGCCCAGTGTTCATCTCTTTTAACCGGTTTTGAAATTCTACCGAGTTTAAGTTTAAAGGCAACGTCTCCAATTGTGCCGTTAGTTCCCTTTTCAATATATCCCATCAAACCACCTTTAGTTTTCTCTGGGCCAATGGATTTATGAGATGCAAGTTCCTCGAAACTCTCACCCCTCTGAAGTTCCCCTCGAATCTCATCCACTTCTTGTTTTGTTGTTACTTCAATCACATATACCTTTCGCTTTTCCTGCACTCTGTATTTTTCCCTATTTTCCTCGAAGTACTTAAGTCTTTCCTCATCCGTGCAATGTGTGAATGGCTTTACTGCAAAAGCTTTCCACCGAGGAACTGCTGCTCTTATCAATTGCTCCTTAAAATCCTTGGATATATCAGCTCTTCTGAAGATGCCAAGCCTCTTAGCCTCTAACAGTAGAAAATCAAATATAACCCGCCATTCAATGAACCCTTCTGTCTCTTCTCTATTCGAAAATTGAGGTAGCTGTCGCATTGCCTTAATATCAAGAGCGAAATCCCTAACCTTATATGTACCAAGGGCACTCCTTGCAAGAACCTTATCCATATCTTCTAATTTGAATTCTGGTTTTAGGCCTTCCCTTGTTCTTTTTGTTGGCCTTGGGACTCGCGAAGCTAAAAGCCGTAATCCCTCAGGGTCAACCTGTACTCCAAGAATCCATTTAACATAATTTATATGATCATTAGCAGCAAAATCTGCCTTCACCTTCTTTATTTGGTTTGAAAGCCCATTTTCAATATTGCTAAAATCCTGCACTTCTCCATCCCTAATCTCTAAAACTTTTATCACAGACCAGCTATCTTCAGATTTGAAGGGGAAAGAAACTTCACCCTCCTTCATTCTAAACACTTTTTTTAGTATAGGTGAAGCGCCGAATCTCCATCTTACCCAACCTATATCCCCTTTTTCGTTCTTTAGCCTTATAATAGTTGAGTAGTTCTCTGAAACATCTCCAAAATCCCCACCCCGCATAACTTCTTCCCAGGCTCGCCAAGCCGTTTTGAAATCATTAGTTTGTATAAGTTTTACTTGAACCTCCTTACCCAAAAGTCTGTTCAAGATAAAAGGTTCAGCAGAACTTGGTTTACTATCCTTGATAATCCTATAATATAGTTCCTTCACTAAGGTTTCTTTAAAACCTCGTTCAACAGATGCTCTTACAGAATCATCATATCCCTTTTCTTTGGCAAGCTCAAAGAAAACTAGACGTTTAAGATACGCATCAAGAGATGTACGCAGAGGAATCTCATCTCTATAAATCGTTCTTCCTGCTACTTTTGCGACAGGTTCGCTTCTGTAACTATGCGAAAACAAAGACAGGACTAACAGTAACAACATATATGCCTCCTCCTTTTCATCTTAAAATAAAAAATATTGAGAATAAGTCAAGAGCATATTATAAGGTTTCAAGGGGTCAAGGATAATATAAGTCATTAGTCTTTAGTCAATGTTACACTAATACTTAAGAACCTAAGACCCAAGACCTAATGCCTAATACCAAATATAAAACTGACCAACTATCTATTTTCTTCCCACTACAAGTCTAATTGTATCTCCGAAGGTTACCTCAATGCCGGCTAGAGGTGACTGTAGTAGTACTTCTTCTCTGCCAGATTCGGTCCATTTTATTGGTGCAAGTTCCAGTTCAAAATCAGCCAGAATTTCCTCTGCTTCATCAAGGGGCAACCCTATAAGGTTTGGCATTAAGAAAACCTTTCTTTTTTCCTTCCCAATGAAAACTGTAAACTTTCCTCCTTTCTCAAGACTGTCCTCAATACTGGGCCTTGTTTTAATAACCATTCCATCTTTTTTGACTGTATCACCCTCTTTTATCACAACTGGTATATTGATAATAATCCTGTTCGTAATGCCATAAAGGTCCAGTGAATCCATAGCATCTTCTTGGGGAAGACCTATAATATTCGGCAGCTTAATTTTTCCGGGTCCTTTACTCACGATAAGTTTTATAACACTGCCTATCTTAACTGCTTTCTTCCTTTGGGGAATAGTTTCCACAACCCTCCCTCTCTCTACCTCTCGAGAATTTACACTATCGTATACTTCGCTTTTGAGGCCCAGGGACTTAAGAAAACCCTGGCTTTCTTTTATTGCCATATGCTTAAGATAAGGTACATCAACGGTTCTGCTGTGTCTAACTATAACAGGCATCAGAAAATAAAAACTTAGAAAACCTACAAAAAATGAACCTATAATAAGCCCGGAATATATGAAAGCTCTTTTCATTGAGAAGCTTCTCTGTTTATAGTTATATTAACAGCCGAACCCTTCTCTACCATTTCTCCAGCCTTCGGTTCCTGGGAAATGATCACATCAAAAGGATACTCGGGACTGGTTGTCTCTCTAATATTACCCAGCTTTAGTCCCTTATCAAGCAATTTGTCCTTTGCGTTGAACAAACTCATCATCTTAATATTTGGAACTCCCACCTTTCCCGGACCAGCTGAGATGATAAGTTTTACTGCCACACCCCCTGTTATCTTTGTACCCGGATCCGGGACAATGGATATAACTTCACCTTCTGGCGCTGATGAAATCTTCTTTTCTACCTTACCCACATTAAGTCCCTTCTCGGATAAGAACACTCTTGCCTGATTAAGTTCAAATCCTGTTACATCTGGAACTATTATACTTCCTTCCTTCTCTTCTTCGCTGGTTGGAACTCCTTCACTAACTACTACTTTTACAACCCCCCCTTTCTCCAACTTTGTTCCCGGCGCTGGGTCCTGATATATTACCCTATCTTTCTCGACGGTTGGATCACTTGTCCTCTCGATAACCAGGGAAAGATTACTTCTATCCATTATCATCCGGACTGACTGGAGATCCAGTCTTTCCACGTCTGGAACTTCGATCTTTGCCTCTTTGTTATTCCCTAAAAAATCAGGAACGAAGTAAATAACCGAAAAGCTCACTAAAGCAGAAACAAAGAGAGATGTCAGAAAAGATATCCAGAATGTCTTTGCCGAACTCCTCTCATAATACATATTTACCTCCTTATTACTGCCACAGAGACACAGAGGTCATTGTTATAACATTGAAAAATGAAAATATTAAAATTCCTCCCCGTTAGATAATTTCACAACTAGCGGGGCAAGAAGTGCAAAATATCCCCCTTCCCATACCTTTAATCCTCTCGCAGATAGCGCAAGGTAATCAATATTACTTAGAAATAAATAGTATTGGGAAGCAGGGATTCTTAATTTTTCAATTTTCAATTTGCATTTTCCATTTTGCATTTGAACACAGCCTCTGTGGTTATTTTTCAATGCTGTCTCCTTATCATTTTTGCACCGAATCCTCCACTCATAGTGCCAAAGCCTGGAACTCTGGAGATAAATGGCTCATTTGAATTCAGCGGTTCTAGTTCAAAATCTGGATTCTCCCTTAAGAAACGATATACCTGCTCTTCATTCTCTTCAGGGAAGATAGAACAGGTTGCGTATACTAAAAGCCCTCCAGTAGAAAGGTTTCGGGATGAGGATCTCAACAATTCCTGTTGCAGAGATTTTAGTGATTCAAGCCTCATAGGGTTAATATTCCACCTCAGATCACCCCTAACTGCCATAACCCCTGTTCCTGAACAAGGAACATCGAGCATAATACGATCTGTAGTTGAAACGTAAAAATCCCTGACATCCGCTTTTATTGGGTAAACACTCCGTAACGTTAGCCTTCGGCAATTAGAGAGTACTTTATCAAGATTCTTAATATCAACCGAAAGAATCATTCCTTCATCACCCATAATCTCAGCAATTCCTGTGCTCTTCCCCCCAGGAGATGAACAGAAGTCAAGAATAACCTCTCCTCTCTTTGGAGATAGCATCTCGGTAATCAACGTCTGTGGAACTGACTGAACATAGAAAAGGCCATCCTTGAAGGCACTTGTATAAAGGACACCTCCATCTGTAAGTAGATTGTAATCACTTATTTCACTCATCTCTGCTTCTATATCCTCTTTCTTTAAGAGTTCTTTAAGTTCAGATGGTGTTACTTTTATACGGTTAGCACGAATGGATATTCTGGGAGGTCCATTGCTAGCTTTCAAAATCTTCTCAGTCTCTTCTCCATAGGCATCTAACAATTTCCTCACCACCCATTCAGGAAAAGAGTAAAAAATCGAGAGATATTTGATTCTATCAGCAGGATATTCTACAGGATGTAGATTTCTTAAGACTCCATTTACAAGTGAAGCTGTCCCGTTATGCCCATATTCTCTTGCGAGTGTAACCAGATTATCAACCACCGCATAATCTGGATCATTGCTAAATTGAATTCCATACGCACCTAAGCGGAGTATATTCCTTATTGGCATTGGTAAATCGGAAAGGGTGTATTTCCGTAGATGCTTCCCCAATATATAGTCCAGTCTCTTCAAAAATTTAAGGGTCCCATAAAAATAGTCATATGCTTTTTGAATGTTCCTGTTTATCGAATCTCCCCTCTTATTCTCAAGTGATTCCTTTAATGTTACTCCCTTCTTCTCAAAATCTATTAACGATTTAAGTGCTAATTCTCTTCCTTTTATTTCACTCTCCACAAAGTTCCTTCCTTTGTGTCATCCACTGCAATTCCCGCCTTAAGCAGGATGGCCCTGATCTTATCTGCCATTTCATAATTTCCTTTTTTCCTTAAATCGTTTCTCAGAACGAGTAGCTTATCAAGCACTTCCTCTAATGCAACACTTTCCTCTTTCTCTATCTGGAATCCTAAAGTTTTCAGGATTACGGACACTGCCTCTCTATACTCACCCGCTTCATCCTTGGGTGCTTCATTAGCTTTGGATATAAGGTCAAAAGCAAGCGCAATTGCACCAGGAGTCCCGAGGTCATCATCCATGTTCTTCTCAAACTCCTCAAGATAAGAAGCTATTGGCTTTCCGGTTAAGCCTCTCGTTCTTTCAAGGTAAATCTTGATATGCTCCCAACCTGATGATGCCTGTTTGAGCATTTCCCTATTATAATTAAGCTGCCTTCTATAGTGAGCCTGGAGTAGATACAGCCTGATCGCATTAGGGTCAAATTCTTCAAGTAGGTCATTAATTGGTATGAAATTAAAGAGGGACTTAGACATCTTTTCATCTTTTATATTAAGCATCGCATTATGAATCCAGTAATTGGCAAGCGGCTTGCCTGTTGCAGCTTCAGCCTGGGCTATCTCATTCTCATGATGGGGAAATATTAAATCATCTCCTCCACCATGTATATCTATCGTCTCTCCAAGATAATGAGTAGACATAGCAGAACATTCAATATGCCATCCCGGCCTCCCCCTACCCCAGGGGGAAAACCAGTACGGCTCACCTGGTTTTGCAGCTTTCCAGAGGGCAAAATCGAGCGGATCTTCCTTCTCTTTATTTACGGAAATCCTTGCACCTGAACGTAATTCGTCCAGTTTTTTCCCGGATAGGTTTCCGTAGGGTTTGAATTTCCTTACCCTGAAGAAGACATTACCATCTACCGCATAGCCAAAACCCTTTCCAGTTAGTCTCTCTATCAGTTCGATAATCTCCTTTATATGCTGTGTTGCCCTGGGATAAAAAGAAGCTTTTAGAATATTCAGTCGCTCATTTGCTTTCCTGTATTTTTCCTCATAATATGAAACTAATTCTCTGTAATCTCTACCTTCCTGTTTCGCACTTTCGAGTACCTTATCATCGATATCAGTAAAGTTGACCAGCAATTTTACGCTATAACCTTTGAACTGAAGGTAACGGTTAAGTATATCCGCTGTAAGAGCTGCCCTCATATGCCCTGCATGGGGAGCTTCTTGAAGGGTCATTCCACAGTAATAGATTCCAACCTCACCTTCCTTTATTGGCTTAAAATCTTTTTTCTTTCTACTTAATGTGTCATATAACTTCATCAGAATCTTATTCCCAATTGCACTCTATTTTCCTTGAGTTGAACAGAAACCCTTTCTCCTACCAGATAGACCACAAAGAAATTTATTATCCGATTTGCCACTGCAAGGCCTATCATATTGCTTGCTATATCAGCAAATTCTCTCTTACTATCCCTTAGGTCATCATATTTCTTTGCTGCTTCCGTGGATTGCCATTTCCATGCATCTTCACCTGTATATGAATTTCTTTCGATATAATCTCTTCTTAACTCGAGAATTTCTGGGTCCGTTGTATCGGGGTAGAACATCCGCGCCTGTTCCTTCACCCATTCATTGTAATCACGAGAGGAGTAGAAATTCTCCATAGCATCAAAATATCTATCGTCCTTACCCTCCACGTCTGCAGAAGCATATAAACCTGCATAGTTAATTGAACTGTTATGTACTTTACCCTCATACCATCTGAATCCAAAATAGGAGAGCCAGATAGTTGCTTCTGTCGATAGGAATATAGTTCCCCTTTTCTTCTCACCCAACAACAAATCTCCAGAGCCAGGAAGAACAAGCGATGCGAATGCCGCCTTTGCAGGGGAAATGGATATGAGTATTGAAAGCAGTAACATTTAACCTCCCATTTTATTAAAGGGTTCAAGGTTCCGAGAGTTCAAGGATTCAAGTGCTTTACCCATCCCACCTTTCAATTGATTTACCGTAGATCCACGCAGATAAGTTGCTTCGCTCCATTGCAGAATGAAAAATGCAAATTGAAAATTTAAAAAATTAAATAACTCAGTAATCCGTACTCCGAACTGACTCAAGACTCTCGACCCTCAACTCATGACTGAGTTCTCCTTACTCCTTAATCCTATAATCCTTAAATCTCTAACTTTGTGATTAATATTCATTACCTACCCTTTAATATAGCAAATTTTTTCTTATCAAAAAGGTTATTATTTACTTCAATGGTTGCGATATAAACACCGTTAGCCTCACCGGACAAGTTTACTTCTAAATCATTGATACCAGAATATCCAGAAATCTTTCTGTCTATTACCAACCTGCCGGATAGTGAGTATATCCGAAGAATCACAGTTTTAGCATCACTTCCCAAACGACACCGGAAATGCATAACTCCGTCAGTAACTGGTGAAGGATAAACATAGAATTCATCCAGCGTTAAATCCCCATCTTCCGATACATCACCTAGCAAGGAATCCGGATAAATAGATTGATGGTCATTATTCAAGTAGATTTGATTCCAGGAATCATCACGGTAAAAGCCAGGAGTTTCCCATCCATATAACCATCCATCATAGGAACCGATGAATAATTCCGAACGACTGTCTCCATCAATATCGGTAACTAGGGGAGTGGAATAGGACCTCTTTCCTGTTGTGAATGGGAATTGTGCAACCTTCTCACCCCATCCATTGTATGCAAGGACACCACCATCAGGTGAGCCAAGAAGGATATCAGGAAGGGAATCACCACTCACATCAGCCAGAATAATGGATGATTGGGTTTGCTCTCTGAGATTTATCCTAACGGGAAAATTATCAATTACGAACCCATTTCTATTCAGGGCATACAGGTGAGTGCTATCAGCAAAAATGATTTCAAGGTATCCGTCGCCTGTAATATCACCCAATGCAGGCGTGGAGAAATAAGTCTTTGCCGATAAATCTTTCTCCCATTCGATTACACCAGAAGTATCAATGGACCATATCGCTTTCTTCCCTACCGAACATATTATCTCTTTTATCCCATCGCGATCAATATCTGCGGCTATGGGTGACGATAAACTATAGGAAAGATTCTCTTCTCCTTTTCTCCAGATTATCTTTCCCATTGGGGAAATTTTCCAGAGCCTACCATCTGCCGGGAGGATATATATTGAATTATTAATAACCAGGGGAGTAGAAACCAGCCAGTCCCCAACATATATTGGGAAACTATCCATTTCTGTAAGGGAATTTCCGTCCCAGTGAAGGATATGGAGTTCTGATCCAGATGTTCCAAAGAGGATCTCCTTGCCGGATTCTCCGTCAAGGTCTGCTGCCGACGCATTTCCATAGATATTATCCGGGATGGATAACGAATCGATTAGGGAATCTGCCTCGAGGTCATAGAGATATAATCTACCTTTTATCGTCATGTCAAAAAGGTCAACATTACCATCACCAGTTATATCGGCTAAGAGCGGAGTTGTATAGGTGGAATCGGTATAGATTGAATCCACTAATTTAACCATTGTAAAAAGAGTAGTATCGGGATTAATTCGATATACTCCACCAAACATGTCGCCAATATAGATGGATGAATCCAGAACCTGCGGGGAAATCACATCCATCCTCTCCCCTATCTTTTTGGGATAACTATTGACATTCCTCAAGAATGTGATATCAAAGTGCATAATTGAGTCTGGCTTGGAAATATTGGAAATAGAAATCCCTGTATAATTTCCTGAATTGTCTTCTGTGCTCGGATCAGTAACTGTCGTGAACGAAGAAATCCAGCCTCCTTCTCTAAATACATCCAGCCCAGAGCCAAAGAAGGTAGCCTCTATGTTATATACGTGCCAGAAGTCCTTTTCGAAATCTTGTATACCGTCGGCTTCTTCAAGGTCCACACCATGTGGGAAGCCAGCGTTTATCATATTGAGTTCCTCTGACTCTCTTATTTTTTCCTCATCTATATGCCATATTGCAAGCCCTCCAGAATAAAGATCTGGAGGAAGGGAGGAATCATAATCATCCACATCTACTAAAACGTTGTTCTTCCAAACTCTTGCACCATTGGAATCAACAGCTGTTGTGCAGGGGCTGACGTAATGATGGGTATCAGGGTTGATATAGACGTATCTATTCTCAATCAGGAAATACTCGTCTTTATTTATTGGGACCTTGTAAATCAGCGGGGTAAGGGTATCCATACTACCAACCCATTTTATAGGTAGTGAGTCAGTATCTTTATCTATTACTACAGGCTCATCAAATCCTGCGCTAATCCTGTTATAAGCACACAATCTCGGAGGAACAAGACCTAATTCATTCCAGTTACCGGTCCCCATAAGCGCCCATCCACCCATTCCCATTGTCTCGCCTGACACATCATACAGGTCGAGGAGGCCATTAGTTTCAGAATGTGCAAACTCATGGCATAGACCGCCCTGGAGATACGCCGGCATACCATCCTGAAAACCGGTCTCCGGATAGATAATGCCACTATCAATCGTATCGCCATCTGCTACGAGATATGAACTGAATATGTGATGAAGGCCATGAACCGATACCGCAGGTAAATCATATGGAGAATCATAAAAATAGTCACTCTGATACATAGAACCTGCGTGGAAGATTATTATCTCGTCAATTCCAGAAAAGTCAACATCGTAATCAGCAACCTCAACTGCGTCTCGCAGCAACTTGAATAGACCCATAACATAATTTGATGGGTCTCCGTAATAGGTCATTTTATGAGGCAGGGTATAAACGGAATCAGTTGAATCTGGTAGAACCCTCCATTCAATCCACTCTGTATGATACGAAACTTTCCAGTAGTAGTTATGCAAATACTCCATTAATCGATTGAAATAGATGAAATCATGCGGAGGATCATAATAGAGATTTCTAATAAAACTTGTATCTGAACCATCTATTATTGTATCACAGACATGCCCACTACCCTCGAGATTTATCCTGCCGTTTCCAGTCGTTACGGGGGTCGAATCTGGCAGAAACTGAACCCTGATAGCGGCAACATAGACTGTCTCTGGCACTGCCGCTTTCCCTTTTAGAGCTTTCATTAGCCTCTCTTCACGTAACCCTTTCATCCCGTATCCATTGTATGGATTGAAGTATCTTCGATAATCAGGATTCTCATCTAATAGTTCCGCTCTTTTCTTTACCAGTCTCGGCTGGACTATCTTCTTTAGGGAATCCATTTGACTTCCGCATATAGTAAGAGATAGCAATAAAAGAATCAATTATAACTCCTTTCCATTTATTGAACCTGGCTTGTACAAAATTCCTAACGGAGGGAGAGGGATTTGAACCCCCGTTCCACGATAAAGTGGAAACACGATTTCGAGTCGTGCGCTTTTAGCCACTCAGCCATCCCTCCTTTGCCTAAAAAACTTCTTGAGTAGATCTACTGATTCACTCCCTAAAACCCCGGAGACAACTTTAAAATCACTGTTCCATCCTTTGCCACGAACGTCAATTACTGAACCGAGGCTTCCGAATTTTTCATCCCTTGCGCCAAATACAACCTCATCCAATCTTGATTGTATGATTGCACCTGCACACATAAGACAAGGTTCCACTGTACAGTAAAGAACAGCTCCGTCTAATCGCCAATCACCAAGGGAATTGGAAGCTGCAGTAATCGCAATTATTTCGGCGTGCGCTGTAGGGTCCTTTAATCCTTCCTTCCGGTTATGCCCTCTCCCTATTATTGAACCATCTTTTACCACCACACACCCTACAGGAACTTCATCCTCATCGAATGCAAGCTCGGCTTCCTTCAAAGCCTCTCTCATCCATTTCTCATGTTCTAAATTATCCATCCCTTTAATTTATACCCTTAATACGCCTGAAGGGATTCGAACCCCCAACCTGCGGATTCGTAGTCCGCTGCTCTTTCCACTTGAGCTACAGGCGCATTTTTAACTTCTCTTACTTTTGTAAAATATGTAAAGACAAGGCATTGTCAAGCCTCAAGATAGTCTTTAGTCGAGAGTCGCGAGTCGTCATTGCGAGTTCAGCTTCTAGCTAGACTCTGGCGAAGCAATCTCTCTTGTACACTTTAATCCTGTACTCCTTTAATCCTCTAATCCTTTAACTAACCACAGATTATATAATAGTTAATTATAGTAAAACCTTTAAGATAAAAAGAACCAATAGAAGGGGGCCAAGGACTTATCCTATCCTTTAAACCCAAATTCCTTAACTCCTAATATAATTTTTTGACTATAGACTATAGACTTATGACTTAATAATTTAAATCTGAATTTACTCTTCTGGGGATGATGCAAGCAGGACTTTCACCCAGATCTCTTTCTTCTCTGGTAACTGTCTACCACCAGAAGGCGGTTTCATCCCCCCTCCTCCACCGGGCATTCTCTCTCCAGATGGTGGGCTCATACCACCACCCATAGGACCACCACCCATAGGACCACCACCCATATCACCTCTTTCGCGTTCTCCACCCATTTCTTCCCTCATACCCTGTAGCTCACCCTTGCTAAGCCCCCATTCAAATCCAACACTGATAGTTTGTCCAGGTCCTGTATTTATGGAATAGTATTTTTCTTCCCTTTCTTTTGTAGGAATGCTAAACTCATACGTATAAACACCATGAGAGATAGAAGAGCTAACAGCCACTCCATAGGAACCGCGAGGTGTTGTGATTGTATGTTTTCCCTTATCGATGATTGTCATTTGAGACTCCTGTCCCTGCATCTCTTTAAAGCGTTCCCTTTGTTCCTGGGGTAGATTCTCCATTGGTACTCCTCTACCTTCCCGCATTTCAGCCAGATCCGGTCCTCCCTTATATCGAATGCCAAAATCCTTATTCTTCTCTCCTTTCTTATCAAACCATATGGTTACACCATTCATCCTTATCAATCTAGCCCACATATCATTTCTAAAACTGAATAAAATATAGAGATTCTCAGCATTATTAAGTAATCCCACACTCACTTCCTCATCTTTAAAGTAGGTCTTAGGTTTATCTGCCCAATCATCTAACTGCCCATCAACTTCAATTGATTCAGGTGTCCAATAACTTTCCATTCCCCTGGTATTATTACTACATCCGACAGTAAGACTTAAACCAATCAACAATAAAAGAATCGAAACTTTTGAAAATATCCAAATAGAATTTGCCTTTAACATTTTTCCTCCCAAATTTTTCATATTCTCACTCCTTCGCTCAGATTAGCTTCTTCAAGTTCCTAATCTCATTATAATAAACCAGAAAGTCACTATTGATAAATTCCATCTTAAGCACCTTTAAATCATCTTCATCTCCGATATTAAATGTGAAGGTACTTTTCCCTTTTGATTTTATTTTATTTGATTTAATTAGTGGATAACCTTTCATCTTCAGATAGGCTGAAAATGCAAGGTCATCAGTGGTGATTTGATTATTTTTGATTTTTTTTGATTTCATGTTTATAACCCTCCAATTATCCTGCAATTAATGACCACAGGATATTTTCAGCCTCCACACCCATTTGCTGTAATAATGATGATTTAGCTCTAAGGAAATCATAAAAACTGGTTGTATATTGATTCCTTGATGTGGTCAAAAGCACCTCTGCATCAAGCAAATCAGTGGCAGTAACAACATTATTTTTAAAGCGTTCCTCCATTTGCTTGAAGGTCTCCTCTGCATATTCAAGCGCAATCTTCGAAGAATATACTGATTTTGCTGATGAGATTAAATTTAAAAGTGAACTTTCGAGTGCCAGTTTAATTTCACTTTCAATAGAGTAATAAGAATATTCTGATTGTTTTAAATCATATCTTGCTTTACTTAAATTAGCGTTATTATCAACTATTGGAAAGATTGGCATTGAAACTGACAACATAAGATTACCTTGTGAACTAAATTCATCCTCAATATTGCTTTTATCCCAAGCTTTGTTGTATGAAAGATTAATTGATGGTAGAAACTCTCCAGCAGCTATTTGCAATAACTTTTTGTTCACTGATTTAGATAGAGAAGCCATTTTTAGATGAGGATTTTGCTCTATACCGATTGATATAATCTCATCTACTAACTTATCAATTCCTTCCAGACTTATATTTTTAAGATTATTAAGGTAGGCTTCATAAGCTTCAAGTGACAGTTCCTCTGTCGTATAATCTGAAGGAATCCGTAAGAAGTTTGCCAGTTCTATGCGGCTAATTTCATATAGGTTATCGGTTTGAATTAAGGCCACTTCTTTTGTGGCTCTTTCTGCTTGCATCTTTATATAATCAGCCTTTGAAAGTGTTCCTAATTTATAACGCATTTCTGCAGTTCTTAGATGCTCATTTGATGCTGCCAAATCCTTTTGAGCAATATCTAATAGCTCTGAACTCTCTAATACTGCAAAAAACTTTGCTTCTGCATCAGCCAGTGTGAACAAACGTTCTTTGCTGTAACTGGCATCGGCGTTTTTTGCTTGTTCACTTTTAATTCTTGACCCTAAATAATTCTTGCCTCCATTGAAAATTGGTTGGGATACAGAAATCCCATACGATTTCGAATCCTTAACTTCCATAGTTTCCATTGTAGAAGTAGATGAGATTGTCCTTTGGGGATCATATAAAGTATAACTACCTGTAAGATTAACTTTTGGAAGTAAATTAAAATTTGATTCCATTGCCTCTGCATGAGCCGCATTTCGCGCCTGCTCTTCTGCTAACAATTCTGGATTATTCATAAGAGCAATCTCCTTTACTTTTTCTACTGTTAAATGCAATTCTTCTGCATTAAGCATAACGCTCAATAAAAATATTATCATTATCAAAAAAATCTTTTCCATATTCACCTCACTTTTTCTTTTATTACTCATAACGTAAAGCATCTATAGGATTTAGATTGGAAGCCTTACGTGCAGGATAAAATCCAAAAAATACACCCACAATAGCAGCAAAACCGAATGCCAGAAAGACCATTAAAGGATTTATTATTGTTGAAAGACCCATGAAATTGCTGAGCATAAAAGCAAACAAAAACGAAATCATTACTCCAATCATTCCACCAGTGAGACTTAATACTGTTGCTTCAGTAAGAAATTGAAATAGCACATCACTACCCCTTGCTCCCAGTGCTAGTCTTATTCCTATCTCACGGGTTCGTTCAGTAACAGAAACCAGCATAATATTCATTATTCCAATCCCACCAACTATGAGGGATACGCAGGCGATTGCACCGAGTAGCAAGGTCATTGTTTTAGATGTTGATGTTGCCATATCAATAATATCTGTCTGGTTTCTTACTGTGAAGTCATCTTCTTCTCCGTATTCTATTCTATGTGCCTCTCTAAGTAGATAATTTATCTCTTCCTCTGCAGCATCCATCTGTTCTACAGAAATAGCACTTGCGTACATCATGTTTATATAACGCCCTCCTTTTAGTCGGTACAAAACGGTTGTTGATGGCGCAAGTATCACATCATCCTCATCCCTACCCATTATATTTTGCCCCTTTTCAGAGAGCACACCAATCACATTAAAGGGAATGTTTCGAATCCTAATCTTTTCTCCGATAGGGTCCTGATCTGGGAATAGTTCCTCTGCTACAGTCATTCCAAGTACAGCTACTTTTCTTCTTGAGCGTACATCCTTCTCTGTGAAAAACTCACCAGATTCAAGTTCCCAATCACGTATTATGAGATAATCGGGAGATGCTCCGCTAATAGAAGTGTTCCAATTATTACCCCCACCAATCACCTGGTCACTCGAACTTACAATAGGAGAAACAGCCTCGATATATTGCGACTCTTCTACAATTTTATCAGCATCATCAAGAGTTAGTCGGTTCTCACTCCCGGCTCCCCGGCTAACTCCATGAGCCTGACTTGCCCCCGGGAAAACAATAAGTAGATTTGTCCCGAGTGAAGATATTTGATTCTCAATATCTGCCTGTGCTCCCTCACCAATTGAAACCATAATTATCACTGAAGCAACTCCTATTATTATTCCAAGGGAAGTCAACAGACTTCGTGTTTTACTCTTGAGAAGACTCTTAAGAGCTACTTTAATTAGATTTATCCATTTCATTTTTTTAATATCTCCTCTTCTTGTATTTCTTTATTAACCTTATTAGACGGAAGCACTTTAAGGTCATCCAGAGCGTTGTGCCTATCCAGAACATTAGAATCATCCTGAATAAGTCCATCATGGAGTTCGACAATCCTTTTAGCATACTGTGCAATGTCATTTTCATGAGTTACCATAACGATTGTGATACCCTGGTCATTTAGCTCTTGAAAAACTGACACCACTTCAATTGATGTTCTACTGTCAAGGTTTCCTGTAGGTTCATCAGCAAGTATAATTGATGGTTTGTTAACGAGAGAACGCGCAATCGCCACCCTCTGTTGCTCTCCACCAGAAAGCTGATTGGGTTCATGATCCATTCGTTCATATAGACCAACACGTTCCAGTGCCCATTTTGCTCTTTCTATTGGATTTTTAATTCTACCCGTTCTATCATATAACAATGGCAGTTCAACATTCTCAAGGGCAGATGTTCGTGGTAAAAGGTTATATATTTGAAACACGAAGCCAATCTTTTGATTTCGAATATCCGCATACTCGTTTTTTGAAAGCCCGCTCGTTTTCACACCATCAAGGCAATACTCACCTGATGTAGGTTCATCAAGACATCCCAGGATATTCATAAGTGTTGATTTTCCACTACCTGATGCACCCATAATTGCTACAAACTCACCATTTCTAATGGTTAGGTCAATACCTCTTAAAGCATGCACTGCAACTCCATCTGTCCTGTAAGTCTTTTTAATTCCTTTTGTCTCTATTATTTTTTTCATTATAGAATTTATCTCCTACCTGCCTGGAGGTCCAGGCATGAATAGATTTCTACTATTTGATTTAGTTTCTTCCTCTTTATACTGAGTGACCTTACTTATTATCCTCATACCCTCTTGCACTGGAATATGAGTTCCCACTATTTCAGTATTCTTTCCATCTGTTGCACCTATCCTGACAGGGATTGCATTTATATTTCCATTCCCGTCCATGCTCCATAAGATCTTTAAATCTTCGGTGATTTCTCTTTCCGTTGATAATCCACCAGGACTCATTAATTGTCTTTGTGCCATTCTCTCCCTATTTATTGCCTTAAGTGAATCGGGGAGTTTTTCAAATCGATTCTTCCTGAATTCTATAAGCATCTCTTGAGTAGGATTAAATGAAAATACAGAATTATTAACCATGAGGACATCCTTTCTTTGTTCAACCAGGAATTCAACATCAGCAGTCATACCGGGGAGAAGTAAACCTTCTTCGTTCAATGCATCCACTATAACAGTATACATAACAACATTCTGAATTGTTGAAGGTTGAAGTCGTATCTCTCTTACAACACCACTAAAAGTTTCTTCTGGGTAAGCGAGCACAGTAAAACGAACCTCCTGCCCTTCCTTGATCAATCCAATATCACTCTCGTCTACAGAAACATGTATCTCCATCTCTGATAGGTCCTCAGCAATAATGAATAGAGTCGGTGTTGAAAAACTAGCTGCAACAGTTTGACCTGGTTCAATACTCCTATCTATAACAGTTCCATCAATAGGTGAATTAATTACTGCATATTCAAGGTTTGCTTGTGCACGTTTTAGATTTGCTTCAGCAGACAATAAAGATGCTCGGGCTGTTTCTTTACTTGTTCTAAAGGAGTTCATTTCGAACTCCGAAATTAAGTCCTTCTCATATAATTTAAGATTGTTCTCAAAATCAAAGAGTGCGAGTTCGTATTGATTTTTTGCTTTTATCACATTTGCTTCTGCCTCTTTAACTGATGCAGCGAGTAAAGTTGTATCAAGAACTGCTAAAACCTGACCTTTCTCCACTTTATCATTAAAATCAGCGAATACTTTATCTATTGTCCCAGAAACCTGAGTACCAACTTCCACTGTTCTAACTGGTCTAAGCTCACCAGTACTGGAAACGATATTTTCAATATCACCACGCTCAATCTCCACAAATTCAAATTTACTTTCTGGATTTGGACCTCTCATTGTACCTAGTAATATCAATCCAATAGAAATAAAGATAACAATTCCGATTATGATTATAAATTTTTTCTTTCTCATATACTCCTCCTATTCATTTATTTTTTATTATTGTTATTTTGATTATCATTTTTGAGGTAAGACCCACGATATGTGGGGATGGTTCCATATTTTAAACTCAGAATATAAACTGTATTTTTTTACTTCATTTTGTTAATAAATCCTTAAGTGGTTTGACAGCTTCAATAAGACAATTCAAAATCTATTATATTTTTTTATTCACTTACTTACCTTCTCATTTTAGAAACGCAGCACAGATATAATAACACTATCTATTCAAGCTTACCTTCAACGCTTGTTTCCTGATAGATTTTTGCATTAAATTCTGGACCCGGTAACCCACTTATTGAACCTGAAAGTATAATTGTATAACTAACACCTGGAATCAAAGTCATTGCATCAACATGGAGTAGCTCTGAACCAGTATCTGAAGAAACTACGCTATACTCATAAGTTCCTGCATCGAGTTCAGTATAGGTTGAATTTTGATATTGAGAAAGATTTGTTACAGTAAAAACGCCCTTATCTCCTACTATATCTAATTCTGGTACATCAGCAGAAGCATGAAGAAATCGTAAGAAGACCTTCCCAGAAGAAGGAGTAATAGTTGTATCAGAAATAACTAATAATGAAGGATTTATGGTTGTTCCGAAATCGGTAGCTAAAATTGAGTATTTTCCATCTTCTTCCAAGGTAATGGTTGCACTAGCAACAACCAAATTCGTCCCAGATAAATAAGCCCTGAAATTTCTGTTTGAGTCAGCAACAAAATAATAATAACCATATTGTTCACCATAAGTTACTTCATAAACAATTCCATAATAATAATCATCATCTAAATCCTTATAGATAAAATCGATTTCATCTGTGCTTGCAGCCATATGGATAAAGCGAACATAAACTAATTCATCATCTTCAGTACCGGTTATAGTTTCACAATCTGTTACTAATAGTCCAACGATTGTTAATAATATTACAATAATATTTGTACAACTTATAGCCTTCGTTTTAGAGTTTGACTGAACTAATCTATGTTTTAAGAAAACATAATTCATTTTTCCTCCTTCCCTTGTTTATTAAATGTTTTAGGTAGCTCTTATTTTTATTTAAGACCCGGGATTAATAGGAATGGTTCCAGATTTTTAACTAAAATGGAAATCCCAGGTAGAAATCATAATAAGTCTCATTAGAGATTTTATTCAAATTAGTTCTTTTTGAGATATCAAAATTCAGCATTGTAATTCCAAGATTTAGGCGCGTCTCTAAACCAAATGACATAATGGGATCTGCAAGTTCTAAGGCGGAATTATCTGTATTAAAAAACTTAAAATCTTCATAATTATATATAGCCCCACCTATATCCATGAATAACGCTCCCTCTATACCTCCAAATGAGACCGGAGGTAAACCCATCTCTAATTTTTTTATAAGAGGAAAACGTAATTCGAGGTTTAAAAACCCTGCTGTTGTTCCATATATATAATCATAAGGGTACCCTCTTATAGAACGCGCACCACCAAGACCTACTGTAGAAAAACTCCTATTATCCTCACCCCAGCTGTGAAGTAGAAAGAGACGGGCAGCAAAGTTCCAATCCCCTGAAAGATACCAGTACTTCCTGAAATCTAACCATACATTATCAACATCCCAGAAATCTTTTCCATTAATTAAACTCCTCTCATAAGTTATACACCCTCTAAAACCTTTTATTGGTGCCGTATATCCTGATATAGTATTATCTCTTACATATGAAATAGAACCAAAGGTTCCGTAAGAAATATCTGTGGCAACCGCTACCCAACCATAAAATGGGTCAAACTCATATATCTCCCCGCCAAGCCTGTATCCGGAGAGCCCAAATTCAAAACGGTTGAAACGATCCAGCGGATACCAGACCTCGCCTCCAAGAGCCCAGATGTCTCCTCTTATGATATTATTTCCATAAAGAAAATAGTCTTTCTGTCTTATAATATAAAGTGCATAGTCTAACCTATGTTTGAGATATAAATACTGAATATAAAAATCACTACTGATAAGGTTCGTACTATTAAATAAAGCATATAATTGATGATTACCTAACATATCACTCACACCAAGCTCAAGGTATCCATATAAACCATAATCTGAGTAATACCCTAAGGTGGTAGATAAGTAATCTACTCCAAATTTTAGAGGTGCTTTCTTTCTTTTGCTATTCTCATCTATAGAGACATCTATATTTTCAGTTGCAAATTCCTTTGGAGGGTTGGGTTCTTTACCTTTTAATTCCTCTACATTCTCTAAGAGAAATATATCCCAACCCACATTCGAATACACAGAAATTGCAAATTTCCCAGTTGGTGAGGTGGAGAATGATTCTAATGAGCCTATAAGATCAGTAAGCTGTTTAACAATCCCGGAATCTGGTTTGTATTCATATAAGTTCTTTCCACCATCTCTATATGAGATAAAATACACCTTAGAATTATAGACTTGTGGATTTAGAATCTTTTCACCAAAATCAAGGTATTCTCTTACATTACCTCTTAAATCGGTTATGTATAGTTTTCTTTTTTCATAATTCCATTCTTTAAAGTTTGGACGATCACTCACAAATAAAAGAGAATCTCCCTTCCATGAAGGCTCTCCATCGGAATATCTATCGTGAGTTACATTATTAAGAGTTTCATCTTTTAAGTTATATACATAAATATCAGAAGCTCCATTCTTTAGTCCCATAAAAGCTATCTTCGAACCATCAGGAGACCACTCAGGCCATCTGATTCTATCAAGGGGAAGTTCTAACCTATCTTTTACTTTTCTATTACTAAAATCATATATATAGAGGACATCTTTCCCCTTTTCCAATGCAGCAAATACAATAGACTGACCATCTGGTGAAAAATCAAGATGTCCATCCATAAGATGAAGTGATTCAAATTTTGTGCTTCGTCCTCCTTTTATCAAAAGTCCTAAATCTTCACTATTTATTGCAGAAACAACACGTATCTGAACTTCCTCAGTCCTATCAGTATAATAAACAATCTTATCACCTGTTGGAGAAATCGCTGGAGCATAGTTATAGATATTTTTAGACTCCTTATGGGTTACAATAGGAGTTGCTATATTCTCTATATCATCTTTAACACCTACAAGTGGCCAATATTCCTTCTTCAAGCTCTTTATCCATTCCTCGCTGAATTTATCTTCATCCATGCCGAGAACCTGTCTTATAGCTCCAGATAAATTACCCGTGACCTTAACTTTATTCATCAATTCCCCGATTTTCTTCTCACCATATCGATCTTTAATGAAGTTAAGTATAGATTGACCCTCTTTGTAAACTACATAACCACTAGCATAATTCAGAATTGAAATAGGATATAATCTATCATTAAGCACAGCATCCCTTATAAAGGATTCCGCACCCTCATCCCAACCCATTGATTCGAATTCTGCCATACCTTCAATGAACCATAAAGGTATCCTAAGTGTTGCTGCTCTTTGGAGTGCTCCCATACCTCTACCATAGAGTATTCTATACTGGAATACATGCACCAATTCATGATAAAGAACATGTCTGAAATCTGAATAGGAACCATTAAATGGCAGTACTATTCTATTTTTGAATATCTCGGTAAAACCTCCAACTGATTCTGGTATCCTATCCAGAATTACATTGGTCCCCTCAAAATCCGGATGAGATTTATAAATTAAAACAGGTATTTTTTCCTCATTTTTCCCTCCCTTATAAGCAAACCTCTCTTTTAGCCTATCATATGCTTCTTCAAGAACATCTTCAGCAAAAGGCAATAAAACCTCTCCAGATTTATAATAATATATATCAAAGTGTTCGGTTTCTTTCACGAACCATTCAAATTGACCGTATTGTATCTTATTTTGCCCAAAGTAATACTGTGATAACAAAAGCATGAATAAAATCATCATAGCTTTCCTATGATAAATCTGATTATATTTAAAGTAAAAAAACAATTCAGTATTTTAGTATCAAAATATTCTTTATTATATCTCATCCTGAAAGTAAAAAATTCAATTATATCCTTTTAAACGTTAACAATAAAGACTTGGTTCGGTTTAATATCAAAATGCTTCTTCTATAAATTCATCGATTTCTTCAGAAAAGACTGTTGTATTTTCTCCACCATAAATAGCACTCACAAGCTGATATTCCCAGGAATTCCTCATTGATACACCAGGGATTAAATATAAACCTACAGTGAATAAAATTACTACCATTCCAACCAATGAACCTATAATACTACGTCTCTTTATATCCCTGTGCCTCTTTTCAAGGATTACCTGATGTGCAATCTGCTTGTTCCACTCGGGGTTATTAATTCTTTCATCTATTTCATTATAAAATTTACTCATATTCCCCCCCTTTTTTTAGTATATTAGAAAGCATCTCTTTACCTCTATGTGTTCTCGATTTCACTGTTCCGCGAGATATGGAAAGTGACTCTGCTATCTGTTTTTCATTATATCCCTTTACATATAATGAGAAAACATCTTTGTATTTATCTGGCAACTCAACAATTGCGTTTTTCAATTTTTGAATACTTTCATTTCTACTCATTTCATCATCAACATTATAAAAAAACTCTTTGGTATAGGATTTAACTCTCCTCTCCGCATATTTTTCCCTTCTTTCCTCTTCCCTTTTTAACTTTTTATTCATTCGTAAAGACTCATTTTTCGCAATAACATAAAGCCATGAACTTAGTTTTGCCTCTTCCTTGAATTTGTTTTTAACCAAACTCTTATATGCACGTATATAGGTCTCCTGAGCTACATCATCTATAGCGTAAAAATAATCATTAAAAAGATGCTTTTTTATTGCAGATAAAACTATACCTTTTGTTTTCTCAACAATTTTTGCAAAAGTCTTTTCATTCATTAAAATGGTCTGGGAAAAGCTTCTAATTTCTCAGCAATTTCTTCTCTCTGTTCTGGAGTTAACATCTCATGAATCTCTATAAGCTTATCAATTAAGAAATTATTCATTTTTTTCATTTTTTCATCTCTTATTTCCAGAATCTTATATATTTGTTCTTTTGTTATTTTATCACTTTTCACCAACGAAACTATCTTATCCATGAATTCCTTATGTTCTTCTCTCTGTTTCTCTCTATTCTCTTTTCTCTCTTCTAATATTTCATCTTTTATCTTATTTAGCTTTTCCCTCTGTTCTTCAGTTAAATCTAAGTCTCGGGCAAATCTTTCTAACAAAAAATCAGCTTCTTTTTCTGGATGAAATCGTCGTGGTGGGAAACCAAATTTTCTCCTATCGCAACCTTCAAAAGCAATCAAGGTCGTTACTAAAATACAAATTAAAAAATATGATTTTAAAGATTTCTTATCCATTTTAACCTCCAGTTTACTTTTATGAAGTTAGACCTTTAAAATAAATAAATGGTTCCATTATTTTCAAGGTGGTAAGAGCATGAAGTAAGTAAATGGGTGTATGAGTAGATGAGTAAATGAGAGCACAAGTCACATGAGCACAAGACCCCTCGAATCTCGACTCCTTAAATCCTGTGTAGTTCTTAGTTTTATTTCCTTTCCTTTTCTCTAACCAGAGATAAAAGTAGAATCGATGCTAAACCTGCAAGTGCTGCTCCGTATGCAAAAGCTATTGTCGAACTAAATTTCTGCCATATGAATCCAAATATGACACTGGATGGGAATGCAGCAATACCAACAGCAAGGTGGTAAAAGCCGAAAGCAGTTCCATGAAACTCTTTTACAACCAGATCGCTAACAAATGCTTTCCCAACTCCTTCAGTTAAACCAAAGTATATTCCATAAAGACCAAATAAACTCCACATATGCCAAGCATTGGATGAGAAGCCGAATCCCAAATATATTAAGGCATATACCATCCATCCTGCAACTATAACCTTTCTCCTTCCTATTTTATCAGACCAAATTCCTCCAGGGACTGAGGTTGTCATTTTCACAAAATGAAGGACTATCCATAGAAGTGGTATTAATGCAACTCTGATACCGATATCTCTTGCCTTCAGTATTAAGAAAGCGTCAGAAGAATTCCCGAGCGTGAAGAGAATAATTATAAAAAGATAAGTCTTGAAATTTTTTGAAAGTACAGATAATTTGAAATCAACTTTTTTTGATTCTGAAATTACCCTTTTTTCCCTTACAAAAAATATAACTATAATAACAGTGATTATTCCTGGTAATAATGCCCATAGGAAAATGTTTTTTAAACTCATCCCGTACTTCAATAATACCATTGCAACAACAGGACCAATTATCGCACCCGTATGGTCCATAGCCCTATGGAATCCAAACGATTTTCCACGTATATTTTCAGGTGTTGATAGAGATATCAAAGCATCCCTTGGAGATGTTCTCACTCCTTTTCCTACCCTGTCAACAAACCTGATTACAGCTACCTGCCACCACGACCTTGTTATTGCAATTAATGGCCGCCCAAAAGCAGCAAGAGCATAGCCAATTAAAATGAGAAATTTTCTCTTTTTTAGTTTATCAGAAATCCATCCGGAAAATAGCTTGAGCAGGCTTGCTGTTGTTTCTGCAATACCCTCTATTACACCCAATGCTCCTGGTCCTGCTCCAAGTACACTGATAAGGAATATAGGCAGGAGTGGATATATCATTTCACTTGCAGCATCGTTTAGAAGACTTACAAAACCCAGCGCCTTAACATTTCTCGGTATATCTCTGAACAACTTCATTAAGCCCCCTTTTAACCACCTAAAATATAGACTGTCGTAAACAGTAATAACGCAAAAATTCCACAAGTCAAGAAGATTCCCAAAAATCTCATAGACGCAAAGATAATCAGTTAATAGTTAAATAATTGATTAGTTGAATAGTTAAATTGTATGGCTGAAGGTTTTGAGGTTTCAAGGGTTCAAAGTACAACAAAATAATGCAAAACCGCAATTAACGCACAAATGCTATAAACTCAATAAACCCAATAAACTCGAAAAACTAAACAACTCTATAACCATTTTCTCACTTTACTCTTATACTCTCGGTATTTCTCACCGAATATCTCTTCAAGATTATTTTCTTCCATTTGGATAAAAATAATTTCCATTAAAATTATAAAAAGCATCGGGAATATAAATGCAATTAAAGAACCTAGGAGAATCGCAATTCCTAACAATACTGCTAACATCCCCAGATACATAGGATGTCGGCTTATCAGGAAAGGGCCTTTTATTATAAGTGCTTTAGGAGCTTTGTGTGGTTTAACCGTTGTTTCACGTCTTTTAAATAATGAATCAGTCCAGATATTTATAATAATTCCAAAAATAATTAATATGATCCCGGAAAGATTGTATGGGAAATAAATTATCTTCTTAATGGGAAAAATAAAGTGTAATGCGATTGACAATATTAATATAATCAGAAAATAGGCTGTCGGCATTAATTTCGGCTCTCTTTCCATGATTTATTAAATAGTCGAGATCATAAAGAATGTCAAGATAGATTGTTGGTGAGTTAGACTGTTGGTCTGTTAACCAGTTGGTCAGAAATTTATTAAAAGATCTCGCAAAGACGTAAAGGAATTTAGTTGGTATATGAGTATATGGGTTAATGAGTTGATGGGTAAATGGGTGAATGAGTTGCTCTATTAAGTTATTATCGAGTATCTATCATCGAAAATCCATTATCTTTCACTTACTCCCTAATCCCTGCTCCTTAACTATCCTTTTCCCTTGTATTACTGCACCAGGCAGGTCGAGAACTTCTACTTGTAAATCTGGATATTTACGGCAGAAGGCTATACTGTACATACCATACCCACCTCCAACATCCAGGAGCCGCCTTGGTTTTTTAATCGGAGATACCTTTCTAACAATTTCCGGTCCATTATAGTGTGCAAATGTTGCAAGACCACGAATATAGTGTTCCCAAAACTCTGGTGGTCTATCACGAAAATGGAAGTCTTTGATTTTACCGCTCTTAACTGCTCTCTCAATGTCCTAAAATCATTCCATAGTTCGAACAAGAACATGATTGCATCCCTAATAGATGAAGATGAACTCTCTGTTAGCCACTTAGCGGTCTGTTTTGTTATAGAGTAACGCCCATTGCGACGCTTGAGATAGCCAAAACCATTTAATGCATTAAGTAAAGTTTCCACCCCCTCGGGATTACATCCTGTATCTTGTGCAACCTCTTCCGCAGTCTTTTCTCCTTTTGACAAAACTTCAAATACACCAAGACGGGTTCCTGCAATGAGAGTTCGACCAAGAGCAACTCCCCAGAATGACTTCACCAATGGAGTTGGCATTTTACCTGAGCGCACCATCACCTCCTTAATTTCCTATTCTTCCTTTTTGGGGAATACCCCTTTATGGAACAGTAAAGTGAGTCCACAAGGTATCATTAACAATCCTTTAAATCCTCCAACTACTATGCACTTTGTTCACGCAGACCATCGAGTTCTTCGATAAGTGCCTCAGATGGTCCCCGCTCTTCTTGTAGACGTTGGGCCACTTCTTCCACCTCGCGCATTACTCGTAACACGTTTCTCCCAAGTATCTTTAAGATATCCTCATCGCTGTATCCTCGACGGATCAACTCAGCAGTCAACATAGGGAATTTTGAAACATCCTCCAGTCCATCAGGCATAAATAATGTTCCATCAAAATCTGAACCTATTCCTATATAATCTACACCAATCAAATCTCGAATATGGTCAATATGACAAGCTACTTCAGATAGTTTAACTTTCGGTCCCGGATTTTTTTTACACCATTTTTTTATTTCTTCTTTTACTTCTTCTTCAGAATATTCATTTGAATCTTTTAAATATTTAAATTTCTTCTTAATCTTTTTATAATATTTATTTCCTTCCTTTGATATAAAGCCAGGGACAAATGTAACCATGATTATACCACCATTATTAGATAGTCGTTTCAAGACATCGTCAGGTACATTTCTTGGATTACTAACAAGAGCGCGTGCACTTGAGTGGCTAAAGATAACCGGTGCTTCTGTAATATCCATCACATCATTCATTGTTTTCCTGGAAACATGAGATAGGTCAACTATCATGCCGAGTCTGTTCATCTCATGTATGACCTCCCATCCAAACCTAGTGAGACCCTTCGCATCTCCGCCATCTGTAGCAGAGGAAGCCCATGCAACATCTCTGTTATGGGTTAGTGTCATGTAGCGCACACCCAGTTTATAAAACATACGTAGAACAGAGAGAGAATTGCCAATTGAGTGACCTCCTTCTAAACCTATGAGTGAGGCAATTCTCCCAGACTGAAATGTTTGCTCTACCTGAAAAGCAGTAAGCGCTAATTGAAAAGTTTCCGGGTAGCGCAATATCAAACTGTAGATCAGGTCGATTTGTTCCATCGTAGCATGAACGAATTCATTTGTCTTCAACTCAGGTGACACAAATGCTGACCAGAACTGTCCGCCAACTTCACCCTTTCTCAGACGGGGGATATCCGTCTGAAATTCCTCTTGTAGTTGGCTGATATCGATTTTTGAAAACGCATATCCAGTCTTTTCCCTGCATTTCCAGAGTAAATCATTGTGACCATCAATTAGCGGAATTATTTGGTGTAATGCTTTTGCCCTTTTTAAGGGGTCCGATGGCAGTTGTTTATCATAAGTAACCATGAGTAAAACTATATTTCAAATTTTGTTAAAAGTCAAGACAGATGTTAATCCGTTGAATGACCAACAGTCAAATGGTATAATAGTGAAATTGTTACATAGTCTATCTTTTTACGGGTGGAGCTATTTACCAAATCAACTACTATACTAATTAACTAAGTTCCAACGGTTCTTGATAAATTTCAAATAACTGATATAATTTTCATAACAAAAAATGAAGTTGTTTATGAAATTGTATTTTATATCAATATTACTCTTCCCTTTTGCCCAATCCTTTGGCCTAAGTATCCAAGAAGTAAGAGGGATCAGGCAAGAAATTGAAAATTTCAGGACTCATCTAAAAAAAGAAAATGCAGAAGAAATATTTACATCTCATTCAGAAGATGAGATTATGAAAAATTTTAATAAGGCTTTGATAGACATAAAAGAGGATAAATATTATAACAAGAGGGCTCACAAGATAAGTAATTTAGTAAATATATGGGGTTATAGATTAAGAAAAAAATATAAAGAAACAATAGTTGATTCTATCGTCATTGACCTTAGCGAAAATATGAGTTATTGGTTTGACAACAGTGAATCTATATGCACGAATTATTGGCTTAATAAGAGTAAATTAATATATAAAGCAAAAGTTGCTATTGGTAATGAAGAATTTGGAAGGGGAACAAAAATAGACACATATATATTAGGGAAAAAAGTATTGAAACCAGAAATTCACTGGAAGAAACGCAATCTCAAAATACCTTATGGACACTTACTTAATCCCTTTGGAGCAAGAAAACTTGATTTATGGGAAAATGGTGAATATACCCTCTATACGTGTCATGGAACAAATGCTACAAGTTCAATAGGAAAACATATAAGCCTTGGTTGTGTAAGATTTTATAATATAGATATCTTAATTCTATATGAATTAGTTGGGGAGAATGAGACTGTTGTGGTAGTGAAAGAGTGATTTTAGGGATTAGGGTATGGGATTTAGGATTTAGCGTTATATATTTTTTAAATTCTAATAAAACTCATTTAAATGTCGAATCAATTAGTTAAAAGAATAGAAGAAGCATCAATGAATGCATGGCCATCCTTACAAACATTATTGTAGGATGGATGGATTCCAAGATTCACAAATGGATATACAAGAAGAGCGAATTCAATTAATCCAATATATCCACCAGAGATAAATGTTAATGATAAAATTGAATATTGCAGTAAGCTATACGAATCAAAAGGATTAAGAACGAAAAGTTGAGAAGGTTTGAGTTATATTAATTTCAAACATATTCTCTTATCAACTAACCCCATCCCCATTAAACCTTTCTATAAAATTTTGAATTTGAACTCCCCAGTTTTGTCCCAGCATAGGATGGACAAATCCACCACCACCTAAAGATAGAATCTTAAATTTGTGTTTCTTTCGCAGGTCCATAAGAACTTTTGAGGCATAATCATATGCATCCTTGGTTAATTGCATACTGGAAATAGAGCATTCTTTTGAACCATCTACCCCCATCTGTAAAATTAGAATTTCTGGGGCAAAATCTTTAATTAACTCAGGTACCAGGTTAAATTTTGAAATAAACTCCCTATCTTCACATAAAGCAGGAAGCCGAAAATTTTTATTAAAACCTTTCCCCTCACCTTCCCCACTTTCATTTTCGAACCCACTTCTAAACGGATAAAGCGTATCCGGGTCCTGATGAAGGGAAATAGTGTAAACCTTAGAATTATTATAAAAAGCACGCTGGGTGCCATCACCATGATGAGCATCATAATCAATAATCATAATTCTCTTTATATTTTTTCTTTTTAATAAATAATTAGCAGTAATGGCTACATCATTAAATATGCAAAAACCTCTACCTTTATTCTCAAAAGCATGATGCCAGCCACCACAAATGTTTATGCCAACATTAAAATCATTATCTATAATATAATTTGCTGCAGTAACAGAAGCACTTACACTCAGTAAAGCTATATCGTAAATGCCTTTAAAAGCAGGAACCTCTTCACCAAAAGACCCCTTACCGGTATTGCTAACTTCCTGGACATTTTTTATATAATCAGGGGTATGAAAAAGTTTAATAATTTCTTCTGAAATTATCTCAGGCTTTTTGACAGTAAGGTTATCTAATAGATTTAATTTTTTAAATTCTTCTAATGCTTTTTCATACCGGTCTCCTCTCATGGGATGACCATAGCCAAAATCCAGTTTTTTAAAATTATCACTATAAATAAATATGACATTATTCATGACTCTTTCAGCAAAACATCGTAATGCAAAACTGCATCAATAGATTCATTTTTCAAACTTATTTCCAACTCCGCACCAAAAGTCCAGGACAACATCACCTTCTTTAATACCAATATCCTCCAGGACCACCTTGCTTTCTCCGTTTAACCATCTTTCAGCATCGATTCTTATAATTTTCCGACCTTTAAGAATATTGCAATTTCAGATAACGTCTGGCGGATAAAAGAAGTTGCCGACCACAATTTGGGGAAATCTTTGATTTCCCTTTTATCCGCTGTTAGACGATAGTGCGAACAAAGGGGCATATTTATTACTTCTTCCCCTATTTCGGTATTCCTATCCATCTTGGAGTCCTGTTCATATATTCCCGATGTGCAGCGCCAAACTTCTCAAGGCAGAAGCGTTCTTCTGCGGTTACAAGAATAGTCGACAAAATTATAAATACAATCGAAAACAATAAGAAAACCCATGATGCCGAAGCTATGCCTGCACCTATAAATATCAAAAACGAAGACAGAACCATGGGATGTCTGGAATAACGATAAAGCCCTTTGGTCCACGCTTCACCAAGCGGGATATTAGCAATGTTCACCATAGCCATCGTCCACGCAATCACTCCCAATATACAAATAGCAAGACCTGCATAAAACCATATCGTCCCTAATTGTAACGGGAGGAAAATAGAATATATAA
>Ga0315541_1000866_pt1 | contig 30541 bp, 30 predicted proteins | sample SalMarSW160190MG_FD_203095 | JGI IMG/M metagenome (GOLD analysis project Ga0315541, IMG submission 203095) | Salt marsh sediment microbial communities from the Plum Island Ecosystem LTER, Massachusetts, United States - Salt Marsh Sediment SW1601-190 ...
ACGTACTTGCTGATCGGTGACCATCCAGATACCTCCTCCGGCTAATGGTCACACTCCTCTCTACTTCACGCAACACCGGCAATTTTAGTTGTCGCCGACCGGCAATTCTAATTGTCGCACACCAACTCAAGGGGAATATCAGCGTATTATTTCCCATTATGGTAAAAACCATGCATTATAAAAGCAGTTTATCGACATATATATTATGCGCAGATAATGCAATTTTGAGCCTGTGTGTGCATATATGTGTGCACGGTCTACTTATAGAGGTAAAATTTATACTTTTTTTTACATTTTTGTATAAAATTTATTTTATCTGATGTTTTAGTCATTAAGATGTTGTTATTTTTTATTAACAGTTCAAGGATCGAAATGACTTATAGCAATGGTTGATACTATGGATTACTAGATAAGTATCCACTAAATGCCGGTCTGTTATTTTTCTCTTTCTTGTACTTGATTATTTACGAAGTCCTGTTGTTAAGTGGGTGAGAGAGTAACTGACAGTATATGCCGCAGGTAATGTGAAATTAACATGGTAGAAAAATATTATAAATGGAGTTCAAGGAGAGGTTAAGGGAAAGAATCAATTATTGATAATAAAGAATAACTTGGCAAAATCAAAAAGTCACCCGAGGTTGTGAGTTGGCTATAAGGAATTATGTTTTTCTACAACATAATCTGACAACTTGTAACAGTTATAGGGTGGGTGCCGCAAAGAGCTACTGAGTCATTGCAGGTAAAGGTCTTCCTGCGGACAAATGGCAATATTATGGCTATAAAACCGAGATATTTCCGATAAAAGGTAGCCGGAAATATTTACCTTTGACCACCATTTGTGTTATTATTTGTTATAACATTACACCTAAATAGTTATCTGATATGTGAGGGCAAACAACTTTGAAAAAGGTAGTTGTTACGGGTGGTGCTGGATTCATAGGTTCACATCTTGCCGAGGAGCTTACGAAAAGTGGATATCACGTCGTTATCATTGATGACCTCTCCACGGGTAAGACAGATGATATAGATAGTCTGCTTCTGAAGAAAAACACGGATTTTATCCAGGGGACCATTAATGACCTGGACTTGCTTTTAAAAGTTTTTGAGAATGCTGTATATGTTTTCCACGAGGCAGCCATCCCCAGTGTTCCCCGGAGTATCAATAACCCGCTCGCTTCCCATGAAGCCAACATGACCGGAACCCTGAATGTGCTTATGGCTGCTAGGAATAATAAAGTCAAGAAGGTCATATACGCATCCTCCTCGTCAGTCTATGGAGATACGCCAACCCTTCCCAAAACGGAGGATATGCTGCCCAGACCACTCTCCCCCTACGCTGTAACCAAGCTCGCGGGTGAATATTACTGTAAAGTCTTCCAGGAGGTATACGGCCTCGCCACCATCTGCCTGAGGTATTTCAATGTATACGGGCCTCATCAAGACGCAAATTCTCAGTATGCAGCTGTTATACCCACGTTTATTAAGAACATCGGGGAAGGCAAAGCGCCTGTAATCTTCGGTGACGGCAATCAAACCCGTGACTTCACCTTCGTAAAAGACGTCGTTAAAGCCAATATCATAACTGCCGAAGGCGATGCAACTGGTATATTTAACATCGGTGGGGGGAAAAGCGTTACTCTAAATGATTTAACCCGAATCATTTTAAAACTCACCGGCAGTAACCTTGAACCGATTTACCAGCCACCGCGTCTTGGAGATATCAAGCATAGTATGGCTGATATACACAGAGCTGCGGCGATTGGCTATAAACCAAAATATGGATTAGAAGACGGTCTGAGAGAAACCTGCAGGGCTTTGTATGAAACGTAGCTTGGATAAAGCAACGATCTGTATAGTCGGTCTGGGGTATGTAGGCTTACCCCTGGCCAGAGTGTTCTCGCGGAGTCTCAGGGTTATCGGATACGATAACGATAAAAATAAAATAAAAAAACTGAACGAAAATAATAGAAACCGGAATTTTGTCTTCACCGACAGAAGCGAGGAAATAAGTAAAGCCGATTTTCTAATTATTTGTGTTCCCACCCCGGTAACCGAGTCCAAAGCACCTGATTTATCTTACATCGAGAGTGCAGCTAGGGTTGCTGGTCAAAATATGAAAAGGGGGAGCATAATCGTTTTAGAATCGACCGTTTATCCCGGCGTCACCGAGGAGATAATCAAGCCGATTTTAGAAAATGAGTCCGACCTGAAGTGCGGCGATGACTTCAAGATAGCCTATTCTCCGGAGAGGATTAATCCCGGTGATAAGCAGCACACCGTGGACAGGGTCACCAAGGTGGTTGCCGGCATGGATGATGAGACTACCGAACTCGTCGCCGAACTCTACCGCAGAGTAGCCCGTGATGTCTTTATCGCCAGGGATATCAGAACTGCCGAAGCCGCCAAGGTAATCGAGAATATCCAGCGCGACCTGAACATTGCCTTGATGAACGAACTGGCCCTTATATTTGAAAAAATGGGCCTGAACACCAAAGACGTTCTTGATGCTGCCGCTACCAAATGGAACTTCCATCGTTATTCGCCGGGTCTGGTTGGCGGACACTGTATTCCGGTCGACCCTTATTATCTGGTGTACAAATCTAAGGAACTCGGCTATCAACCACGGGTTATCCTAGCCGGGAGAACAATAAATAACTACATGCCCAGACACATCGCTGAGGTAACTAAAAAAGCCCTGAAAGATACAGGTAAGTCCACAAAAAGTTCCAAGGTGCTAATCATGGGCTTGACTTATAAAGCAAACGTTCCTGATACTCGTGAGAACCCAGTAAGGTCGATGATAAAAGAACTCAAAGGGTATGGGATTGAAATATATGGCTATGACCCTTTACTTGATAACTTCGAATCTGAATTCGGTATTACGATGGTAAAACGTCCTTTCTTATCACTCAAGGTTGATGTTAGCATCGTGACGGTGGGTCATGATAGTTTCAAGGAAATGACTCTCGAAAAGATTAAAGGTATCATGAGTGCCGATCCCATACTGATTGATGTTCGGGGGATTTTCCCCAAGGAGGAGGCGGAAGCCAAAGGCTTTATCTATAGAAGTCTATAATGCTATATCGGATATTTCCCAGGGTAATTAATCACATTAAGAATACTTTGCACAAAAAGGGGTCTATCTGCGGAGAATGACCGTATGGCACGAATAAGAGTGCTTCAGAGTTGTTAACAGATGCAGCGAAAAGGAAATTTGGTAAGTCGAGATAAAGCGGAAAAACAACAGGGTATTCTTAAGATAGTCTGGTTTTTCTTTAAACCGTATAAATTCAATGTAATAGGACTATTCATTCTGAGTTTACTGGTTGGCGCTTCTGAAGCTGCCAGTATAGCTGCGGTCTATCCGATCCTGAGTGTGGCATTCAATACCGAGGCTGGAGAGGGAAATGTCATTCTTTCGGTTCTCAGAGGAGCGGCTAACCTGTTGCCGATAAGTAACGAGTTTGTCTCCTATTGTGTGGTTTTCTTAATCATTGCTCTTTTAGCGTTTGTCGCCAAGCTGGCTTCCATAAACTACAGGGTGAGGCTCGGGACAAGATTAGTGGAGGAAAACCAGAAAGAAGTTTTCAGTAAATTTATTAAGGCCGACTATCAATACTTCGTTGACCATAAACAGGGAGAGTTGATATACAATGTTGTCTCGGCGCCGCAACAACTTTCGATTCTAACCACAGCAGTTACCGAATTAATGTCACAGGTAATACTATCCGTCTCAGTACTGATTATTCTATTTTCATTGACATGGCAGGGAACGGTATTGGTGCTGCTAATAGGGGTAGGGTATCATTTCTTTACTCAATATCTGGGAAAAAGGGTTTCATACCATGCCGGTAAAGGCGAGATGGAAGCGTTCCGAGAGGGTAATGTCCTCCTTAATGAGGCTATCACCGGTATTAAGCAGGTAAAGGTTTTTGCAACAACGGAGAACTTGATAGACAGGTTGAGCAGCGTCATGCGGAAACGGTGGTACCATTTCAGGAGACGCAGTGTCTGGCAACAGGTTCCCACGCCTATACTTATGCTCGTCCTTTATATTACCGTTGGCACCACCGCCCTGCTGATTAGAATAGTAGCTCCGGCCGATTTTACTAAGTTAATCCCTCTTTTTGGGACCTTCGCTTTCGCCCTTTTCAGGTTGTTTCCGATTATCGGTACCATAGGTAGCCTTACAATGCAGGTTATGGCTGCACTTCCCAATTGTGAAACAGTCTATTCTATACAAAATGATACAATCACTCACATCAAGGGTGGTGACATAGAATTAAGCTCATTCAAATCCGCCATACAGTTCAATGATGTCTCCTTTAGCTACAGCGGACGCTCAAAGATTTTAGACGGTATTTCAATGACTTTTGAAAAAGGCAAAACTACAGCCATTGTCGGTCGCTCAGGCATAGGGAAAACGACGGTTATCAATCTGTTAATTGGTCTATTTGAGCCTGACGAAGGTGAATTAAAAATTGATGGCATCAGCCTCAAAGAATATACCCAGCCATCCTGGTTAAATAAGATAGGATTTGTCGACCAGGACACGTTCATCTTTAATGACACCGTTAAGAACAATATCACCTTTCAATCAGGACAATATTCTGATGGGGAAGTTACCAGCGCCGCCAAATACGCAGATGCCCATAGTTTTATCACCGAGCTACCGGAAGGCTATGAAACCCTTGTCGGTGATAAAGGAATGAGATTATCCGCCGGGCAGAGGCAGCGAATTGCTGTTGCCCGGGCGATGATAAGAGAACCCGAGATACTGATTTTTGACGAAGCTACCAATGCCCTTGATAGTGTATCCGAGGCAGCGGTTCAGAAAGCCATTGAGGAAATATCAAAAGACCATACCGTGATTATTATTGCCCATCGTTTTTCAACCATAGTTCGTGCCGATAAGATTTTAGTACTGGGGAATGGGCGGGTCCTGGAAGAAGGAGCACACGAAGAATTGGTAAAAAAGAGAGGAGCCTACTGGGAATTGTACCGAAGCCAATCCCAGCGGGATTAGAAGTACCGGAATTCAGGCTCAAGGTTTGATACTAAAATAGTCATTTCTACGGGGGATAAGGAGACCGGAATATGAAGATCAGTGCCATTATTGCAGCCTATAATTGTGAAGAATATATAGGCAGGGCTATTCGCAGCTTGATCGACCAGTCTTTTCCAAAAAACGATTATGAAATTATCGTGGTGAATGACGGCAGCACGGACCGCACCAACCATGTTCTGGAATCTTTCGGGGAGTGGATAAAGGTTATAACCTTGAGTGAACACAAAGGCCTGCCCTATGCCTGTAACGAGGGCATCAGAAAAGCATTAGGACGCTATGTTGTTCGCGTTGATGCCGATGATTATGCCCATGAGGATTTGCTCAAGGTAGAGTATCTTTACCTCACCCTGAACCCTGACATTGATGCTGTTGCTTGCGACTACTATACGGTAGATGAGAAGGAACGGCATATAGACAGGAAAAATACCAATATCGTACCTATTGCCTGCGGTATCATGTTTAAAAAAGACAATCTTGCGGCCATCGGGCTGTATGACGAGGATTTCCTGATGCTGGAGGACGCCGACCTTCGTATTCGATACCTGAAAAAGTTTAATATTCATCGTATTGAATTGCCTTTATATCGATACCGTATTCACAAGGCTAATATGACTAAAGACGAGAAGGCAATGCAATATTATCAGGACCTGCTTAACAAGAAGCATGGGGATGTTGCCAGTAATCTTTGAGAAGGTGAATATCCGGTAAAGTAGATGTTAATCATTGCTGAGATAGGACAGAATCATAACGGCGATATGGAAATAGCCAAGAAGCTTGTTAGCCTGGCTAAAGAGAATGGGGCGGACATCGCTAAATTCCAGCTTTACGAAGTTGACTCCATCTTCCCGCCTACTTTTGAGTGGTACAAGGAAGCCAAAGAATCCCAGCTTGCCAGGGAGCAAGTGCTCGAGCTTGCCAACTGGTGTAAAGTGGTTGGCATTGAATTTATGGCCTCTGTCTTTGACCCCGAGAGGGTGGAGTGGTGCCAGGAAGCCGGCATGAAACGATACAAGATAGCCAGCCGCAGCATATATGATAAAAAACTTATAAAGGATATTGCTAGTACAGGCAAGGATATAATCGCTTCGCTGGGGATGTATCACGAAAAGGGCTTCCCCAGGATTAACACCCGGGGTAAGGTTGACTTCCTTTATTGCATAGCCAAATATCCCGCACTGCCGGAGGACCTGGATTTTCTGGGAGTTGACTTCAATAAGTACTCTGGCTTCAGCGACCATACCATAGGCATAGAAGCGGTGCTGGTGGCAATAGCCAGAGGTGCCAAGATAATCGAGAAGCATTTCACTATTAATAAGAAGATGCATGGCCCTGACCATGCCCTGAGCATGGAGCCGGATGAACTCAAGCAGATAGTTGACTATTCTAAAAAATTTGAGAGAATTTTGTATCATTCTCGGTAATGGAGAAATCAGTGCCCAGGGTAGTAGGCATCATACAGGCCCGAATGGGCTCAATAAGGCTCCCGGGTAAGGTTATGATGGAGATAGACGGGAGGACTGTATTGAGTTACCTCGTCGACAGAGCAGCCAGGTCTAAAAAACTCGATGAGATAATCGTCGCCACCTCGACAAACGCTGAAAACGATGCCATCGAGAAGGAATGCCTGAAGCTGAATATCGGCTGTTTTAGAGGGGACGAGAATGATGTGCTAAAGCGCTATCTTGAGGCTGCCCAATGGATAAAGGCAGACGCAATCGTCCGTATTACGGCTGATAGTCCGCTGATGGACCCGGATGTCATTGATTATGCTGTGGAGAGCTATCTGTCCCAGCATTGCGATTGCGCCACCAGCTATACGACGCGCTCATTCCCGGGGGGATTTGTCCTGTCGGTTTTTTCCGCGGAATCCTTGGCTAATGTCAGCAAGCTTGAACTAACCGACTCCGAACGCGAGCATGTTATCTTAGCTTTCTTAAGATATAAAGACCTCTTCAATGTAATCGGAATCAGCGCACCATCAAAGTGGCAGGCTTACAATCTATCTCTGGCACTGGATACACCTATGGACTATACTTTAATATCTGAGATAATCCGGGGGCTATCAAAGACACACAAACACTTCGGTCTTGAGGATATTTTGACTTTTCTCAGATCAAATCCCGGGCTCTACAAACTGGCACAAAGTGACGGATATTAAAAGTTGAAGCATCATATACGATTGACGTTAGTGGATAACCGATGAGCAGATTAGTGATATTTTGTGAGAATTACCCCGCCATCCCGAGCACCCTGTACATGGCTACGCAATATCCACATGATGGCCCGGTAACCCTTGTCGTTACAGGCTTCCGTGACCTCTTTGAATTCTATAAGGTAATTAATGAGAGGGTGTTTCACAATAGCCTTAACCTCATATACTTTGAGCTCTATCCGGGGGTGACGACCCGGGGCAACAAAATCAAGAAAGCATTTCATCTCCTGCTGGATATTGTAAGGGAGAGACGATACCTGAAAGAGATTTTCAATAAATATTTTTCCGGGATGGAAGGGTGCGAGGTAGTTTTCTTCTCCAGGGGTTACGATAGCTATCGATTTTATCTATTAAAGACACTAAGGGAGAATAATAAGTTAGTGTATGTGTCTCATATTGCGCCTCATGGGCCCCAGATGCGCCAGTATACCCCTAAGAATATCACCGGCCTGGCAAGGTTGTTGTTACTTAAACTGATTTATGGTCGTGATATAGCTATGGGCAGACTTCCTCACTCAACGGTATTTCCTTATATGCCTGACGAGTTTTTTAAGAAACAGGTTGACAGGATTATTGATTGGGAAGAGAAAAGAGAGATGATGAAGGGCTTTGATTTAAGCCGGTTTAAAGTATTTGACGTCGCTGATTACAACGTTATGTATTTTCATCAGCCTATAGCCGGGACACACTTTTGCCCCAACTCCAGGACTTTCCAAAGAGAACTAAACGAAATTTTTAATATTTTAAAGAAACATTTCCCGGAAAAGGCAATCGCTCTTAAATATCACCCCGGGAGTAGCACCGATAAGGATATGATAAAGGTTGGCGATAGGTTGCCGGATTTCATCCCGGCGGAATTTTTGTATAATGATAACGTGAAAATATACTTAAGTGTTTTTTCCTCCTCCCTATCTAAGGTGGGAAAAGGCCTGGCTGTCTCCTTGATTGACTTGGTTACTTTCGGGAGTGATAAAATCAGGGAGCAGGTAAGAGAAATGCTAATACAGGTGAGCGACTCGGAAATCATGTTCCCCAAGTCCCTGGATGAATTCGAGAGGATATTAAGCACTATAGTAAAAGGAAGACCAGCTATATCAGGATAGACTGATGAGGCCCAAGAATTGGGAGGATTACAATGAAGTTTAATCAGGAGGTTAAATTAAATTACAGCAAGCGTATTACTAATAATCCATGATGTTTACCAGGAACATAATATCTTCCCTTTAGGACCAGCTTATTTGGCATCCGCGCTACAAAGAGAAGGGATAGATGTTCAGGTTTATTGTCAAGATGTCTTTCACTATCCGAATAGTCATCTGGCAGATTTACTACAGTCAAACCGCTTCGATTTAATTGGCTTAGGGTTTCTAGCCGGAAGATTCAAGGAAACAGTGGAACCTCTATGTAAAGTAATTAATCAACACAAAAGGGATGCTTGGCTCGTTCTGGGGGGCATGGGCCATCATCAATACCGGATTATATGTTGAGACAAACAGGGGCAGATGTCGCTGCAATAGGAGAAGCTGAAGAAACAATAGCTGATTTGGTAAATTGTAAAGTCAGCAAGGGAAACCTTGCCGCTATCAAAGGAATCGCTTATAGAGATGGAGAGAAAGTATATATCAATGAAAGACGAAGCCCTGTTAAGGATTTAAATTCAATACCTTTTCCAGCGTGGGAACTCTTTCCAATGGAAAAATACACTACCTGTTCGATATACCCGGGGCAAGAAGAGTCTGAAAGAAGCCTATCTATGATAACAACAAGAGGTTGTACAAGTCGTTGCTCATTCTGTTATAGGATGGAAAGAGGAATACGCTGGCGAAGTATGGATAATGTTATTGAAGAGATGAAAACCCTGATATCAAAATATGGTGTGAGCTATTTTTTGATAGCAGATGAGTTGACTTTCTTCAATAAAAAAAGGGTTTTCGAATTTGAAGAAGCCGTAAAGAAAAACGGGTTGAAAATCAAGTACTACTGTGATGTTAGAGCAAATTTTATTGATAAGGAGATTGCAGAATCACTTAAAAGAAGCGGTTGTCAACTTGTCAACATAGGATTCGAATCTATGGACCAGAAAGTCTTAGATAGAATGGAAAAAGGCACCACAGTTGAAGATAACATAAGATCTGCTGAACTCTGTAACGAAACTGGTCTGATGATGGGATTAAACGTTATGTGGGGTAACCCTTTTGATACAGGTGACTCTCTTTGGAAACTCGTTGATTTCTTGAAGAAATATAATACTTATGGACAAATCAGAACAATCAGACCAGTAACACCATACCCCGGATGTCCACTATACCATGATGCAATAGAAATGGGATTACTGAAAAGCCCTGAAGACTTTTTTGACAAGTGTAAAAACTCTGACTTGATTACTGTAAACTATACTGATATGTCTACCGAAGAGTGTCACCGACTTCTATTCGCAGCCAACACTGATCTTGTCCTGGATCACTTTTTAAAAACAAAGGGAGATATGAAAGAGGCAAAGAAATTAATTGACGCCTTTTACGGGTTGTACTTTGCGAAGGAATACAAATTCAGAGGTGCCCGTCATTACGATCGTAAAACAGAAGGTTCGGATGTGTAAGGGTACCCAGGGAACAACGGAGGATACACAACTATGATTGTCAAGCATTTTGATGTGAAGCCCCCCAAAACCCAGCCGCCCGAGAAGGAGGAGGGATGGGAGCCAGCCTGGCACGCCTCCTACGGCTACTACGCAATGACAAAATGTGTGTCCCCGGAGAGCCAGACAGAATGGCAGGAACGGGACCGTGCCATACGGGCAGAGGGGAAGATGCCTGGGACTGAGTTCTTTGAAGATTGTTTTTTAAGTGTGCTGGCGGATATTAAGAGAGAACATGTGAATATGTTTGAGCTAGGGGCCGGGTGGGGGAGGCTGTGTCTTGCCGTGGCCGGTGTTGTGGACTATCGGGTCATACCACTCACCCCGGTGAGTTACCGTTGTCTGGCAGTCGAGGGTGAGCCTACCCACTGTCAGTGGATTAAGGAACACTTTGAAGCCCAGAATATCAACGGCACAGTCGTGTACGGGGCGGTTGCTAACAGGAATGGCTCATGTCGGTTCCTCGTCCAGCCTGCCCCGGATGTTTGTTACGGGCAGGCTATCGTACCCGTCTTTAGTCCCCGCAAAGTCCCGATTCTCGGGAATATCTACAGTATGCTCAAAAAGAAGAATACTATTAAGATACCAATGTATACCGTCGACCGACTGATAACGAAATATGACTTCGACCATGTAGATTTCATCTGCATGGATATTCAAGGTGCCGAGTATAAAGCTATGTTAGGGGCGGCTGAAAGTATTAAAAATGATTTGATTGATTATCTGTTGATAGGTACTCACGATAGAGAATTAAATGATTCCTTAAGAACTTTACTCTGTCCGAAATTTGATTTAATCGTTGATATATATCCAAGAACTGTCGGTATAGTGGACGGATTTCTCCCTGTTGCATGTCAGGATGGAATTCAATTATACAAGCGGAAAAATATATGAACAATGTAATAGAAAAGCCATATTTAAGCATCGTAATCACCTCTCGAAATGATGACCACGGGGGTAATATGTTACACCGTATGCAGGTGTCCCTCAATGGCTTGCTGGAACAACTCGAAAAGCACCACATCGAGTCAGAATTAATCCTGGTGGAGTGGAATCCGCCGGACGATAGCCCCCTGTTAAAAGACATGCTCAAATGGCCTGAAAAATTAAGATACTGCACCGTTCGTGCCACCGTGGTGCCACCTAAGGTACACCAAAGATATGAATATTCCGACAAACTCCCGATGAACGGGATAGTCGCGCTTAATTATGGTATCAGGCGGGCCCGCGGGCAGTTTATTTTACCCAGCAATATGGATCTGCTTTACTCCGATGAGTTGATGGCTTATATTGCTTCAAAAAGCTTGAAAGGAGACGAAAGATACCGCGTTGAACGTCATGATGTCGATAGACATGTTGTCCAGTACGACACATTGAAAGAGCAGTTAGACTATTGTCCTAATAATGTTATTAGGGTTCACGCCCATCTGCATAGCGGTGCTAAAGAAGGTTTGCCCGATTTGCATGTCAATGCTAGCGGTGATTTTCAGTTAATGTCGAGGCAAAACTGGCATCTGTTGCGCGGTTACCGTGAAGGTGATATCATCGGTGCCTATGATGACTCACTTATGTCCTACGCTTCTTACATGGCCGGGGTGAAGGAGGTTGTATTAAACGAGCCAATACGCCTCTACCATATTGACCACGAAGATAAATTTAATGATAAAATATCAAGTGATAAGCTGCCTCTGGAAAACTGGTTATCATTCTCTTTTTTGCCGGCATGGCTAAACAGGAAGATAATGACTTTATATCGTATGTTTCTCAACTTTATTGGATATAAATTTAAAAGCAGCGTGAATGGGGTGCCTACCCTTGACATTAGTGAGTATCGAAAGATACGCCGGGATATGCTAGCCGCCCGGCGCCCGTATATCTTTAATGATGAGGACTGGGGACTCGGGCAAGAGTCTTTCGAGGAATTTACTATTAAAACCGCTGATTGGGATAAAGATTATGACAAAAATTAACAAGGTTCTTATAACCGGCATCACCGGGTTCGTCGGCAGTCATCTGGCCGATTATATTCTGGCAAACTTCCCCTCAGTCCAGATTCTGGGGCTGGCCCGATGGCGCGCGCCCAGAGACAATATCAGGCATATTCTGGATAAAATCACGCTGGAATCGGGCGATTTATTAGACCTGCCCTCTCTCATAGCTATTCTATCAAAGCAAAGGCCGGATGCCATCTTTCATCTTGCCGCACAGTCCTACGTTCCATACAGTTTCTCCGCGCCGGTAACGACGCTGAACACCAACGTCGTCGGCACTTGTAACCTGCTGGAAGCCGTTAGAGAATTAAAGCTCAATTCTGGTTACGACCCCGTAATTCACATCTGCAGTTCGTCCGAGGTCTACGGGCAGGTGAAAGGGGACGAGGTTCCCATAAAAGAAGATAATCCCTTCCGGCCGGCCTCGCCCTACGCGGTCAGTAAGGTAGCGGAAGACATGCTAGCATTTCAATACTGGCTTTCATGGCAGATAAAAACGATAAGGACCCGCATGTTTACACACACGGGACCGCGGCGGGGCGAAGTCTTTGTGGTTTCCACCTTTGCCAAGCAGATTGCCGCCATTGAAAGCGGGATGGCACCCCCGATCGTCAGGGTCGGCAACCTGGAAAGCATCCGTACATTCTTGGATGTCAGAGATGCCGTGAAAGCCTACTGGCGGCTACTGGAGGTTTGCCCGCCGGGCGAGGTCTATAATATCGGCGGCGTGGAGACTATGACGGTGGGCGAGATGCTCGACAGGTTGTTAAAGCTGGCTAGGGTAAGAAATATTAAAGTCGAAGTTGACCGGAGCCGCCTGAGACCTTCCGACGTCACTTTACAGATTCCCTGCATCGATAAATTCACGGCGGACACAGGATGGAAGCCGGAGATAAAGTTCGATACGACTTTACAGGATACACTAAATTACTGGAGAGAGTATCTAAAATGAAAACAGAAAAACACGATGCCATTATTCTTTCAAGCCCAGAAGAAAAGGAGATATTGAAACAGTTTGTGGCCCATTTGAAAGCCTCCCCGCTGCCTGACGATGAGTTATTACCCAATCTCGGCCTGTTCCTGACTTCAAAGAACTTGTCCCGGCTATTATTCTTTTATGAAATATATAAAAAAATAGTCAATACTCATGGCATCATCGTCGAGTTCGGGGTCAGGTGGGGGCAGACCCTTGCCATCATGTCGGCACTAAGAGGCATATTTGAGCCGTTTAACCGTCACAGAAAGATAGTCGGTTTCGACACCTTCGAGGGTTTCAAGGGCATGAGCCAGGAAGACGGCGATCTCTGTCAGTGTAAGGACGGCTCCTTTTCCGTACCGGCTGGTTACGAAGTATACCTCGATAAAATCCTGTCAATTCAGGAGGAGCTGAATCCGATGTCCCACCTGAAGAGGTACGAGCTGGTGAAGGGGGATGCCATCATAACCGTACCTCAGTACCTGAAGAAGCACCCGGAAACCATGATTTCCCTGGCTGTCTTCGATTTTGATATCTACGCTCCCACCAAGGCGGCCATTGAGGCTATCAGGCCTCACCTGTGTAAAGGAAGTATACTGGTCTTCGACGAGCTCTGTGATGATATCCTCCCCGGAGAAACCATTGCCCTGAAAGAGACGTTGGGATTGAATAATGTCAGGATTCAAAGATACCCGATGACATCCAGAATCTCATTTATAGAAATCGAATGATACCTCTCTGCAAAGAAATAAGACAAGATATTCTCAAGATTGCCAAGGCAAGTGGTCACGGGCATATACCTACCTGCTTTTCCATCGTTGAAATACTGTGTGCCGTTTATGATACTATCAGGCACGACCCCGACAATCCATCGTGGGAGGGACGAGACATCTTTATTCTCAGCAAGGGGCACGGCTCGCTGGCGCATTACTGCGTCCTGGCGCGGCTCGGTTATATTAACATGGAATACGTTTATTCCTTCGGGTCTTACCAGTCGGCTTTCGGCGGTCATGCCGACAGGCTCAAGGTCACCGGCGTGGAGGCTTCAACGGGGTCGCTGGGACATGGCATCGGTATAGCCGTGGGCATAGCCCTTGCCCTCAGGCTGAAGAAAACCGACCGCAGGGTCTACGTAGTAATAGGCGACGGCGAAGCCAACGAAGGCTCGGTATGGGAGGCCGTCATGGTGGCTACCAACCTGAAACTCGATAACCTGACGATAATCTATGATAATAACCTGTCTCATGGCCGGGGACTTCAAATTCAAAATCCCGCAGAGCGGCTCAAGTCGTTCGGCTGTGACGTTGTGGAAGTGAACGGCCATGATATCGACAGCCTGAAAGAAGCTTTCGGGATAAAAAGTGAAAAGGTAAAGGCGATTGTCGCCAACACCAGAAAGGGCTTCGGTTGCCCGACTCTCGTAGAAAATCATTATGAATGGCATCGTAAATCACCGGATGACGCCGAGTTCGAATTATTAATGAAGGAACTGGATGCGCAGACAATTTAAAAGCACCGTCATGGAACTGGCGGAGCACGATGACAGGATAGTGCTGATACTTGGCGATGTCAGTGTCTATCTGTTTAACGATTTCAAAGAGCTATATCCGGACAGGTTTTACAATATGGGTATCTGCGAAAACACGCTGGTAAGCGTTGCTATGGGCTTGAGTTCACAGGGATTTGCCCCGTTCGTCCACAGCATTGCCCCCTTCATCACGGAGAGAAGCTACGAGCAGCTCAAACTTGATGCCTGCTATAACCAGTTCGGCGGCAATATCGTGTCCTGCGGGGCATCCTTCGATTATGCTTGGGACGGTGCCACGCACCATTGTTACACCGACCTGGCTATTCTAAGGTTACTACCGGGTATGGAGGTTATTCAGCCTGGCTCGCGTAAAGAGCTCGATATTCTGCTCCGAAGCCAGTATAGCAACGGGAAACCAACCTACTTCAGGCTATCGGATAACCCGCATGAAATCGATGTTCCAGTGAAGTTCGGCAAGGGCGTGATTCTTAAAGATACCGAGGCAAAGGTTACCGTGATGACGGCCGGTCCAATTCTTGGCAATGTACTCGAAGCCTGCCGTGACCTGGATGTAAATCTGGTCTATTTCCACACCATCAAGCCGATTGATAGTGAGGTGGTCTTGAAGTTCAAGGATACGAAAATCCTGATTTTCCACGATGCCTTCGGCCTATACGAAGCTATTTGTGAAGTCCCCAACCTGTCCGTGTCCTATCACGGTTTCCCCGACCGGTTCCTTACCTGCTACGGGACAGTAGCCGAAGCCAGGAAGAACTTAGGGCTGGATGCTGAGTCCATAAAAGAAGCGGTCGAGCGAGAGATTGAAGAACTCCAGAAATTGTAGAGGGAGGCAACAGCATATTTTTTAAGGGAAAGGTTGTGCTGGTTACCGGCGGCACCGGATTCGTCGGAACGCACTTCGTTGAGCAATTGCTGGAACAGGGTGCTAGGGTGCGTGTCACCGTGCACCAGCGACCGCTGATTATAAAAGACGACCGAATTGAAACTGTTCCTGCGGATTTGACCAGGCTGGAGGACTGCCTGGCGGCCGTAAAAGGGGTTAACTATGTGGTTCATGCCGCCGGGGCCGTTTCGGCGGCCGGCGTAACCGCCGGCAACCCGATGTCGGCTATTACGACCAACCTGATACTTACGGCAAGGATGCTCGAGGCTGCATGGGCGGGTGATGTGGAGAGGTTCCTGCTTTTTTCCAGCAGTACCGGCTACCCGGTTACCGATTACCCGGTTAAAGAGGAGGAAATGTGGAGCGGTCCCACTCATCCCTCCTACTTTGGTTACGGCTGGATGCGACGCTATCTGGAAAGAATTGGTGAGTTTGTTGCCTCCAGATCCAGCACAAAAATTGCCCTTGTGCGTCCCACGGCCGTGTACGGTAGATGGGATAATTTTGACCCTGCTACCAGCCACGTGATACCGGCGCTGATAAGGAGGGCTGTTGAGAAAGAAGACCCTTATATTGTGTGGGGAACCGGTGCCGAAGTGCGTGATTTTCTTCATATTACCGACCTGGTGCGCGGTAGCTTGCTGATGCTGGAAAAGCACGCGACTTGCGACTCAGTCAACATCGGCTATGGTAAAACCGTTACCATCAGGGAAATCGTCAATATCATATTAAAGGCCGCCGGACATGAAAGGGCAAAGGTCGAATTTGATGCTTCAAAGCCGACGACCATACCCTTCCGAATGGTAGATACCTCAAAGGCAAGCAAGATACTGGGTTTTGAACCAGAGATTAGTCTCGAAGCAGGACTCGAAGATACCGTTAAATGGTATACTGAAAACAGGGCCATACTATGATAAACGGGTATTCAAAATGAGCGTTGACCTGGACGTAAAATGGTTGCAGGAACAGGCAGCCGATGAGAAAAGCCTGAAATCTATATCCAGAATACAGGATTGGCGGGATTTCGTCCTGAAAAATAACGAATTTATTAAAGGTCAGGAGCTATTTCCTGTTAATCTTGGGAAGTACCAGGTATGGTTTCGGGAATGCAGCGCTTTTTCATCCATAGAAGTCTACCAGGAGATTTTCAAGGGAAACGACCATTTTATCGTGCCTGAGTTCTCAGGCAAAGATGCAAAAATCGTGGTGGACATCGGCGCCAACGAAGGTTTCTATACATTGAAGGTCAAGGAAAACAATCCGGACTGCAATATAATAGCCATCGAGCCCAATCCCTATGTTTTCGAAATATTAGAGAAAAACATGGAGTCGAACTGTTTGAAAAACGTAACCCTCGTCAACAAGGCTATCGGATCAAGCAATGGTTTGATGAAACTGGAAATAATAAAGGAGATAGGCTCTATAAGTGCCCGGGATATCCGACTTGTTGACAGGTCATGGATGAAGGACGAGTTCGTGAAAGAAATAACGGTCGGTGTTATCACTCTTGATACTCTCTGTCGTGAGCATCATGTCACGTCGATTGATATTTTAAAGATTGATGTGGAAGGGATGGAGGCGGAAATCCTGGCAAGCGCTACGGGGCTATTGAAGAATGTACGCCGGATTGTGCTGGAGCGGCATAGCCGCGAGCTGAGAGACACCGTAGTGGCACTTTTACAGGATAACGGCTTCGCCCTCATCTACGAAGAAGACCCTCTACAGGAGAAATACTACGGCGATTTATATTTTTTTAATCAAGCTTTAAAATGAGACCGGTACCAGGTTTATGGAGATAACGTGAAAGTTTATTTAAGAGGACTGAATGGCTGTGTCATGCGCCGGCAGAAAATGAAACAGTACCGGCAGTTCCTGGTCGCCGGCGGCCATGAAATCGCGGAAAACATCGAGGACAGCGATGTTTGCCTGATATGGACATGCGCCTTCAGAAGGGATTTTCTGGATAATTCGCTGGCGGTAATTGACGACTACCAGAACAGCTACAAAGGAGAAATAGTCGTTGCCGGTTGTTTGCCGGACATAGCGCCGGATATGCTGAAAGAGCACTTTAACGGTTTCGTTATCAACTGGCGCGATGACGTCAATAAACTGGGGGAATTCTTCGGGGGCAAAGGCGTAAGTGCCGGAGAGTTTAATCCCGTTTTCATCGAAGCTAAGCTCTGCGATGACGCCGAGCGATACCGTAAAGAGAACCCCGATAAGGATGCCACCTTTCATGACCAGTTTATCAAGCTGGTTATCTCGGAGGGATGCAATTTCAACTGTGCCTATTGCTCGGAGAAGCTGGCGTTTCCACCTTTCCGCAGCTTCCCGGAAGATGAACTGGTCGAGGCCTGCCGCCGCATGGTAGAGCAGACCGGCGATTATAATGTTATCCTGCTAGCCGATAGCCTGGGACAATACGGCAGTGACATCGGCAGCAGCCTGCCGAACTTAATCAGAAAAATCAGGGCAATTCATCCCGAAATAAAACTCGCCCTGAATAACCTGAATCCGGCAAGCTTTATACAGCATTTTGATGAAATGACTGCATTTGTTGAAGAGGGAGCTATCAGGCACCTGAACCTGCCGATTCAATCAGCCTCACCACGCATCCTGAAACTTATGAATCGGAGTTACACTAGAGCCGATATTGACAGGATATTCGACTGGCTGAATAACGCCGGGTTTTCGGAATTTGATACGCATGTTATCATCGGTTTCCCCGGAGAGACGGATAAAGACGTTGAAGAAACGAAGGAGTTTATTATCCGTCACAAACCCAAATATGTTCTGGCCAGCAAGTATCTGGAAGTACCGGGTATGGCGGCGGCCAATTTACCGGACAAAGTGGATGAAGAAAGTAAACTCAGCCGCCTTCGCCGCTTCGCGGACGCCATGGAGAAAGCCGTGATTATCTGTAATAGCGAAGAGGGCAATATTGTAAAAAACCGTTTCCAGCGGATAAAAAAAGGGACTTAAAGCTGAGTAAGACGACTTCCGGAAGACGCCGCGAGAAAGGGGGATTATATGTGTGCTAGAAGCGCCGATGAAGAAAGGGAATTCGATGGATGGGCAAACTACCCGGTCGATGATGACATTGAAAGTTTACTGGATAAACACTTTGAAAAATTTAATATTTCGAAGCAAGAAGTCTGCCGTAATTTCCAGATATATACGCGACGTACGTTTCTGAAAAGATTCCTCGCTCATTATGAATTTTACCGCATGGTAATAGATTTGCCCGGAGACATCGTGGAGCTCGGTGTCTACCGCGGCGCATCTCTGATGTCGTTCGCTAATTTCCTGGAAATCAGAAACATGGGTGACCGGCAGAAGCAGGTATTCGGATTTGATAATTTCTTGGGGTTCACGACCGTCGACAAAAAGGACGGCAAACAGGATGACAGGGTGCACAAGGAGCAGAGCGGCTTTGATAGCAGCGTTTTCGAGGAAATACTGAGAGACTCCATCTCTATTTACGATAGAGACAGGTTTATTCCATATAAGCCGAGGGTAATACTGGTTAAGGGCAATATTGAAGAGATGGTGCCTAAATTCGTAGAAGAGACGCCGGGACTCCGTATCTGCCTGTTGCATTTTGATTGCGATATGTATTCGCCTACAAAAGTGGGACTTGAATATCTCTGGCCGCTGGTGGTGCCGGGTGGAGTGGTCCTTTTCGACGAATACGGCATCAGGCCGTGGGAAGGTGAAAGCGAGGCCGTCGATGAGTACTTTCAGGATAAAAAGGTAAATATCCGTCATCTCGATTGGGCACCCAATCCCGGTGGCTATATCATCAAGGAATAAACAGATATTCGAGAAAGATTTTGTCAGTATATGATTGATAGCCAGACTAGGAAAAAGATTCTTGACAGGGGAAAACCAGAGCCGAAGAATGTCCCCTGGTGGGGAGAATTGAATTTCGGCGGCTGGTATACCGAAGCTGAGATTGATGCAGTAGTCGAGGCAATCCGGGAGTCGATGCACTGGTCGGTCGGCTTCGGGCCGGACCCCCAGACCGTTACCGATTTTGAAAACGCGTTTGCCCGTTACTGCGGGGCGAAATATGCCATCGCCATCACCAACTGCGGCATGGGGCTGGAAATGGCGATGAGGCTCTTGGAATTGGAACCGGGTGACGAGGTTATTTGCCCTGCTATTAACTATAAGGCATCCCAGATGGCGATACTTTCACAGGGCGGTACGGTGGTCTTTTGCGATATTGACCCCCGGACGTTGAACGTTGACCCTGCTGATGTTGAAAAGCGGATAACGCCCCGCACCCGGGCCATCTGCCCGGTACACCAGACCGGACTGGCGGCGCCTATCGATGAGTTGTTGGAGATTGCGCAGAGACACCCTCACCTCAAGCATGGCCCGATTATGATAATCGGAGATGCCGCCCGCGCCTGCGGTGCCAGCTACCATGGAAACAGAGTAGGTTCCAAGGCTTGGATCACCTCCTTCAGCTTTCACAGCCAGAAACTCATGACTACACTCGGAGAAGGCGGTGCCGTTACCACCAACGATGCCGCCACCGCGCAAAGGATTCGAGACATGTGCCATTATGGGGGCGAACATGGCTGGGGCATGAATTACCGCATGAATAAGGTACAAGCATCCGTGGGGTTGGTACAGCTCGGAAGGCTTGATGAAATGAACGCGCAACGTCATAAAGTCGCACACCGTCGTCATGAGCTACTGAGCGGCGTGCCGGAGATTATCCTGCCCTACGAGCCTGAGGGCTACGTGCATACGTACTACGTTTATCCGATACTGGTACAGTCCGATTGGGCAGGCCAGAAACGGGACAGGATTCTGTCCATAATGCAGGAAAAATACGGGATAGTTTGCAGTATTACCAACCGGCCGACCTATCAGCGCTGGCCATATATTGCCGAGAAATGCGGTACCCCGACGCTTCCGGTAACTGAAGATATCGGGCAAAGATTGTTCTGTCCACCAATGCACCCGCTTTTGACTGAGGAGCAGGAGATGTATATCTGTGCCAGCTTACTGGAAACGATAGATACGGTTAAAACGGAGGCTTGATGTCTGGTTATTATAGTGCCGACAACTTAAAACGAGCCTTGGAAGTGCTCCCCGGCGTGGCGTCTGTCGGCGAAATAGAGGTCAGGGACGGTATCATCAGGCGTATTACCATCAGGACAAGGTCGGTCGGCAACTTAATAACCCTTCAACTAGATGCTGCTGACGCTCCCGCTCTGTTCGATTTCTATTTCCAGGAGCTTTCCGAAATGACGCGGAGGCTTTTCATACCTTACCCGCTCTTCCACACGCCCCCATCCTCTGATGAAGAACTGGCACAAAGGATAGTAGACTGGCAAAAGGAAGATGACTGGTCGGCGCTTAAAATGGTCAAAGGTAATGAGATAGTTGGCTTCGGACTGCTGAAGAGATTTCGGACGCCGCAAGTGACCAGTGGCATTGTCATCAGAGACGATTTCCTCAGAAAGGGATTGGGGTATATCCTGCAAACCATCATTGTCGGACAGGCGCGCCTGTTAAACCTGAAAAAGTTTCACGCCAAGGTAATATCGGATAATTTTGCTTCAGTGCGGTTGCATGAGAAGTGCGGCTTTAAGAAAACAGGGACCGTGACGTGGGATGGCTACGAAGACCTGCGGGACTTTCTCGATAAAAGCAATTACGAGGGCAAGAGCCGAGCCGACGACAGGTATATCATCGAAATGGTGATAGAACTGAACCACTTAGAAACTGATTGAATCTCCGAACCGGAAGACATTATGAGCGAAGGGAAAAGCGGACTCTAATGATAAAAGAGAAGGTATTAAAAAGTTTCAGCGATAAAAAGGCGCTGGTCACAGGGGGCACCGGCCTTATCGGCAGGCAGGTGGTTGCCATTCTATGTGATGCGGGCGCCCGCGTTACGGCGGTATCCCTCGACAATATAACCATCAACGAAAAAGCCGAACATATCGTCGGAGACCTTACCGATTTTGCTTTCTGCCGGGGCATCACCCGTGATGTGGACTTTGTCTTTCACCTGGCGGGCATCAAGGGCTCGATTGTGGTCACCAAGACAAAGCCAGCCAGCTCCTTCGTGCCGCTCCTGATGATGAACACCAACGTACTGGAGGCATGCCGGATAAACCGGGTGCGGAAGATTGTTTATACCAGTTCCATTGGTGCCTATGCGGATGCGGAGGTTTTTAAAGAAACCGAGAATCTTGAGGGACAGCCTATGGATATGTATCCCGGCTGGGCAAAAAGGGTAGCTGAACTGCAAATCCAGACTTACAAAATTCAGCATAACCTGACAAATTTCGCCGTGGTCAGGCCCTGCAATGTCTACGGACCGGGAGACAACTTTGACCCGGATAACGCTATGGTTATTCCGTCTTTAATGTACCGGATATATCATAAAGAAGATCCCGTCATAGTCTGGGGGGATAGTAGCGCCATCAGGGATTTCTTATATAGTAGAGATGCCGCCGAAGGAGTGATTCTGGCCCTTTATTACGGGACACAACCCAGTTTTGTCAATCTGGGCAGCGGCAGGGGCTATGCCATCAAGGAACTGGTGGAAACGCTGCATAGCTTAGTTGATTTCAATTATAAGTTTGATGCGACGAAACCCTCGGGATTTCCCAAAAGGATTATGGATATATCTCTGGCCAGTAAGCTGATTCATTTTAAACCGGAGACTTCCTTACTTGATGGGTTAAAAGAAACTTGGAACTGGTTTGTCGAAAATCAGAACGAGTATTTAAGGAGAAAGAACTATTTTAAAGAGTGAGAATATGGCAATATTGAACACAAATATAGGCGCAATTGGGGGAAAGAACCGTTCATGAGCCTGCGAAATATCAATCCATCTCCGAGATTTACCAAGCACCTTGTTGCTTCACGAGCCTTTGAGCGGAAGCCGCTCCTGGTTGCTGACGTTGGAGCGCGAGGAGGGTTTGAACGGCATTGGTCTTTATATGGGGACCAAGTGGTATTGATGGGCTTTGAAGCCGACCCGGAAGAATGCGAGCAACTCAATCAGCAAGCGTCTGGCTCCAGGAATCGCTTCTTCCCCATCGCCCTGCATCAAAATAAGGGCCCAAAAACTTTCTATGTCACGGCATACCCCAACAGCTCCGGTTTTTACCCGCCGGATATTCAGCATGTGCTAAGATTCCCTGACAAGGTAAACCTAGTCGTTGTTAAGACCCTTGAGATTAATACGGTCGATTTTGATTCATTTGTCGGTGAGAATGGTATTGATTACGTAGACTTCATCAAGCTGGATACTGAAGGTTCAGAATTAGATATCCTGAAAGGGGCCATCAAGTCCCTTAGGAAGTCGGTCATAGGTTTAAGTATCGAGGTCTGGTTTCAACAGTGGCACGAAAAGCAGCCGGTTTTCGGTGACATCGACTCGTTTTTAACGCCTCTTGGTTTCAGACTGTTTGATTTGTCAACTTACCGCATAAGCCGTGAAGCGTTGCCGGTACCGACAACCTCGCCGATTCCAGGTCCGACGGAACGGGGGCAGGTTGCCTCGGGAGAAGTGCTTTACCTGCGTGATGGTGCCAGTGAAATAGAGCGCTCAAGCGCACTTGATGATGGCTGGAATGACGTGAAAGTGCTGAAGTTAGCCAGTATCATGGAATTGTTCTGCCTGCCGGATTGTGCCATCGAACTACTTCAGGTGGCCAACAGGAAAGGGCTTCTTCAGGGAAGAGACGTAAATCACCTCATAGATATGCTGGTGCCCAGTGTGAGAGGCGAGATTGTCACCCATAGTGAATATCTGGAGAGCATACAGAACGTTAAATGTAAAGGCTACGTTAGCAATATCCAGCGGGTAGGGCACTTGTTGAAGAAGTTCGTGCCACTGCCCGTCCGCCTGAAAGCTGGCGCTTGCCTTGTCAAGTTCAGAGATTTAATCGATGAAATCCTCAAATGAATAACCAGAAAAAGGAATTTTTAAAGGTGGGGTAATTGATAGAAGTAACTAAAACCAAACTCGATGGGGTATTACTAATAAAACCGCCTACCATATTTAATGACTTTAGGGGGACTTATGTGGAGACCTATAACGAGAAGCTCTACACAAAGGCGGGGATAGACGTCAAGTTTATCCAGGATGATATTTCCGTATCCTCGCAAAATGTCCTACGCGGTATCCACGGGGATGAAATCACCTGGAAACTCGTCTCCTGCCTCTACGGGCAATTTTATCTGGTAGTGGTCAACTGGGATGATGCTTCTCCCCAGTTCGGCAAATGGGAATCATTCACCCTCTCCGACGAGAACCGATTGCAGGTGCTAATTCCACCCAAGTTTGGCAACGGCCACCTTACACAGAGCAGGCTGGCTATTTTTCACTATAAACAGTCCACCTACTATGACCGTGCCCGTCAGTTTACCATTTTGTGGAACGACTCCAGGCTCAATATCCGGTGGCCGATAAAAAATCCGATACTATCAAAAAGGGACGGAGGTAGCGAGGATGATAATAAGTAGAACACCATTTCGCATCTCATTTTTTGGCGGCGGCACAGATTACCCCGCTTTTTACGAAGAACACGGTGGAGCCGTGCTCAGCACTTCTATTAACAAATATTGTTATATTACCTGCCGGTACCTGCCACCATTCTTCGATTATAATTATCGGATAAGGTATACCATACGTGAGGAAACTAAAACTATCTCGGAGATACAACATCCCTCGGTGCGGGAATGCCTGAAATTTGTAAATCTGGACCGTGGGGTTGAAATCCAGCACAATGGCGATTTGCCGGCAATGTCGGGACTCGGTTCCAGTTCGGCCTTTACGGTAGGTTTGCTTAATGTATTGTATGCCTTGAAAGGGCAGTTGAGCACCAAGAGGCAACTGGCTCTGGATGCCATCCACATTGAGCAGGATATCATCAAGGAAAACGTGGGCTCGCAGGACCAGACGGCCGCTGCCTTTGGCGGCTTTAACAGGATCGAGTTCGGCGGGCGGCGCAAAATATGGGTCCAGCCGATGACCCTGGAGCAGAGTAAAATGGAATTCCTTCAGAGCCATTTTATGTTGTTCTTTACGGGTTTCCCCAGGAACGCTTCGAATATCGCCGCGGAACAAATAAGGAAGACGCCGGAAAAAACCAGAGAACTGAAAGCCATGATGGGAATGGTAGATGAAGCTGCTAAGGTCCTTAACGGCAGCCAAGACGGGTATGATGATTTTGGCAGGCTTTTGCATGAGTCCTGGATGGTCAAACGCAGCCTGACGCCCCGCATTAGCAGTGAGAATATTGATGAAATATATGAAGCGGCCAGGGAAGCCGGCGCACTTGGCGGCAAATTACTGGGGGCTGGCGGGGGGGGGTTCATACTGCTCTTTGTCAGGCCGGAAATCCGCCAAAAGGTGAAGGAAAAACTGAATAAACTGCTGTACGTACCTTTCAATTTCCATGATTTAGGCAGCCAGATAGTTTATTATGCCCCGGAACAGAACTATTAAGAACTCAAGAACAGGCAAGGGGTGACGACAATGAGGGAAATAGTAATTAAAGAGCTGGAAGAGAGCGCCAGTATTAAAAGAGCGATGGCCGAAGGACTGGCAAATACAATAGCCGATGCCGCCCGGATGGTATTGAAAGCTTACCGTGGCGGCGGGAAAGTGCTTCTGGTAGGCAACGGCGGTAGCGCTGCCGATGCCCAGCACATTGCCTGCGAGCTTGTGGGACGCTTCAAAATGGAAAGGAAAGGCCTACCCGCCGTCGCCCTGACCACAAATACCTCAATCTTAACCGCCCTGGCGAATGACTATGGGTATGATGCTATTTTCAGCCGGCAATTGGAGGCATTAGCCGATGCCAGGGATGTCCTGATTGCCATTACGACAAGCGGCACTTCACCAAACATATTGAAAGCGGTTGAGGCGGCGCGTTCAAAAGGCACCAAGGTGATAGGTTTGACCGGGGAAACCGGCGGCAAATTAAAGGAACTGGCTGACTTAACGATAATGATACCGTCAGGTAACACGCAAAGAATACAGGAGGCGCATATTACAATCGGGCATATTATTTGCTGTTTGGTAGAAAAGGAGCTATTCGGTGAATCGGGCGGTATTTCTCGATAGAGACGGTGTTATCACGCGGGAACCTCCGCACTACGCCCACAGTATAAGCCAGCTTAATTTGATATCGAAATCCGCTGAGGCTATTCGGCTGCTTAACGAGGGTGGTTTAATAGTCATTATTGCTTCCAATCAATCCGGTATTGCCCGCGGTTATTATCGGGAGGAAGATACGGAATTATTTAACCAGGTATTGAAAGAAAAGTTAGCCGAAGAGGGCGCTCGTATTGATGCTATATACTATTGTCCTCATCTCCCGGAGGCAAAAATAGAGAGATACCGGGTCGACTGCAACTGCCGGAAACCCAGGCTGGGGATGCTGACCAGGGCGGAAAAGGAGTTGAACATAGACTTGAAGCAATCGTTTATGGTTGGCGATAAGTCGAGTGATATAGAAGCCGGGAAAAGGGCCGGATGCCAGACGATAATGGTGAAAACGGGGCACGGAACGGAGGAGCTTCAAAACAACCGGATTGATTGTGATTACATTGCCGACGATTTATACGGTGCCGTGGAGCATATTTTACGCTGAAGCTGTTGCCTCCGGATGAAATCTTGGGGACGGTGCCGGTGAGGAAAAACGTGAGTGGTAGTATAAAATCGCCTGCCAAAGGGCAGGAGATGTATCCCTTGGATAAGTTGTTGTTTCGGCGTCAATTTATCCTGGGGCCGCACTTTGTTCAAAGACTAAAATCCTGGAGAAAGCTCAAGATACGCGACTCACTATATCTGACCGTACACCCGGACTTGCCACTGCTCCAGACTGACTACAGGGATATGTCATTAACCTTATTAGGATATATTTTAGACCCTTATGAGCCCAAAGCCAATGATAATGACATAATAAACAGGTTAATCCGCCAGATTAATGCTACCGATGACATTTTCCAGCACACGGAGAATCTGGGAGGTAGATGGATACTCATACTGGATGACGGTGAGGACATAAGGTTGTTCAACGATGCTACAGGATTGAGGCAGGTTTTCTATACATCCGATACTTCGCAGACGATATGGTGCGCGTCCCAGCCGGGAATTATTGCCGAAGAGTTGAATTTAGGAATTGACGACGAAGCACGACATGAATTTATAGATTCCCCGGAATTTAAGAATAATATCGAGTACTGGTGGCCGGGTGACAGTTCGCCATTTAAAGAAATACAGCATTTATTACCAAATCATTATCTGGACTTAAAGAAAGGTGTTTGTATCAGATACTGGCCTGATAAGAAACTTGACTATATATCTCTTGAAAAGGGTGTGGAAAAGAGCGCCGAAATAGTGAAAGGGTTGATAAAAAGCGCCTTCAACAGGTTTGATTTGGCTTTTACGATAACGGCCGGACTGGACACCAGGGTGTTATTAGCTGCCAGCAGGGAAGTCAGCGGGAGTGTCTATTATTATACGTTATTGTGTTATGGTTTAACTAAAGAAAGCCCGGATGTAAAAATACCATCCGAACTCCTGTCCAAATTGGGAATAAAACATAGCTTAATAGTTTGTCCCTCTCACATGGATGGGGAATTTAAAGAGATATATAAAAGAAACGTTAGCACGGCTCATGACGGCTGGGGAAATACCGCCCAGGGAATATACTGGCATTATCCTCAAGAAAAGGTTAGCGTTAAAGGTAACGCTATTGAAGCCGCCAGGTGTTTTTATTATCGTACTATGAAAGTAGAAAAGGTAGATGCACGGGAACTGGCGAAATTAACGGAAATGGGGGAGAATCCCTTTGCTGTTAAGCACTTTGAGAGTTGGCTTTCGGAGGCAGAGGGAATAGCCAATAGATGTAATATCAATATACTTGATTTATTTTACTGGGAACAGCGAATGGGGAACTGGCAGGCGATGAGTCAACTTGAGTGGGATATCGCTCAGGAGGTTTTTACTCCGTTTAACTGTCGCAGTCTGCTAACCACCCTGCTATCCGTAGATAAAAAATACAGAAGGCCGCCGGACTACAAGTTATTTAAGAAACTGATTATCTATTTTTGGCCCGAAGCTTTAGCGGAAAAAATAAATCCCAAGAGCTGGAACGCCAGCTTTTTAGATGGCCTGGTTAGATTATTGATAAGAGTCCGCTTATACAGATTCGTACAAGCGGTATTGAAAACGATTAGAGCAATAGCGGTATGAAACGACCCGAATCTCACAGGGGTCAGGAAAGGAGGGTCAATGAATAAAGCGCTGGTCTGCGGTGCCGGGGGGTTTATCGGGAGTCACCTGGTTGATAGATTGAAAGATGAGGGCTACTGGGTCCGTGGCGCCGACCTAAAGTACCCCGAGTTCAGTGAAACACACGCCGACGAGTTTATCATCGGTGATTTGAGAGACCCCCGCATCTGTAAGAAGGTTACGAATCAACCGTTCGATGAAGTGTACCAACTTGCCGCCGATATGGGCGGCGCCGGTTTTGTCTTCTCCGGGGATAACGATGCGGACATCATGCACAACTCGGCCTTGATTAACCTGAACATGGTTGAAGCCTGCTATGAAGCGGGTGTTAAGAAGATATTCTATTCATCTTCGGCATGTATGTACCCGGAATATAACCAGATGGACCCGGACAACCCCAAATGTTCCGAGGACTCTGCCTATCCGGCGTCCCCGGATAGTGAATATGGCTGGGAGAAGCTGTTCAGTGAGCACCTGTATCTGGCATTCAGGCGAAATTATGGCATGGATGTGCGCATAGCACGTTTCCATAATATCTTCGGCCCCGAGGGCTCCTGGAACGATGGCCGTGAGAAAGCGCCGGCTGCTTTCTGCCGGAAGGTCGCTGAGACCCCCGACGGCGGAGAGATTGAGATGTGGGGAGACGGACTTCAGACTCGTTCTTTCCTCTACATCGACGAATGTCTGGAGGGTGTGCGCAGATTGATGAAATCGGACTTTACCGGGCCGGTAAATATAGGCTCCGAAGAGATGGTATCCATCAACCGGCTGGCGGAAATGATTATGGGCATCGCCGGGAAAAAGCTTTCAATCAAACATATTTCAGGACCTCTCGGTGTTCGTGGGAGAAACTCGGACAATCGCTTGATTGGAGAGAAGCTGGGATGGAAACCTTCCGCATCCCTGGTAGCAGGATTGAAAGTGACCTATCGCTGGATTGAGATGATGGTTGAAAAAACAGGCAAGCCGAGAAAATGAAGGAGGATTGATGGATGACAAATTCTGCTGCCGTGATTGGACTCGGCAAGCTGGGGCTCCCTTTAGCCGCTTGTCTGGCAAATAATGGTTACAAGGTTATCGGTGTTGACCTGAACCAGGACGTAATCCAGCTGGTAAATAAGGGTAAAAGTCCTTATTATGAACCGGGCCTGGATGAACTCATCAGTTCAGGCCATGAACATCTGTCTGCTACCGATGATTATCGTTATGCCTTACAGAACTCTGAAATCAGCTTTATCGTTGTTCCCACTCCGAGCAAATCCGAGGGTGGCTTTGACACCAGGTACGTGGAGGCAGCCGCCGAACAGATAGCCGTCAACCTGAAAAACCCGGACGGATTCCGTGTCGTGGTACTAACTAGTACCGTTCTCCCCGGGGATAGCCGTGATACCATTATCCCTTTGCTGGAGAGAATATCCGGAAAGAAGTGCGGCCAGGATTTCGGTTTCTGTTACAGTCCCGAGTTCATCGCTCTGGGCAGCGTTATCAGGGATTATACCAACCCCGATGTCGTACTTATTGGCGAGTCCGACCCTAATTCAGGCGGAAAACTGGAGGCAATATATCATAAAGTATGTGCGAATAACCCCCCCATCGTGAGAACCGGTATTTTCAATGCGGAACTGGCGAAGATATCACTTAATGCCTACGTCACCATGAAGATAACCTTCGCCAATACCCTGGCGGAAATAGCAGAAAAAATCCCCGGGGGTGATGTGGATGTTATCAGCGAGATGCTCGGTCATGATTCCAGAATCGGCCGAAAATACCTCACCGGCGGTCTCGCCTACGGCGGCCCCTGCTTTCCCAGAGACAATAAGGCTTTTGCCTCTGTTGCTCGCCGTCTCGGCTGCCAGGCGAATCTTTCATTAGCAGCTGACGAAACCAACCAAGGGCAGGTGGAAAGAACTGTCAGCTTAATAGAAAAAATCCTTGACTCACTAAAGAATAAGAAGGTAGCGGTTCTCGGCTTAACCTACAAGCCAAATACCGATGTTGTCGAAGAGTCCGCCGTAGTAAAAATTGCTGACCTTTTAAGGGGAAAAGGGGCCGATATAACAGTTTATGACCCTGCAGGGATGGAAAACGGTAGGAAGGTACTGGGGGAAGAGAATATTCACTATGCCAATTCAGCAATCGAATGTCTCAAAGACAGCGAATTGTGTCTCTTGGGAACGCCCTGGGAAGAATTCAAAGCCCTCACCCCGGACGATTTTCTGAGGAGAATGGTAAGACCTCGCTTGCTTGATTGCTGGCGTGCTTATAACCGGCCGGAATTTAGGGAAAAGTTGGAATATTTTGCCATCGGCCTGGCAACACACCATTAAGAATATAGCACTATGATACGTTTAACACGCTATGGAATAAAGTACTTTATCATCCTGGTCTTAATTCTCGTTGTTTTTATCCTCGGGTATCAGGCTGGAAAATCGCTCTTTCTTTCACAAATCGCCGAGTGGTGGTTTTCCGTGACCTATAAGGTTGAAAAAGCACCTTCGGAAAATGTAATGGGACTGGATTTGCGTGCGTACCACCTTGCCGCAGACCCCCGGGAATATGACACAGAATTGTCCTCATATTTTTTCTATGAGCACCAGGAGATTCCCGTAGATAAGGCAGCGCTGGTACTGGTCGATGTATGGGAGCAGAAATCGAATAATGACGGCTGGAACGAGCGTAAAGAGGAAATCATATCCACTAATATATATAATGTGTTGCAGGCAGCCAGAGCAACCAATATGCTGGTTATACACGCCCCCTCCCTCCAGGTAATAAACCACACGGTAAGCCCTTTGGAGAATGAAATCGTGCTTGATGGTGTGCGACAATTAGAATTGCCGGTCGGCGACAACTAAAATTGCCGGTGTTGCGTGAAGTAGAGAGGAGTGTGACCATTAGCCGGAGGAGGTATCTGGATGGTCACCGATCAGCAAGTACG
>Ga0315541_1000868_pt1 | contig 30507 bp, 25 predicted proteins | sample SalMarSW160190MG_FD_203095 | JGI IMG/M metagenome (GOLD analysis project Ga0315541, IMG submission 203095) | Salt marsh sediment microbial communities from the Plum Island Ecosystem LTER, Massachusetts, United States - Salt Marsh Sediment SW1601-190 ...
CGGCACCAGCTCTCTCAGCGGCACGCCCGAGAGCCTCTTGTAGGCCAGGGCGTCCAGCAGGCTCCTGAGCAGCAGGCCCGACGAATAGGCGATCGCGGCGCCCACGAAGCCCAGTGCAAGCACGAGAATCACCCCAAGCCCGGTGGTGAGGATCAGCGCGATCCAGTTGTTGACCATCATGTACTGGGGCTTCTTCCGGACCCAAACGTACATGCCGAGCACCCGGGTCGCTCCGGCCGCCATGATGCCAGGGAGCATGATCAGCAGCGGGAGGATGCTCCCGGTGAACTTCCAACCGTACAGGACGATGATCGCCGGCGGACCGAGCAGCGCCAGGGCAATCATCGTCACGAAGGAGCCCGCCGCCGTGCAACGGAACACGAAGGGGGTCTGCTTCAGTCGGGTCTGTGGATCGTTGCTGGCGCGGGGCAGGAAAGCCTGGGCCACGGAAGTGGGGATGATCTGCAATTGTGCCGACACCATGGCGGCGACGGCGAAGAAGCCGATATGGGCCATCGGGGCCGCCATGTAGCTGAGCAGATAGAAGGCGACCTGGGTGGTGAGGAAACGGGCGCCGGAGCTGAGGGTCAAGATCCCGCCGAACCGGAAGCTTTCCTTCATGACTCGCCAGGACAGGCAGCGCACGTCCAGCGTTGCCCACCGGCGCACCTGCCAGAGGTGGCAGAGCGCCAGAAGAGCCGGAACGCCCAGCGTGATCCACATCGCGGCGGGCAGCCCGCCGTCCAACAGCGTCACGAAGACGAGGATGGCCGCCGCTCGCACGGCGAAGCCGGCCGTGGACACGGCGACCGTGGCGATGATCTGCTCGCAGCCGCGAGCGAACTCCCGCAGGAGAGTGGACACCATTCCCGCCGGAATCAGAAACATCGCAATGAGCACGATCGAGGACGGAAGCTGAGCGAACCTGCCCAGCTCCAGCGGTAGCCAGAAGAAGTACGCCATCATGCCGAGAAGTCCCAACGCCGAAGCGAGCAGTGTATAAAACGCGGTCTGGGCGAACAGGGCCTTGCGCTGGTCCCGATACAGACCGGGAAACGTGCTGTTGACCCCGATGAGACCCACGTCGAGAATCCTTTCCATCGTTATCGGGAGCAGCATGGCCAGGGCGTACAGCCCTCGACGGTCGGGACCCAGCGCGCGCGTCAGCAGGGCGCTGCCCAGGATCCCCAGGATGACCCTGAAGGTCTGACCGGTGAAGGTGACGATGACGTCCCTTCTCAGCATTCACAGTCCTCGGCCCAGTCGCCAGAGGCGCCTAGGCGGCTCCCGCGCGAACGTTCACCCGCCCGTCGCGGGCCGCCCGCTCTTCTCGCCGGGGGCATCGTCGCGCCCCGCGGGTCCGTCGTGCCGTCTTGGCCGTTCCATCTCACCCATTCGGCAAGTTCTGCCGGGAACCACTATACTATATCGAAACGACCGAAAAGGGCGATTGGGACTTGATTAACAGACGATATGTTCTGATGGTATGAATGGGCCTGTGGCGGGCGGCACCGGCTGCGGGAGTTGTCCTGATGCATGAAGTCTGCGTCCTGATCGCCGCATACAACGCCGGTGGTTGGCTCCGCCAGTCGCTTGCCGCGGCGGTGGGGCAGCGCGGCGTCGATCACGAAGTGCTCGTCGTGGACGACGGTTCCACGGACCGGACCGGCGAGATCGCCGAGGAGTTCGCCAAGGCCCATCCCGCCCTTCTCCGGTGCATCCGCCTTCCGCGCAGCGGGCTCTCCAAGGCCAGGAACGTCGGCTTCGATGCCGCCGACGCGGAGTTCGTCACGGTCCTCGACGCGGACGACCGGATGCATCCGGAGCGGGCACGAGTCGAGGTCGAGGGCCTGCGCCGCTATCCGGAGGCGGCTTTCTGCCTGTCGGCGCGCTGGAACTTCAGCGGCGAGACCCGGCCGGGGTTCATCTCTTTTCGGCCGGAGGACCTGGTCGGCACGGACGCCCCGGGGCTCTATCTGATCGAGGATCCGCTGACGGTCCTTCTAGAGACGGGGCACTATCCTGGCACGTCGGCGTGCTCTTCCCGTCTGGAGTTCGTGCGGACGGTCGGGCGGTACGACGAGGACCAGCCGTCTTTCGTCGACGGGGAACTGTGGATTCGCGTGGTCCACCATCGCCCCGTGGCCTACTGCTCGGTGCCCCTGTATTACCGGCGCGTGCACGAGCAGTCCTTGTCCGGCACGCATCCCGCGCGCGTCTTGAACGTCTTTCGGGCTATGGGCAAGGCCAGAGCCCATTGGGACGACTACTCGCCGCGGCAGCAGCAACTGCTGGCCGCCTTTGAGAAACGGGCGGCAGTCGGCTTCGCCAAAAAGCTGATCGAACAGGGAAAGCCCCGCCAGGCGCGAGCGCTGCTGCGGGAGCACAGGGACCGCTTGAAGGGAAGCTACTGGCGGAAGGTCTGGCTGAGCAGCTTTCTGCCGTCGCCGCTGCTGAAAGCCCTCAAGGGGGCGCGGGCGCGAACGCGGCGGAAACAGCGGACGATCCCGCGGGAAGAGATACAGAGCCTCCGCCCCGTGGAGCTGCTGGGCCTGGGGCCGCCCGCGCAGGGGCGGGACGCCTGACCGAACCGGGCGGGGCAAGAGCTGAAACGTATGAACATCCTGGTGATTACCCCGGGCGGGATGCTTCCCAGCCCGCACAGGCCGCACGCGGGAATTTTCTTCGCGAACCTCCTGGCCCGGGTGAAGCCGGCGGGCGGGCGGTTGATTGCCGTGGCGCCCGCCATTTACGTGCCCAGGCTGCTCCTGGCGACGGCGAGGTTCCGGCGGCACGCGTTCCCGCTCCGCCACGTCTGGTCGGGCATCGAAATCCTCCACCCGCGATTCCCGTACCTGCGCCAATCGCGGCGCCCGTGGCTTCAGTCGCGGCTGGTGTCCTGGTCGGCCTTGCCCCTGTGCCGCGCCCTGCACCGGCGGCATCGGTTCGACATCGTGCTGGGTTACGGGCTGGACCAGGCCGCCCAGGCTGCCCACCTGGCAGCCCGGGAGCTGGGGCTGCCTTGCGTCTGCTGGGGCATCGGCAGCGACGTACACACGCTGCCACTGGTCTCGCCCGAGCACGTGAAGTTGCTCCGCCACAACGTGCGACACATTGACCTGGTCCTCACCGAATCGGACGCCCTTCGTCGGATGCTTTCCGTGCTGTGCCCCGGCTGCGGACACGTGCATACCTTCTACAAGGGCATAGACCTCGCCGACCTGCCCGAACGCGACGACCGGGCATCGCTGCGGGAAAAGCTCCACATGCGCCCTGACGGGAAGTACATGGTATCCGCCGGGCGGGTGAGGGACGCCAAGGGCGCCTGGGAATTCTACGAGGCCTTCAAGCGGCTGTCGCGGCGGCGGGGCGACCTGTCGGCCCTGTGGGTCGGCGACGGGGACTTGACGCAGCGGCTCCGCGCGACGGCAGCAAGGGACGGGCTGGGCGCCCGCTTCACGATCACCGGCTTTCTCCCACGCCCACGGGCCCTGGAGCACATCAAAGCGACCGACGTGCTGGCCTTCGCCAGTCACGCCGAGGGCCTGCCCAACGTGATCATGGAAGGAATGGCCGCCGGACTGCCGATCGTCGCCACGGACTTCGACGGCGTGCGCGAGTTGATCGCGGATCAAACCACCGGTCTGATCGCCCCGCTCCGGAATGCCGACGCGCTGGCCGCGGCGATCGAGTCCGTGCTGCGCGAGCCCGACCGCGCGGCCGAGATGGCGCGGCGAGGGCGCGACTTCGTGCTGAAATACTTCGACGTGGACCGCAACGCCCCCGTGCTCATGTCCATCCTGGAAGGTCTCCTCGGCGGCAGGGCGCCGGCCGAGCCGATCCCGCCCTGCGCGGGCGTCCAGCCCGGACACTTGCCGATGGAGACGCTCGTTTAGTCATCGGCCGGCCCGCGCGCCGCCTATTGCCCGGACAGCGCGGCGGCGAGCCGTTCCGGCGGCAACTTGGACACGATCGAGAGGGTCTTGCCCGAGGAGGTCTGCTGGAGCCGCTCGACGGTCTCAATTTCAAACGACAGCTCCGCGCCCATGCGCTGCTGGATCAGCCGGGTGAGTTTCAGGCGGTCCGCGTCGGAGAATCCCGCGCCCGGCACGACGCGAACGGTCATCTGCCCGGGCTCGGCCTGAACACATTGAACCGCGTCCATGTTGGAGGCGTGGCGGCATATGGCGGTGATGTTGTGGAAGATCCGCCCCGTCTTGCCGATCAGCACGTGCCCCGTTCGCCCGTAGATGCTTTCGACGATCGGGGCGGCGCTGACGGGGCAGGTCGTGCTCTGCTCGCCCAGCACGGCCAGGTCGCCAACCCGGTAGCGGATCAGCGGCGCCGCGAAGTTCTGAAAGCCCGTGCAGACCATCTCCCAGATCGGCTTGCCGCTTGCGGTCTGCCCGGCCGGGAGGAACTCAATGATGCCGAAGTCCATGTCGTAATGCAGGTGCCCGCAGGCGTACTCGGTGACGCAGGCGACCTTCTCGCCCTGACCGTACTGATTGTAAACCTTTGTACAAAAAGCCTTTTCGATGGTCTCGCGGTGCTGCGGCTGGAGTTCCTCGCTGGTGACGAACACTGCCCGCGGATACTGTCTGAACGGCCGCGGATGTTCCAGCAGGTGCCTTCCGAGGAGGTAGATCGGCGTGGGGTAGCCATCGTAGTAATCCAGGCGCCTCGATGCCAGGTCGGCGAGATAGGCCTCCGCCGTCGTGGGCGAGATGTGATAAACGCTGTAGACGGTCTGATTGGCCGCGTGGTTGTGCCGCCAGTAGGGCGGGCGTCTCTGGCCGACCGGCACCACCAGCGGGGAAGCGAACGACGCGTAAGGGCTGCGGTAGGCGAACCCCATGCGGTCGCGAGCCCAGAAGAAGCCGTACATCCTTCGCTCGGCCTGCACGGACCAATACGTCGTCAGCGGCGAGCCGGTGCTGCCGGCGGTCGTGCCCTTCCGCAGCGCGCCGCGGGGGACGTTGTCCGCGACGAGCGCGGCTCCCGCTTCACGCACGTCGCGCTTTTCCAGCAGCGGCAACTTGGGCAGGTCGCCGACCGTCCGGACGTCGTCGGCCGTCAGGTGCAGCTCGTCGAACCGTGCACGATAGAACGGCACGTGCTCGTACGCGCAGCGGATCACCAATCGAAGCTGCTCGTCCTGGTAGGCCTCCAGCTCCGCCCTCGACCAGGACAACGACTCGGCGAAGAATGTTTTCCAGCGGGCGTAGTGCCTGCCGTACCGCTGGTGCCTCTTCTGATAGCCGAAGACGGTGGCGAACAGGTTCTGCACCCAAACGGGCGAGGCGTCGTAGATTCTTCTTGTCAGCCGGTTTTCCATTCTGGTTCCGCGCGGCCGCCCGTGCGGCGGTCCGGCTCGATCGGTCAGCGCCCTTGCGAATCGGGCCTTCCCGGCAACGAGCGATCCAAAGCGGCAAAGCTTACCGGTTCGACGTTCAGCTCCTCCGTAAGGCGCGTCAGCGCGTCCGACTTGAACAGCTCAACTTCCTTCAGCCGGGACTCGGTCATCGAGGAGTACTTCCGGAGGGTCTCGTCCGGATAGCCCGGATGGCAGGCGATCTCGCCGAGCCCGATCAGCCGCTCCACCTGCCCCGTCAACTCGCGAACCATCTGTTCGTGGGGGATTTGCCCCCGGGCGGCCTTTCTGGAGAACTCCGGTCCGAGGAACGTTCCGTTCTCGTCCACCAGGTCCGGGATGCTCGCGGCGTCCGAGACGCACGGGCCGACGGAGAGGTCCAAGTGGATACCGACGGAGACCTCGCCGAACTGCTCGATGAGTTTGGGCGTTTCCGCGACGGCCGGGAAATTGGCGTTCACGCTCACGCTCTTGATGACGCCGGCCGGAAGGCATTCCAGAATGCCCCGGTTGTTCCCGTGGGTAAAGCCGAACCCATCCGCGTTGACGATCAGCTTCCTAGCCATCTTGCACTTGCGTCGTGAGAATGTCCTCGTACAGCTCGGCCAGGCGGACGCCCTCGGGCAGGCAGTTGAACCGCTCGTCGCTGAACTTGCGAGCGGTCCTGCCCAGCTCTTCCAGCTCGTCGGTCTCCGCCAGTTCGTCGAGTTGTTGGAGCATACTCTCTGCCGTTTCGTCGCAGAAGCGCACGGCCGGGCATGCCTCGACAAGCTCCACCAGCAGCGGCACGCGCGTGCTGACGGCCGAGAGTCCGCAGGCGAGATATTCAAAGACCTTCAGCGGAATCGCCACCTGCACCTGACGGCTTTCGAGCCGGTGGAAGTTCACTCCGATGCGCGCCCGGCAAAGCATCCCCGCCACTTCCACGTGCGGCACCTTGCCCGTGGCCGTCAGCCGCGGGGAGCCCCCCGCATCGGTCCTTTCGCGGAACCGCTCGTACTGGGCCGGATGCAGCCCGATGAATTTCCAGGACCAATCCTCGTGCCGGGCGAGAAACTCCGCGGCCAGGTCCAGCAGGAACTCCAGCCGCACCATCGAGAGCGTGCCGAGGTGGACCACTTCCTTGCGGCGCTGCTCCAGCGGCAGCCAGCTCTCATCGCGTCTGCGGAGCAACTCCGGCGCCGGGAAGTTGTGGAACGTCTCGACCCGCTTGGCGAAGCTCTTGTAGCGTTCGGCCAGGCGCCGGGTCGGCACGACCACCGCGTCCACGCGCGCCGCGAAGCTGCGGTCCACGCTGGTCATGATCGCCGCGACGGCGCCCCTGAGCCATGGCGGCAGCCAATCCTTGAGCAGGATCAGCCCGACGTCCTCGTGCGCGTCGAAGACGACCTTCTTGCCCCAGAATGTCTTGGCCAGCACGGCGGCCACCAGCAGCTCCGGGTCGTGGAAGTGATACAGATCCGCCTTGATGGCGCCCACGAGCTTCAGGCCCCGATACCACGAGGAGGTCATGCGTTTGCCTCGGGAGCGGAATGCCTCGAGCCCGCGGATGGGGACCCCTTCGACGCAATCGTCTCCGTCGTGCACGCCGCAGACGGTCACGTCGTACCCGAGCCGGCGGAGCATGAGCGCCTCGCGGTAGAAGATCCGCCCGTCCAGCGCGGGATGCACCGTCGATATGTGCACGACATGTCTTTTCAACCCAACGCGCTCCCGGTACGGCAACAGGGGGCAGATCCCGTCAGCAAGACGCCGCGGCGATCCTACCGTCGAAACGCCATGTGCCAGAGAAGACGCAAGTGGTGCGCCCGCAGTCGCCCGAGCTTTGCGAAGACGGTGCCGATGCCGTAGGTCCTGATGTCGCGCCGCCAGCTCCGCAGGTACGCGCTGCGATCCTCGGGCGAAAAGGTCGACCAGTACCAGCGGGCATAGTTCTCGCCGGTAAGCGCCTCGTTTATCTTTTCGATACGCTCGCGCAGATTCCTTTGTTCTTCCTCGCTGCCGGGGCGGGGCAAGCCCCGATCGTCGAGGAAGAAGACGTCATAGGACCAGTCGACGACGTGGCCTTGCCGGACTTCGAGCCTGAGGCAGATGTTGTCCGGCTTGGGCGGGTCGAGGGCGGCGACGACGTTGGCCAGCCCGTACGCGGCGGCTCCCCGGCCGATCCGCTCGACGCCGCTGATCATGTGGGAATGATGCGTGACGAAGGCGTCGGCGCCGGCCTGGAGGGCGGCTTTCGCCCAGTTGCGATGCTCGGGGGAGGGATACTCCCCGAAGCCGTGGTGCAGGCTGACGATCACCACGTCGGACCGCCCGCGCAGGCGCGCCACGTCGGCGGCGATCCTTCCGGCGGACGGCGCCAGCCCAGTGAAGCAGGTTCGGTTGGTGAGCGTCGAGGCGGTGGCGTACCCGAGCAGGCCGATCCGCACGCCTTGCCGCTCGATAACGACTGGGGCCGGATCGGCGCCGGAGGCATCGCCCAGGCCGTAGGCCTCGACCCCGGCGGCGGCGAGCAGACCCAGCGTGTGCCGGATGGCGGGGGCGCCGTGATCCCATGCGTGGCTGCTGACGACGCTGACGGCGTCGAAGCCGGCCCGGGCGACCATCCGGGCGGCCTCGGGCGGGCTGTGCCACTCGCTGCCCGGACGGCAGGACGGCGGGCACACGAAGGTCTCGAAATTGCCGATGGCGACGTCGGCCGGCGCGATGACCTCCTTCAATCGCCGGACCAGCTCCTCCCCGTCGTCGCGCAGCGCGTTCTTGGCCACGGGGCCCTGGATCATGATGTCGCCGAGCAGCGCTATCTGCACTGGCTCTCTCTCCTGTCGCCGGACGAGCCGGGCGGCTTGGTCCACGCGTCCCTTGCCCTCGGACCGGAGCCGGCCGATCCGGCCTCTTGTCCGCCTCTCCATTCGTCGTCATCCCGGGCAGGATTCTTGAGGTTTCGCCGCGGCCAAGCCCCGGAAACCCGGCAAGCCTCGCGTGCGCTGCGTCCGGTTGGGGCGGGGGGGGGGTCACTTGCTCCAGATGGCGTCGCGCGTGTTCCTATACACCTCTGCCGTGTTGTAGCGCATGATATTGGGAAACGCCGCCGCCGGGAGCTGCCATTCACGCCGGTGGAACCAACGGTTGTCGTAGAAGATCCGCCGGCGTTTCTCTTTCTGTGTCCGCATGCGATTGCCCAGCGCGCAGTGGCTGCCGGATTCCTGGAGTGACATCATCGACTCGCTGAAGTCCACGCCCAGGAACTCACAGATCTTCGGGATCACCCTCTCCGGGTACAGGGCCAGCTCTTCATAGCCGAACTGGAAGACGGGCAGGCCTTGGTCCTTGAAGAACCGCTGCATGCGCCGGTTCCCGCGGTACCACTGCCAGAAGAGCCCCGGCCACGTCCGTTGCAGGTATCCGCGCCACGCCCGCCTGCCGTGTTTGCGCATCAGGTCTGCGAGCCTGTAGTTTCCGTGGCGGATGTCCGCCTTGTTCCTGGAGATGACCCAGGAACGGACGTCCCGAATGATGAAGAGCGCCTTGAGCGTGATCTCGGGGAGGTCCTTCAGCATTTGCAGGTGCCGCAGCTCTTTTGAGGAGTCCACCAGGATGCGGTCCTCGCCGAGGATCTCGTCGAAGGCGCTCAGGACGAGCTGGTACCTCTCCGGAAAGCTCAGGTCTGGGTGCTCTCGCAGCCGCTCGCACACGGGCCCCCAGAAGACGCACTCGTCGAGCGTCTTGCCGCAGGAGCACTCCGTATCGGCGGTTCTGTCCAGCCAGTCGGCGGCCGGGTCCAGCAGCGAGCAGAACTCCCCCAGTCCGACGAAGCGAGGGTGCCCCCCAAGGATGAGATCGACCACCGTCGATCCGCTGTGCCCCAGGCACGAAACGAAAACCACACTTACAGGCACTTAGGGACGCTCCGTCCAGTGAACTCCGCCGCCTGCCGGGAACGCTCTCCGGCCACCGGCCCACGGACTACTATCACTATACGCGTTGGCGCCAAGGCCGGCAAGTATTCTGCACGCCCGCAGCCACTTCGCGTCCATCCGCACAACGCCCCAGGAGACTGTCGGGGCTTGCCCGACGGGCAACGATGGCAGCGACTTGACCGGCAACGCCGCCTTTGACCCGCAAGCCTTACCTTGTTTCGACCGAAAGGTATAATGCGTGCGGGTCGTTGATACCTGTGGTCGGCAAGCACGATGGCGCCTGGCGAGAGTCTCAGAGCTTCATCCGACCGAGGATTGACACAGTGAAGTACGTGCCCAAATTCGTCTCGCGAGCAAGAACCAGGGCGAAGTACGCCCTTTGGCGGCTGAGGACCCAGTTGCACTCGCGGGAGGCGGCCAGGAAATGCCAATACGATGTGAACACAACGTACTGGATCGACCCGGCACGCATCGTGCTCGCCCTCGACAGCGTGGCCCCCAACCGCCTGGACCCCAACACACGACTGCCCGTGCCGCCGCTGGGCGAGCGCGGCAAGATCGTCGGGGGCGACTGGGACGTGGAAGAGACGATCCGTTTTGAAGACATGGATGTGTGGAGGGGCTTCCAACAACACTTCGCCCACGGGGCGCCGTGGGAGAAAACGAGCTTCTATGAGCGGGTGATGACGGAGATACGCGGGGGCATACCGAGGTGGGGCTGCCCTTCGAAGGAGGACTTCGACAGGCGGTTGCTGGAAAAGGATCGAATGTTCTCAGAGATCCGCCGGCACGGCTATCGACAGCAGAAGGAGATCGCCACCGAGGGGGCGCGGGTGTATGGCGATGAGGACGAAGTCCAGGTGCACATCGGGCGGGACGGCGACTACATCTTCGCCAACGGCAGGCATCGGTTGTGCATTGCCAAGCTGCTCAAGCTGGACAGGATCCCCGTCAAAGTGGCCAGGCGCCACGCACAGTGGGCGGCCTTCCGCCAGGAGATACTCGCCTTCGCCGCAAGGCAGAAGCACCGCAAGATCTACGCGCCGATCCTGCATCCGGATCTGGCCGACATCCCGTCCTCGCACGGGACGGAACGTTTCGAGATGATCAGGGACCACCTTCCCGCCGCGCCGGCAGCGGTGCTGGACATCGGCTCGCACTGGGGGCACTTCTGCCACTGCCTGGAGGGGATGGGCTACCGCTGCACTGCCGTGGAGAGCGCCAAGGAGGGGCTCTACTTCCTCCGCAAACTGCGCAGGGCGGAGAACCGGCAGTTCGAGGTCATCGACGGCTCGATCCTCGATCTGGAAACGGACAGGGAATTCGACGTGGTCCTGGCCCTTAACATCTTTCACCATTTCCTGAAGACCAAGGATCTCCACGAGGGCATGGTCAGACTCCTGGGCAGACTGAAGATGCGGGTCATCTTCTTCCAGCCGCATCTGCCGGAGGAAACACAGATGGCGGGCGCCTTTCGCAACTACTCCCCCGGGGAGTTCGTCTCCTTCGTGAAGGAGCACGGACGGTTCAGCCGCGTCAAGGAGCTTGGCGCCGCGGCCGGCGGGCGCGCGATCTTCAAACTGGAACGGTAAGGGCGCGGCGGGCGAACGGAGGCACACTGCAAGGCGCGCTTGCCGCAGCGGAGCGACTTGCACGCCAATTACAGGGCGGATAGACTGTTGCTTCGACGATCTGCTGCAAACCAACGATGAAGGACAACGTCACCGAACAGCCCGATCACGCGGCGCGCCGGCACCGGCCCGGGCGGCTGCTCAGGAAGGCGCTGGCGGTCCTGCAATGGGCGGTCGGCCTGCTCCTGCTGGGCGCGGCATTGTTCACCTTCACTCCCGCCGGGGACTGGCTGGCCGAAAAGCTCACCGACGTCGATCCGCCGGCGCGGGCGGACTATATCCTCGTCCTCGGGGGCAGCACGGATCGCGTCGTGGCGGCGGCCGGGCTGTACCGACAGGGCTGGGCGAAAAAGGTGATCCTCTCCACGACGGGTAAGAACATCCGCCGGTACGCCGAACTCGCCGAACGCTACGGGATCGCCTCGAAGGCGCTCATCCTGGACGACGCCCCGAGCCGCACGTCCGATCACCCGCGGACGGTGGCGGCCTTGAAAGGCGTCGATCCGAGCGTCGCGCGGTTTCTCATCGTCACCTCGCCTTTCCACACGCTGCGGGCCAGGGCGGTCTTCGCCCGCGCGGGCTACCGCCACGTCCGCATGAGCGCGCCGGACTGGCTGCTGGATGAGGACTGGCGGCCGCGCGCCGGCACCTGGCTCGGACGGGCGCGCGACCTGCCGCTGAAGGTCTACGAGGTGATCGGCCTGGCGTACTACAAACTCCGCGGCTGGTCGTAGCGGCCCGGGCGGCGCGCGCCGGCGCTAACCGCCGGCCGGCAGCCTCAGCGTGCGGGGATAGACGATAAACCCGGAATGCTTCATTCCCCCGGCCAAGTCATAGGTCAGAGGCGTGCCGTCCAGGTCGACCACGCGGCAGCCGGCCTCCCGGGCGATGGCGGCCCCGGCGGCGCTGTCCCACAGCCACGTCGGGCCGTGCCGCGGATAGATGTCCGCCTCGCCCTCGGCCACGGCGCAGAACTTCAGCGAGCTGCCCCGCCGGACGATCTCGGTGACGTTCAGCCGGGCGAGGTACTCCTTCGTCTGCTCGGACAGGTGCGACCGGCTTGCCACGGCCGATCGGGGGTGCTCGCACCGGTTGGCCTGGATCGGCCCCGGCTCACCGCCGGGCGGAACCTTGAAGGCCCCCACCCCGCGGGCGGCAAAGTAGCCCACCCCCGTCGCCGGCACGACGATGACCCCGAGGATCGGCTCGCCGTCGCGGATCAGGGCGATGTTGACGGTGTACTCGCCCAGGCCCTTGAGCAGCTCCTTGGTGCCGTCCAGCGGATCGACCAGCCAGAACTGCGGGAACGATTCACCCCGGAACCCTTCCAGGTCGCCTTCCTCCGAGACGATCGGGACCGCCGGCTCCAACGCCTTCAAGCCGGCCGCGATGGCCGCGTCGGAGGCGGTGTCGGCCCTGGTCAGCGGCGATCCGTCGGCCTTGATCTCGGCCTCAACGCCCTCGGCCAGCACCGCAAGAATGGCCCGGCCCGCGGCTCGGGCGATCCGGCGGACGGGTACCAGCAGCCGTGTGAGCTTCTCCTTGTCCATCCGAGCAGGTCCCATGCGGCTCATTCGGCGGCGATGTAGCCTTCCTTCTCCAGCAGCAGAACGATCTCCTGCACGCACTCCTCCGGGGCGAGGTCGCTGGTGTCGATACCCAGCTCGGCGTCGGCCGGCTGCTCGTAGGGGTCGGAGACGCCGGTGAATTCCTTGATGATCCCCGCCCGCGCCTTGGCGTAGAGGCCCTTGCGGTCGCGCTGCTCGCAAACCTCCACGGGGGTGGCCACGTGAACCAGCACGAACCCCCCGCCGGTGCCCTCGATCATCTCCCGGACGTCCTTGCGGACGCTGTCGTAGGGGGCGATGGGGGCGCACAGGGCGATGCCGCCGTTCTTGGTGATCTCCGAGGCGACGAAGCCGATCCGCCGGATGTTGAGATCGCGGTGGGCCTTGGAGAAGCCCAGCTCGGAAGAGAGGTTCCTGCGCACGATGTCGCCGTCCAGCAGCGTCACCGGGCGGCCGCCCATCTCCAGCAGCCGCACCATCAGCACGTTGGCCAGCGTGGACTTGCCGGAGCTGGGCAGGCCGGTGAAGAAGACGGTGAAGCCGCGCTTGCTCCGCGGCGGGTGCGTCCGGCGCAGCTCCTCGATGACCTCCGGGAACGAGAACCACGCCGGCATCTCGCGCCCCTCGGTGAGGCGCTGCCGCAGCTCGGTGCCGGAGATCGACTTGGCCTCGACGCCGTCGGGCACCTCGTCGACGGGGACGTAGCGGTCTCCGTCGGCCAGGTACACCATCATCTTGAACGGCACCATCTCAATGCCCAGCTCCTGCTGGTGCTGGTTCAGCAGCTCCTGGGCCTCATACGGCCCGTAGAACGGCTTGCCGGTGGAGTCGCTGCCCGGCCCGGCGTGGTCCCTGCCGACGATCAGGTGCGTGCAGCCGTGGTTCTTCCGGATGATGGCGTGCCAGACGGCCTCCCGCGGCCCGCCCATTCGCATCGCCAGCGGCAGCAGGCTCAGGGCGGCGGTCTTGCGCGGGTAGTGCTCGAGGATGGCCTGGTAGCACCGCACCCGAGTGTAGTGGTCCACGTCGCCGGGCTTGGTCAGGCCCACCACCGGGTGGATCAGCAGGTTCGCTTCCAGGTTGCGGGCGGCGCGCAGGGTCAGCTCCTGGTGGGCGCGGTGCATGGGGTTGCGCGTTTGGAAGGCGACGATCCGACGCCAACCCATGGCGGCGAACTGGGTCCGAAGCTGGGCGGGCGTGCGGCGGAGGCCAGCGAAGTCGTAATGGCTCGGCGGCGTCAGCCCCTCCAGCCGGCCGCCGACGTAGTAGGGGTTGGTCTGCCGCAGCAGGTAGGCCACGCCCGGGTGCTCCGGATTGGTGCTGCCGAAGACCTGCTCGGCCTCGGCCGCCAGGTCCGGCCGCCAGACGTCCTCCACGTGCATGACGGCCAGGGCCACTCCTTCCAGGTCACGCAGGACCAGCATCGCCCCGGCCTTGAGCTGCCCGGCCAGCTCCTCCGTCACGTCCAGCATGATCGGCATCGGCCAAAGCGTCCCGTCCGCCAGCCGCATCTTCTCACACACGCCCCGGTAGTCGGCCTCGCCCAGAAAACCCTTCAGCGGCGAGAAGCCGCCGGAAAGCAGTAGCTCGACGTCGCAGAGCTGCCGCTCCGTCAGGTCCCAGGAAGGATAGTCGCGACAGGCCTGCTTCAGCTCCGCCGCCCGATCCGGGTCGACAATCAGGTTCACCAACGCGCCGCCGTGCGGCTCGATCAGGTGCGACTGCATGCTCGATACTCCTATTGGCTGAGGCCGGCCACGGACGAGTGCCCGCCGCCGCGAACGCTTGGATCGCCGCCGAGGGCCTGGACACTCAGGAGTAGAACTCCTTGATCGTGTCGGCGACGTAGCTGATCTGCTCGTCGGTCAGCTCCGGGTAGATCGGCAGGGCCAGGCTCTCGGCCGCGGCCCGCTCGCTTTCCGGGAAGTCGCCCTTCTTGCAGCCCAGCGAGGCAAAGCACTCCTGCTGGTGGAGGCTCAGCGGGTAGTAGATGGCCGTGCCGACGTCGCGGCCCTTCAGGAATGCCTGCAACTCGTCCCGCCGCGGCACGCGGATGACGTACTGATTGTAGATGCTGACGTTGTAGTCGCGGACGGCCGGCGTCACCACCGGCTCGAAATCCGCGAACAGCTCGTTGTAGCGGGCGGCGTTGGCGCGGCGTCCGGCCGACCAGTCGTCGAGATGGCGCAGCTTCACGATCAGCCCGGCCGCCTGAATCGTGTCCAGGCGGAAGTTCCCCCCGACCCACTTGTGGTAGTACTTCGGCTTGGAGCCGTGATTGCGGCACTGGGTCAGCCGGTCGACCAGCTCCGCGTCCTGGGTGGCGATCATTCCCCCGTCGCCCATGCCGCCCAGGTTCTTGGAGGGAAAGAAGCTGAAGCACCCGACGGTTCCGATGGAGCCGGCCCTGCGCCCCTTGTATTCGGCCCCGATGGCCTGGGCGGCGTCCTCGATCACGTACAGGTCGCGCTTCTTCGCCACCGCCATGATCGGGTCCATCTCCGCCACCTGGCCGAAGAGGTGGACCGGCATGATCGCCTTGGTCTTGTCGGTAACGGCGGCGGCGATCTTGGCCGCGTCGATGTTGAAGGTGTCCGGCTCGATATCCACGAAGGCCGGCCTGGCCCCGGTCCGCCAGATGCTCCCGGCCGTGGCGAAGAACGTGTACGGCGAGGTGACAACCTCGTCGCCCGGCCCGATCCCAAGCGTCATCAGGCTGCACAGCAGCGCGTCGGTGCCGCTGGAGACGCCGACGGCGGCCTTGCAGCGGCTGTACTCGGCAACCAGCTTCTCCAGTTCCTTGACCTCCGGGCCGTTGATGAAGTACTGGCTTTCCATCACGGCCTCGAGGGCCGGCATCATCTCCCCGCGGATGGTCGCGAACTGCGCCTTCAGATCAAGTAGTGGAACTTTCATGTACGATTCCGCCTCACTGGAGCGCTTGCACTGGACCTCATCGACCTGGCGGGGTTTTCTTTCTGAACTGGTCGTAGGCGATTTTGCCCACGGCCAGCTCCGGCGGCAGCGCCGCCTCCTCGTCCAGGTCCAGACACCGAACCACGCCCGGTTCGACCTGTTTATAGCGAAACCCGCTTTCCGGGCAAGTCATGATCCCATCCGCGCCCGGCTGTCCCAGGCGATGGCCGTGCCGGCTCATCCAGCCGGACTGCCGGGCGGGAACGCCCACCATCAGGGCGTAGTCGGGGACGTCTTTGGCGACGACGGCCCCGGCCGCGATAAAAGCGTAGCGCCCGATCTCGATGCCGCAGACGATCGTGGCGTTGGCCCCGATCGACGCCCCCCGGCGGATAATCGTCTTCTCGTACAGCCCGCGCCGGACCACCTGGGCCCGCGGGTTGGTCACGTTCGTCAGCACGCAACTCGGGCCGAGGAAAACGTCGTCCTCGACAATCGTCCCGGTGTAGATCGACACGTTGTTCTGGACCTTGACGTTGCTGCCGACGATCGCGTCGTTGGCCACCAGAACGTTCTGGCCGAAGATACAGTTCCTGCCGATTTTCGCCCCGGACATGACGTGGCAGAAGTGCCAGATCTTCGTCCCCTCGCCGATCTCGGCGCCTTCGTCCACGTAGCTGCTTTCGTGCACGAAATAGGGCTGTTTGTCTTTGGGCATTTCCGGTCCCTCGACTGCGCGATTTCGGTCTTGGCTGCCCGCCGGGCAGGCGGCCGAGCCCGGCCTCACAGATTTATCGGCTCGCCCCCCTTGGCCAGGGAGGCCGAGCCGGCTTCGAGAGCCTTGACCACTCGCAGCCCGTCGGCGCCGTCGCTGCGGACGGCGGCGTCGTTCAGGATGGATTCGATGAAGTGCTGGCACTCCAGCTTCAGCGGCTCGGCCGCGGGAACCTTGGGGATCAGGATGTCGCCGGTCCGCAGCGTGATGGCCTCGACGTAGCTCTCCACGCTCTTCTGCACCTCCGCCCCTTTGTCATACACGCGGATCTTCTCGGACGCCTCCATGTCGTCGAAAACGACCATCTTCTGCGAGCCGACCAGCGTCATCTTTCGAATCTTGTGGGGATCCAGCCAGGATACGTGGATGTGCGCCATCCGCCCGTCGGCGAACTTCAGATTGGCAAAGACCACGTCCTCGACGCCTTCCTGTAGATACGCCTGTCCCGAGGCCGACACGCTCACGGGCTCACCGCCGAACAGGTAGCAGGCCACGGAGACGTCATGCGGGGCCAGCGACCACCAGGCGTTTTCCGCCTTGCGGACGATCCCCAGGTTGACCCGCTGGCAGTACAGGTACAGCGGATCGCCGACGCTGCCGCTCTGGATGGCGGTCTTCATGTAGTTGACGGCGGGGTGGTACTCCAGCAGGTGGCCGACCATCAGTTTCCGGCCTCTGGCCGCGGCCAGCTCGACCAGCCGCTTTGATTCGGCGCTGGAGAGGGTCAAGGGCTTCTCCACGTAGGTGTGCTTTTCGGCGGCCAGGGCGGCGGCGGCGATCTTGTAGTGTGACGGGGCGTCCACGGCCACCACGACCGCATCCACGGCCGCGTCCTGGAGCACCTGCCCGACGTCGTCCGTGACCGTTACCTCAGGATACAGCCGGGACATCGCCCGGCGGACGTTCTCGTCCAGGTCGCAGACATACCTCAGCTCCGCCCCGGGCAGGGACGCGAAATTGCGGACGAGATTCCTGCCCCAGTTGCCCCCACCGATCACTGCCACGCCAACCATGCAACGCTCCTTGATTGATGTTCCCGGCGACGCGCCCTAACCGGGCCCGTCCCGAGAGATTATCGGTAATTATATACGGTGGATTTAGCCTCGCCACCCCCTAGAGCCCCGCTGTGAATCAGCCGATACATCCATTACACTCTCTCGGTCAAAGCAGACGCGGTGTCGATCTTCCAGGAACGGAGCATGATCAAGCAACTTCTGGCGAAAATCGAAGCCAAAGAGGCGGTGGTGGGTGTGGTCGGCCTGGGCTACGTGGGGCTGCCGCTGGTGCGCGAGTTCACCCGTGGCGGGGCGAGGGTGCTGGGCTTCGACGTGGACGCGGCCAAGGTCAAGGCCCTCCGGGCCGGACGAAGCTACATCGAGCACATCCCCGCCGAGGAAATCAAACAGATGCTTCGCTCGAAGCGGTTCGAGGCCACCACCGATTTCGACCGGCTCGCTGAGGCCGACTGCATCCTCATATGCGTGCCCACGCCGCTGACCAGGATGCGCGAGCCGGACATGACCTACGTCGAGGCGACCGCGCGCGAGATCGCCCGGCGGCTGCGCCGGGGGCAACTGGTGGTGCTGGAGTCGACGACGTATCCCGGCACCACGCGCGAGGTGATGCTGCCTGTTCTGGCCGAGTCCGCCCTGCGGGTCGGGCGCGACTTCTTCCTGGCGTATTCGCCCGAGCGCGAGGACCCCGGCCGCAGCGACCACACGACCAAGACCATCCCCAAGGTCGTCGGCGGCTACGACAGGAACTCGCTGAAGGCGGCGGTCGCCTGCTACAAGCTGGCCGTCGACACCGTCGTGCCGGTCTCTTCCTGCGATGTGGCCGAGGCCACCAAGATCCTGGAGAACACCTACCGCTGCGTGAACATCGCCCTGGTCAACGAGCTGAAGACGCTCTTCGACCGCATGGGCATCGACGTCTGGGAGGTCATTGGGGCCGCCTCGACCAAGCCCTTCGGCTTCACCCCCTTCTATCCCGGCCCGGGGCTGGGCGGGCACTGCATTCCCATCGACCCGTTCTACCTGGCCTGGAAGGCGCGTCAGTTCAGCCTGACCACGCGCTTCATCGAGCTGGCCGGCGAGGTGAACGTGTCCATGCCGGAGTTCGTCCTGGCCAAGCTGATGGACGCCCTGAACGAGCGCCGCAAGCCGCTCCACGGGGCCAGGGTCCTGGTGTTGGGCCTGGCCTACAAGAGAGACGTCGACGACATGCGCGAAAGCCCCTCGCTGGAGCTGATCGAGCTGCTCCGGCAGCGTGGGGCCAAGGTGGACTACAACGACCCGCACATTCCCAAGGCGCCGCGGACACGAGAGCACCACCTCAGGATGGCCAGCGTGCCGCTGACGGCCGGGAGCCTCCGGAAGTACGACGCCGTGCTCATCAGCACCGACCACAGCGCCTACGACTACCAGTTCATCGTGGACAACGCCAAGCTGGTAATCGACACGCGCAACGCCACGCAGAACGTCAAGCGCACCAGGAGGAAAGTCGTCAAGGCATAGCCCCGCGGCCAAGCCCGCACCCGCCCGGCCGGAGTCGCCCCCCCCCGCCGCTGGTGAGCCTACGGCCCCAGGAAGCAGTCCAGCTCGCCCTGGGGCATGCTGCCGGCGGCGATGGCGCCCTTGGCGTGGTCGTCGCCGTCCCAGACGGTGTAGATGTTGTCGCTGTGGTCCTGGCCGGAGATCATCTTGGCGTCCGGCCCCACGGTCGGCGCCTCGGTCCACTCCACGCGCCCGTCCCGGAAGGCGACGTTCTGGCCCTTGCCGTCGTGGTTGGGGCTGTTGACCTGGGAAGCATCCACGCCGGCGGCGATTTCCACCGCGATGGCCTCAAACCCCCCGCCGCTGAGATGGCCGCCAGTGCCGTCGGCACCGCCGTAGATCACAAAGGGGTTCCGATCAGCCAGCACCGCCATGCGCGTGTCCGAGGAATTCACGAGCGGGTAGCCCGAGGTGCTGTCGTCCCGGTCGGCGAATTGCAGGTGGTAGCTGTAGCTCAGCTTGCTCTTATACGTGCCGCCCACGTCGACGTCGAAGTCGTAGTGCGCCTGCCCCCCGGAGGACGTGGCCGCCGGCTTGTCCTCGGTGTTCGGGCAGACCAGCAGCCCCGGCTGGATGTGCTTCAGCCGCACCGCCAGAAAGAGGTTCCGGCTGTTGCTGTTGACGTTGGTGACGGTCTTCTCGTTCGTGACGTCCTCGCCGATGACGTCAAACCCCGTCGTGGCCCACCCGAACCCGCGCGTGGGCAGGTATCCCTTGTTCGTGGCGCTGCTGGCATAGCTGAGCAGGCCGTCGGTCGCGTTGCGAAGGTTACCCATGCACATCGTTCTCCTGGCCAACCATCTGACCTGTCCCAGCACCGGCAGCAACATCGTTACCAGCAGGGCGATGATCGCGATGACCACGATCAGCTCAATCATGGTAAAACCCCTGGTGTTTCTCATTGCAGCCACTCCTTCCCGCCCCATTTGGCGGCCCCTCGCCGCAGCGGACCCCCGCGGGAACCGTCAGCTTCCGGCCTCTTTCGCCCCGCGGCTCCACCTTTAGTATGACAACTGACACCGACGTTCGTCCAGGGGAATTGCGCGCGCCGCGGGTCGCCGGGCCGCCGGCCTTGGCGCGTTGGACGCGCCCTACGAGGCCGCCGTTGAAACAACCGCCCCCCGGGCGGAATTGCCGGTCCGGCGGCGAGGGCGATCGTGAGATCCGTATTCGCGGTCGGCCTTCGCGTTGCCGTCAGCGGAGGCGGGCCGCATGATGGTGAACGCGAAACTCTCTGACTGCAAACGGCACTATTGAAGATTGAAAAGCCAAGGTAACGGGCGCTGCCCCTCTGGCGGCGGAAACCGCCTGTTCCGGACCATCGACCTGTTGCATTGGCAATTCAAGCGTCGGTAGGTTATAATCATTTTTTCGTCAGGGAAAGGTGTGTTTCGGCGCAACCGAGCCTGCTCAATCCAAAAGCTGGGCTCGCGCTGAATGGAGCCCGCCGACTGCGGTACAATTATGGTGAGAGAGGATGCGGGGGGCGCCCCGCGAGGGGCGGGACGAGATGCCATGGTGCGGCACCCCAACAGAGCCGAGCGCATACACCTGCTGACGGTCGATCCGGTCCTGGCCGCGGACGTCGCCGACCGGCTGGCGTTCGACCCGCGCACGCGCGACTGGCCGCTGGTGCGCCCGGCCGCCCGGAGCATCAAGAAAGGCGTCGCCGAACTCCAGGCGCTGGCCCGGCAGACGACGCGCTCGCGGCTGCTCATCTTCGACGTCCGCTCGCTGACGCTGCCGCGCCTGCACGAGCCCTACAACAAGGTCGTCGGCTACAACCGGGAGGACTTCAACGAGCTGTGCTTCGTGATGCTGATCGGCGACGGTCCGCTGAACCTGTTCCAGGGCGGCAAGTCGCCCGAGGTGTTCCTGCCGCACCTGGCGAGTCACCGGATCGACTACTCCCCGACCGTGTACTTCTACGACCCGTTTCTGCACTACACGCCGGACGAGAAGCGGCTGGCCGGCATCGGCCAGGGCGGCGAGCTGCCGACGGTCGTGCCCCAGCGCCTCCAGCGGGCGTTTAAGGGCGCCGGCGAGGCGACCGTGGATCAGGTCCGCAAGTACTTCCGCGCCGCCGGCTTGGCAGGCGCCGCCCGGCGGCAAGCCCTCCGGCGCCGCCAGGACAAGCTCGCGCGGTTCTGCCGCAAGCGGATCGCAGAGGAGTTTCCCCGCCACGCCGAGCAGCTCACGGCCTGGCTCCGCCGCGAGGGCTACGCCCTGTCCGACGAGACCCTCCCCCTGCACCTGTACCCGCTGCACTTCGAGGACTGGGCGGCCGAACTGATGGCCCGCGCCGGACGGCCGACGCCGTAGCCCGCACGGCGTAATCCCGCATGCAGCAGAGCTAGAGCTGCATGCCCTACGACGCCCCCGGTGGGCCGGCTATTTGTTCCGCCGACGCGCGGGGAAGCGAGCCGGCTTCGCCGCCTTTGCGGACTTGGCCGCCCGGGCGCGCTTGGTGGCTTGGCCCTGCTTGGCAGGCTTGGCGGCCTTGGCGGGCTTGGCGTCCTTGGGGGACTTTGCGGGCTTGGCGAGGGGGGAGAGGTTGAGCTGCCGGCCGGGCACGTTGACCGAAGCGATGCGAACGGTCAAGGCGTCGCCGATGCGAAACCGCCGGCCGCTGCGCTCGCCGCGCAGCTCCCCGGTCCGGGCCGACAGCTCCCACCAGTCGTCGCCCAGATCGGCCATGCGAATCAGCCCATCCACGCCGAACCGCAGCAACTGCACGAACACGCCGAAGTTGGTCACGCCCGTGACCACGCCGTCGAAGCGCTCGCCGACCTTGCCGGCCAGCAGTTGCAGCATGAGCACCGTGACCAGCTCGGCCTCGGCCGCCTCCGCCCGGCGCTCGGTCATCGAGCAGTGCTCGCCCAGCTTGACTAGTTGGCTCACGTCGGGCCGCGGAGCGCCCCGCCCGCGGACCAAATCGTGAAGCAGCCGGTGCACCGTGAGGTCCGCGTACCGCCGGATGGGCGAGGTGAAGTGGCAGTAGCTCGGCGAGGCCAGGGCGAAATGCCCCACGGGCATGGGCGAGTACTCCGCCTGCTCGAAGGACTTCAGCACGGCTAAGTTCACGGCGAAGCTCTCCGGGCGGCCCTTGACCGCGCTGAGCAGGTTCTGGATGTCCTGGCGCGTCGGCTTCCGCGGCAGCTTGTGTCCGCAGACGCGGACGAAAGAGGCGAGCTGCTGGCCGGAGGCGGCGTCCGGGGACGGATGGATCCGCCGCAGGAACGGCACGCCCCCGCCCTTCTTGCCCTTCCCGCGCTGGAGCAGGCTGGCGGCCGCCTCGTTGGCCTCGACCATGAACATCTCGATGATGGTGTGTGTGTACGACTCGTCCTCGGGCACGGCGTCGACGGCCTTTCCGGCCTTGTCCAACACCGGCTCGAAGGACGGAATCTCCAGGTGGATCATGCCCTCCGCCGTGCGGCGGGCCTCGATGAGCCGGGCCAGCCGCTGCATCCGCCGCACCAGCTCGACCACCTTGGCCGGATACCCGCCGGCCTTGCCGTCGAGGATGGCCTGTGCCTTCTGGTATGTCAGCCGGCTGCTGGAGCGGATGACCGTCTCGGCCCCCCGGCGGCCGGTGACGTTGCCCTTGCCGTCATAGCGGATGAACACGCTCTTGCAGAAACGCTTCTGGTCCTGCTGGAGGGAACAGACGCCGTTGGCCAGGATTTCCGGCAGCATGGGCAGGACCTTGCGCGGGAAGTAGACGCTGTTGCCGCGGTCGCGGGCCTCGACGTCCAGGGGGCCGTCCTCGGCCACGAAGTTCGACACGTCGGCAATGTGGACGCCGAGCACCCATCCGCCGCCGGAGGCCGGCTGGACGCTGACGGCGTCGTCGAAGTCACGGGCGTCGGGCGGGTCGATGGTGACGATCACCTTGGCGGTCAGGTCCTCCCGGCCGGGCGAGTCGTCCGGGTCGAAGGCCTCCACCGCGGCCCGGGCCTCGGCGAGCTGCTCGGCGCCGAACGCGTCCGCCAGGCCGTGGGCGCGGATGATGGAGAGCGTCTCGGCCTCGATGGCCCCGGCCGAGCCGATCGTCTCCACGATCACGCCGCGGGCCAAGTCGCCCTTGCCGGGGTAGGTGATGATCTCGGCGACGACCTTCTGGCCCTCGGCGGCGCCGGGGCCGACGTCCGCGATGACCACCGGGGCCGTCCACGCCTTGCCGTCGGGCAGCACGAACCACGCGCCCTCGGTCTTGGCCAGCGTGCCCACCAGCCGCGACGCCCCGCGGGCGACGATCTCGACGATCCGCCCGTGGTAGATCATCTCCCCGCCGCGCTTGCCGCGCTTGACCACGCGGGCGACGACGGTGTCGCCGGTCATGGCCCCGGCGCCGGCGCCTTCGGGGATGTACAGGTCGCCGTGAGCGTTGGGCGTTTCGGGGATGACGAAGCCGAACCCGCGCGCGTTGGCGCGGAAGGTTCCGACCACGCGCGCGGACATCTGGGGCAGCATGACGGCGTTGCGGGCGCCCAGGGCCACCCGCCCGCTGTCGCGGAGCATCTTGACGGCCTGGCGAAAGCTGCCGTAGTCCTCGTCGGCCACGCCCATCTGGCGCGCGAGCTGGCGCGGCTTGAGCGGCTGATAGTCGCGGTCGGATAAGTATTTCAGGATGGCCTGGACGTATTTTTCCGGCATAATACCCGCTCCTGACGGGCGGCGGAGAGCCCGCGAAAGTCGCCTGCACCGTTTGCAGGCATCAGGATCCGCTGCGGCAAAAGGACAATCCGCATGTTATCGCAATACGAACGCGTCTGCTACGAATTGCTCCGGCCCGAGCAGGTCAAGGCGATCCGGCAGGCGGCGCCGATCGCGTACGTTCCGGCCGGCTCGCTGGAGTGGCACGGCCTCCAGAACCCGCTGGGCACCGACTCGCTGAAGGCCCACGCGATTTGCTGCGAGGCGGCCCTGGGCGGCGGCGGGGTGGTGCTGCCGCCGTTCTATCAGGGCCTGCTGGGCCAGGGCAACTGGGGCCCGGACGGCTGGGACGGCTACACCGTCGGCTACAACCAGGAGGCGACGCTGGAAGCGGCCGTGGAGGGAATCGCCCGGGCGCTGGTGGCGTCCGGGTGGAAGGTCATCGTCGGCGTCACCGGGCACGACGTCGCCGTCCAGCGCGACGCCATGCAGCGGGCCATCGAGCGGGCCACCGCCGAGGCGCCGGCCGGCGGCTTTGCCATCATGGAGGGCGAGCTGCACCAGCCCGGCGAAAACATCCCCGTGGGCATGGACCACGCCGGGGCCTGGGAAACCTCGTGCATGATGCACGCCTACGCCGACAAGGTGGACCTGGAGACGCTGCGGAAGCACGGCCTGGGCGACGAGGAGTCCTTGCAGATGTCCGGGCCGTTCGGCATCGGCGGCAAAAACCCGCTGAAGCACGCCTCGGCCGAGCTGGGCCGGAAGATCGTCGAGAAGATGGGCGAGCTGATCGCCGGCAAGGCCCGGCAGGCGCTCGACCAGCTCAAATAGAAGTCGAGGAAACCGATTCCCGCTGGCTCGCCGAGCGGCGCGCAAGGACGAGGCGCCGGGCGGGCGGCGGCCGGCGGAAAAGTTCCCAAAGACGACGGAGAAAACGACCATGGCAAAGAAGCTTTCGTGGGGCCTGCTGGCGGCCGGAAACATCGCCCGAGCCTTCGCGACGGGCGTGAAGCACTCCAGGACCGGCAGCCTGCTGGCGGTGGGCAGCCGCTCGCGCGAGAAGGCCGAGAAGTTCGGGCAGGATTTCGACGTCCCCCGCCGCTACGGCAGCTACGAGGAGCTGCTGGCCGATCGGGACGTGCAGGCGGTGTACGTCTGCACGCCGCACCCCATGCACGCCGAGTGGGCCATTAAGGCGGCCGAGGCCGGCAAGCACGTCCTGTGCGAGAAGCCGCTGACGATCAATCACGCCGACGCGGTTGCCGTCGTCGAGGCCGCCCGAGCCAACGACGTGTTTCTCATGGAGGCCTTCATGTACCGCTGCTGCCCGCAGACGGCCCGGCTGATCAAGCTCATCCGGGAGAAGGCCGTCGGCGACGTGCGGATCATCAAGGCGACCTTCAGCTTCCACGCCGGCAACGACCCGACCAGCCGGCTGCTGGCCAACGAACTCGGCGGCGGCGGCATCCTGGACGTGGGCTGTTACACGATTTCCATGTCGCGGCTGATCGCCGGCGTGGCGACGGGGAAGGACTTCGCCGAGCCGATCGAAGTCACCGGCTGCGGGCACCTGGGCGAAACCGGCGTGGACGGATGGGCGATCGCCTCGCTGCGGTTCCCCGGCGACATCCTGGCACAGGTGGCCACCGGCGTGCAGCTCAACCAGAGCAACACCGTGGAGATCTACGGCAGCGAAGGCCACATCGTGGTCCCCTGGCCGTGGATCCCGTCCCGCGAGGGCGGAACCACCAAGATTATCGTTCACAGGAAAGGCGCCGAGCGGCCGCAGACGCTGACGGTCAGCACGAAGAAGCATCTGTACGGGATCGAGGCCGACGTGGTCGCGGCCAACATCAAGAAGCGCCAGGCCCCGCCGCCGGCGATGACCTGGGACGACACGCTGGGCAACATGCGAGCCCTGGACATGTGGCGACAGTCGATTGGGCTCATCTACAATTCGGAGAGGACCTAGGCCCGCCCGCCCCGGCGGCGGACGGCGAAGGGAAAGGCAAGCAGAATGAAGTACGGCCGGATCGACGGCTTGGACAAGGACATCTCCCGTCTGGTCATGGGTGTGATCCGCAAGCAGGGCATGGAGCCGGTGCTGGACGATTTCTTCCAGCGCGGCGGAAACTGCTTCGACACCGCCTACATCTACGGCACCCAGCAGTTCCTGGGACAGTGGATCAAGGACCGCGGCATCCGCCAGAAGGTCGTGATCCTGGACAAGGGCGCCCACACGCCCCACTGCACCCCCGAGGACCTCTCCCAGCAGATTGTCGAGGGTCTGGAGCGGATGCAGACGGACTACGTCGACATCTACATGATGCACCGCGACGACCCCGAGGTGCCGATCGGCGAGTTCATGGACGTCTTCGGCGAGCACGCCTCGGCCGGGAGGATCGGCGCGTTCGGCGGGTCGAACTGGACGCTGGAGCGGGTGCAGGCGGCCAACGAGTATGCCGCGTCCACCGGTCGGCGGGGCTTTTCCGCCATCAGCAACAACTTTTCCCTGGCGCGGATGATCGACGCCCCGTGGACAGGCTGCCTGGCCTCGTCGGACGAGCCGTGGCCGCGGTGGCTGAGAGAAACGCAGATGCCGCTGATGCCCTGGTCCAGCCAGGCCCAGGGCTTCGCCGCCGGGCTGGCGGACCCGAACGACCGCTCGAACGCCGACTTGGTCCGCTGCTGGTACAGCGACGACAACTTCCGGCGGATCGACCGGGCGAAGGAGCTCGCCGGCAAGCTCGGCGTGCCGACGGTGGCCGTTTCCCTGGCGTACGTGCTGTGCCAGCCGTTCCCGACCTTTCCGCTGATCGGCCCGCAGACGCCGGAGGAGACGCAGGCGTCGCTGCCGGCCCTGGACGTGGAGCTGACGGCCGATCAGCTCGCCTGGCTGAATTTGGAAAAATGAGCGGCCCAAGCCCGGTCGCGGCCGAAGCGAAGACAGGAGAACCACACATGCAGGCAATCGTCGAACTGGCCCGGCGGCTCGGACAGGCCATCAACGAATCGCCCCAGGCCGGCGACCTCCGCGCCGCCCGCCAGACCCTCAACGACGACCCGGAGCTGTCGAAGCTGCTGAAGGACTACCAGGAGCAGGTCGTCAAGATCGCCCGGCTGGAGGAGGAGAAAAAGCCCGTCGAGGTCGAGGACAAGCAGCGGCTCGACGGGCTCCAGCAGAAGCTGCTGGCCTCGGAGAAGTTCAAGAAGTTCTCCGCCGCCCAACTCGAATACGTGGACCTGATGCGCAAGGTCAACGAGGCCCTCCGCCAGCGGCTGGCCGAAACCGAGTCGGAAGGCGACTGAGGCCCGGCGGGCAGGCGGGGTTTGCCGGGGGCCAGGCATCAGTCCCGTGACGCTTCGCTGCTGCCGGAGGCCCGTCGGAAGGAAGGCGCGGAATGCCGGACGAGGAAGTCAAACTGATCGAGCCCGATGAGTCCTACGGCCAGGAGTACCGTTCCTACGTCGAGGAGTTCCGATCCGCCGGGGAACCCTTCGTCTTCGGCGAGTGGGACCAGGCCGGAGGGGACCTGGCCGGGCTCGTCCGGGCCTGGCGCGAGCACGCGGCCGGGCGTGAGCTGCCGAGAGGCCACGTCCCGGACAGCCGCTACTGGCTCGTCCGCGGGCGGAAGATCCTCGCCACCGGCGGGCTGAGGCACCACCTCACGCCGGCGCTGGAAGATTACGGAGGCCACATCGGCTATCAGGTCCGCCCCTCGCAGCGCGGGCACGGCTACGCCACCCGCCTGCTGGCGCTGACGCTGGAGAAGGCCCGCGAAATGGGCCTCAAGCGGGTGCTGGTCACGTGTGACAAGTCCAACCTCGCCTCCGCCCGGGTCATCCAGAAGAACGGCGGCCGCCTGGCCTCCGAAAGCTACTCCGAACAGGTCGGGCGGGTCACCCGGCGCTACTGGATCGAGCTGGTCCCGCCCACGGTTTCCACGCATCCCGACGAATCGATCCACGAATGACACGCCTGCCCGACGCCCTGCACACAGATCAGTCCACGAATTACACCCCTGCCGCCTGCCTACCTGCCGTAGGCAGGCAGGACTTGCGGGCATGTCTTGCAGGCGGGAATTGCACGAATCAAAAATGTACGGCGGGGCTACCGCCCCGCCGCAGGAAAGATGGCGAGCTTCCGCGGGGCAGTAGCCCCGCCCTACCAACTCAACAAAACAATGGTCGTTCGTCCAGTTCTTCTAGTTCGTGTAATTAGTGTAATTCGTAAACTCCTTGTCTAGTTCGTGGACTCCCCCCGTTGGTTAATTCGTGGACTCCCTCCGCCCGCGCGCACGTTCACGTGACCGGTAGGCAACTCCGCCGTTGCCTGCCGGAGCATTTGTCGATAAAATACACGTGCGGTTCGCTAGGAGCGTCCCGGTCGGGCGGGATGAGGCCGCCGGGACTGAGAGCGACCCTTTGAACCTGATCAGCGAATCCCGGCGGGAAACGCCGGGGTGGACTGCGTAGGGAAGCGGGCCGGGCAATTTGGTTGGACGTTGCCGGCCGCTTCGCTACGTGCAAGCGGCCCGTTTTTTGGCCACGGCCGCAAGGAGCCGGAAGTTGGCGACGCAATACCAGCAAGCAGTCGAGGGGGTGGTCACGCCGCAGATGCGGCGGGTGGGCGAGCGCGAGCGCGTGGAGGCGGAGTTCATCCGCGGCGAGGTCGCCGCCGGCCGGCTGGTGATTCCGGCCAACAGGCGGCATCTGGCCGGCGATGCGGCGACCGGCGTCAAGCTTGACCCGGTCGGCATCGGCCGGGCCGTCACCACCAAGATCAACGCCAACATCGGCACCTCGTCCGTCTCCTCCAACGAGGACGTGGAGTTGGAAAAGCTCCGCTGCGCCGTCCGCTACGGCGCCGACGCCGTCATGGACCTATCCACCGGCGGCGACCTCGACCACATCCGCGGGCACCTCATCGCCAACGCTTCGGTGCCAGTGGGCACGGTGCCGGTGTATTCCATGATCGCCGACCGCACCATCGAGGAGCTGACCACCGACGACATGCTGGCCGAGATCCGCCGCCAGGCCGAGCAGGGGGTGGACTTCTTCACCATTCACGCCGGCATTCTCCGGGGGCACCTGGAGCTGCTTTCGACGCGGAAGATCGGCATCGTCTCCCGCGGCGGCAGCCTGCTGGCCAAGTGGATGCTCCACCACGGCCGCGAGAACCCGCTGTACGAGATGTTCGACGAGATTTCGGCGATCTGCCGGGAGCACGACGTGACGTATTCGCTGGGCGACGGCCTGAGGCCGGGGTGCCTGGCCGACGCCTCCGACGAGGCACAATTCGCCGAGCTGGCGACGCTGGGCGAGCTGGTGCGGCGGGCGCGGGCGGCCGGCGTGCAGTGCATGGTCGAGGGCCCCGGCCACGTCCCCGTCGACCAGATCCAGATGAACATGACGCGCCAGGCCGAGGTGTGCGACGGGGCCCCGTTCTACGTGCTGGGGCCGGTCGTAACGGACGTTTTCCCCGGCTACGATCACATCACCGCGGCCATCGGGGCGACGCTGGCGGCCTATCACGGGGCGGCCTTCCTTTGCTACGTCACGCCCACCGAGCATCTTTCGCTGCCGCAGCCGGAGGACGTCAAGGCCGGCTGCATCGCGTGCAAGATCGCCGCCCACGCGGCCGACGTCGCCCGCAAGCTGCCGGCCGCGCGAGATTGGGACGACGCCATGGCCGCCGCCCGGGCCGAGCTGGACTGGTCCGGCCAGTTCGAGCTTGCCTTTGACGCCGAGGACGCCCGGCGGATCCGCGGCCGCGATCTGACGGGCCAGGACGACTACTGCGCCATGTGCGGCCGGAAGTGGTGCGCGGTGAGGCTCTCCCGCCAAGTCAAGCACGCCTTGAAGGGGCACTGAGAATCGCTAAGACCCACTCACATGGCCGGCCGAACATTAGAGTGGAGGCCTTGCCCGCGCCGCATCGCGGGGATATGCTTGCCGCTGAATCATTCGGGCAAGGCAAGGAGTCTGGGATGCGTCAAGGACGGCAGCTTGCTCTGGCAGGACTGGGGGTCTTTGCGATTCTTCTGGCCGGCTGCGGCGGGAGCGGCCCGCCCATCGCCTACTATCTCCCGGCCTGCCCGCCGGCTGCGTCCGCCGAGTCGGAAGGGCCGGCCCAGGCCCGCCCGGCTCTAGCGTGGCCGCTGCCGGAGATGAACCTGCCTATCGGACCGGAGGAGGATGCGCCCGCCACCGGCCCGACCGAGCCGTCCGAACCGGTCCACTGGTCCAAGCGCCGCGGGCCGGCCTACGAGGGCGACTGGCTGCACAGCTTCGGACGCGACGCCAAGGAGCTGCCGGCGACGATGTGGGGCGACACCAAAGCAACCTTCACCGACCCCTGGGCCTGGGTGGGGCTGGGGCTGGCCGGGGCCTCGGGAATCGTCCTCAACGCCTCTGGCTCGGACAACCGCGTGGCCGACCACTACGACAAGCACGGCTCGCAGTTGAACGGCTTCTGGGACACCGTCGGCGACGTCGGCGGCAACCCCGGGACGCACTTCGCCTTCGCCGGCGTGATGTACTTCGGCTCGCTGGTCGGCGAGAACACCAAGGCCTACGAGACCTCCAAGGCGCTGCTCAACGGTCTGGCGATCAACGGCCTGACCACGCTGGCGCTGAAGGGGATCACGCGCACGCGCAGCCCCAACGGCGACCCCTTCGGCTGGCCCAGCGGGCACACCTCCTCCACCTTCTGCCTGGCCACGGTGATGCACGAGGCGTACGGGCCGTGGGTGGGCGTGCCGCTGTTCGCCTTCGCCAGCTACGTCGGTTACGAGCGGATCGACGCCCGCAACCACGATTTCTCCGACGTGATCTCCGGGGCGCTCATCGGCGTGGCCATCGGCCATGCCGTCTTCCAGAACCACAAGCCCAAGGTCTTCGGCTTTGAGGTTGTCCCCTGGGCCGACCCGGCCCGAGGCACCCTCGGCATCGCCCTGACCAAGCGCTTCTAAAACCTGGGACGCTACTGCTCTGTTGAAAACAGCCATGTTGTGCCGATATAGGCAACATGTCACGGACGACGAAGAATCCGATCCTGTTGGCGCGGGCGGCATTGGAGGCCGGCAAGGAAGCCCTGCCGGACT
>Ga0315541_1000870_pt1 | contig 30465 bp, 20 predicted proteins | sample SalMarSW160190MG_FD_203095 | JGI IMG/M metagenome (GOLD analysis project Ga0315541, IMG submission 203095) | Salt marsh sediment microbial communities from the Plum Island Ecosystem LTER, Massachusetts, United States - Salt Marsh Sediment SW1601-190 ...
TACTAGTTCAGAACAAATAAAGTTTTATTTGGAAAAGTATATAAAGGAAATATTGGGTATTAAAAGATTCGCTATTCTGCTTTATGAGGAGAAAAAAACGGTTGGAGAATTCTGGTTAAACATTGGTTTTTCCAGAAAGTCTTTGGAAAGTGACCATCAACCATATCTTGAAAAATTAAGAGGGGAGATGAAGCAAGAATATTATAAAGTGGGAAAGATTCATTATTGCTTAACCCCACTTATGATTAAAAATGAAATAGTAGGAATGATTATTCTATCGGATAATGGTGAGATGCCTTTTACAAAAACTGAAAAATTAACAATTAAACTTTCAAGTTTCTATCTTACAATTATATTGAAAAAAATTGAAGAGTATAATGAAATTTTAGAACAAAGCAAACAACTCTCAAATCTTCTTACTATTAGTAGAGATGTCTTACAAATTATGGACTTAGAAGAGCTTGAGAACCAAATAACTTTAAGTGCTTTGCAGTTTACTGGAGCGGAACGAGGCTTTTTTATTGCTCTTGATGAAAATAATAACTTTATGTTCAATGTAGCATTCCTTAAATCAGGTGAAAGAATTGAAAAAACTAATTTAGAAATAAATAAGGAGATATTAAAAGATGTGTATGATACTGGAATGCCTTTTACATATACAACTGCTGGACAAAAGGCAAGTTACACTGACTTTGATATTACAAAAAACTACAGTGTGCGTTCTGTACCACCGACTAAATCCTGTTCAATATATTGTGCACCTATAAAGGTGAATAAATCTATCTTTGGATTCTTATACTTAGATAATCTTGGCAGTAAACAAATAACATTGAAATTTAATGAAAAATTATTAGAGATTTTCCTGTTAGCCATAGAGACTTCAATAAAAAATTCATTAGATTATAGAGAGTTATGCAAAGCAAATGAAGAATTACTTAAAGTTGACCAGGAAAGAGCTGATTTTATAAACATCTCATCGCACGAATTTAATACACCAATTCAAATATTGAAGGGATATCTTGGTATTCTTAAAGATGACAATATCTCCCCTAAAATAAAAGCAAATACCTTAAGAATTATGGAAAATAATATAAATAGATTGATTCACTCAATTAATAATACTTTACAGATTAATGTGCTCGAAAAAAGCACCTCTAAATTAGAAAAAGAATGGCTTGATATAAAAGATATTCTGAAAATCGTTTATGATGAAATAAAAGTTTTATCTGACAGACGAAAGCAGAAATTGACTTTGAAAATGGCAAAAGATATTAAACTTGTGTACGCTGAGAGAATATGTTTGATAAATGCAGTAAAAAATCTCGTACTTAATGCTATTAAATTTACTGATGATTATGGAGAGATAATCATAGGTGCAAGAACATCTAAGTTCAAAAATGAAAAAATCAACAATAAAGATTCTCTTATAATCTATGTTCAGGATAATGGAATAGGAATACCATCCTATGAATTAAAAAATATTTTCAAGGAATTTTATGAAGTTGCTGATATTAAAGCTCACCACTCTGGATTGACAGAATTCAAATCATCTGGATTAGGTTTAGGACTTCCCGTGACAAAATCAATAGTAGAACTATTCGGAGGCAAAATATGGGCTGAAAGCGTAAAAGGAGAAGGTTCAACCTTCTTTATTGCATTGCCTTTATCAAATGAGGAAAATTAAGATGATGAATAAATGCTGAAAAGTAATCTCAATAGATTTACTGACGCTAACTTAAGATGATAATTAGTAAAATGCGAGTGCTTTACGATTTATCATATTTTACAGAATGAGTCTGAAATAAAAGAAATTTGTCATTACTGTTTTCCTTCAATTATGGAATAAAAAATTTGACACCATTAACAAACAAAATACAAATTCTCACAAAATTAATTTAGGTAAATAAATGAGTCATGAAATCACACATCATGCCAGAGGCAGATCCGCCTTTGGCGGAAAAGTACACGAAAGTAATTATTGTGATTAAAGTTATCTGGATTTTTAATTTTTTGTGAGTTTTTGTTCACCCTTCGCAGTCCCGATATAATCGGGACTGCGAAGGGTGTGATTTTGCCTGCCTTGCCGTAGTTTGACGAAGGCAGGTGGCTAAATAATATCAAGGAGCCCAGATGCCATTCATTTCAAATACAGACGAACAAAGAAAGCAGATGCTTCAAGAAATTGGAGTAGATAGTTTTGAAGAATTGCTGAACGGAATTCCTAAAGACCTCTTTATAAAAGGAAAATTGAATTTAGCTAAGCCAATGTCGGAAATGGAGATTGCTAAACAGATTGCAAAACTTTCTGAGAAAAATATCAATACAAACCAGGTGGTTTCCTTTTTAGGAGCTGGAATCTACGACCATTTTATCCCTGCTGCAGTTAATTATATTATCAGTCGTCCGGAGTTCTATTCTGCTTACACACCATATCAGGCAGAGGTCAGTCAAGGAACACTTCAATTCATTTATGAATTTCAGACAATGATATGCGAACTCACGGGAATGGAAGCCGCAAATGCCTCAATGTATGACGGAGCAACTGCGGCTGCAGAGGCAATCTTAATGACACTTAGACAGAATCGCAGAAAAAAAATTCTGATTTCCAGCCTTATTCACCCTTCCTATAAAGAAGTGATTAAAACTTATACTTCACCGTCAGAAGTAGAATTGGTCTACATTCAACAGAAAGATGGAAAAATCAATATTCACGAATTAAAAAGCCAGATGAACGACTCTATTTCTGCTGTGCTTATTCAAACCCCGAATTTTCTTGGTTGCATTGAAGATATGAAATCTATTGAGCCAATTATCCATTCTTATAAGAATTGTTTACTAATAGCAGTTGTAGACCCTATTTCACTTATGTTATTCAACGCTCCATCAGAATACAACGCAGATATTGTTGTTGGAGAGGGTCAGGTTTTAGGAAATATGCAGAATCTTGGTGGGCCACTTTTCGGATTTTTCGCCACAAAGAAGAGTCTAATTAGAAAAATGCCGGGAAGATTAGTCGGTGCAACTTATGATAAAAATGGCAAAAAAGGATATGTTTTAACCCTACAGGCGCGTGAACAGCATATTCGTAGAAATAAAGCAACTTCTAACATCTGCACCAACGAATCCCTTTGTGCTTTAGCGGCAACTGTTTATATGGTACTAATGGGGAAAAAGGGCTTATATGAAGTTGCAAAACAATCAACAATTAAAGCTCATTATCTTCTTGAAGAAATATGTAAATTAGATGGATTCTCACCAGCATATAGTTCCGCATTCTTCAAAGAATTTGCTGTCAAAACTAAAGAAAACCCAAAAATTGTTATCAAAAAAGTGAAAGAAAAAGGTTATTTTGCAGGAGTTAATTTATCCCCTTTTGGATATAAAAACCAAATTTTATTAGCAGTGACTGAGAAACGGACAAAACAGGAATTGGATAATTTTGTCACTGTGCTGAGATCAATTATGGAATAGCCGACTCCGTCGGCTTAATAATAAATTGGCGAGAGACTCGCCAGCTCCATACAAAACTAAGGAAAAATATGGAAACGAAAACAATTTTCGAAAAAAGTGTCAAAGACAGAATTGGCTATTCTCTTCCTAAATATGAGATTAAGGGAGATGTGAAGGATATCTTTCCAGCAGAAATATTACGAAAAGAGATGCCCAATTTGCCAGAAGTAAGTGAATTAGATACGATGCGGCACTATATTGAAATTTCTGCCAGGAATCACTTTATTGAAAAAGGATTCTATCCTCTCGGTTCCTGCACTATGAAATATAATCCAAAAATAAATGATATTGTGAATACTTTACCCGGACTTACAAATCTACATCCATATCAGCCGGAAGATACAATTCAAGGTGCTCTGCAGATTATGTACGAATTGCAAGAAATGTTGGCAGAAATATCAGGAATGGCTGAGGTGTCATTACAGCCTGTTGCAGGTGCACACGGTGAATTTACAGGGGTTAATATCATCTATAATTATCACAAGAGCAAGGGGAATAAAAAGACAAAGATTATTATGCCTGATTCCGCTCATGGCACAAATCCGGCAAGCTGTTCTCTTAATGGATTTGAGGTTGTGGAAATAAAATCTAATGCCAATGGAAAAGTTGATATAAACGCATTAAAACAAGCAATTGATAGAAATGTGGCTGGTTTTATGTTGACTAACCCAAATACCTTAGGTATCTTTGAAACCGATGTAAAAAAGATTGCAGAAATTGTTCATTCGGTTGATGGATTAATGTATATGGATGGAGCGAACCTTAATGCAATGCTCGGCTATATTCGTCCAAGAGATATTGGCTTTGATATAGTGCATTTTAATCTTCATAAGACATTTTCAACTCCACACGGAGGTGGAGGACCTGGGGGTGGAGGTATTGGTGTCGTAGAAAAATTAGTAGATTTCCTGCCCGCTCCTGTCGTAAAAAAAGAAGAAGAAAAATATTATTTTGAGTACATTATAAAGAATTCAATCGGAAAGGTGCATTCATTTTATGGAAATTTCCTGGTAATGGCTCGTGCCTATATCTATCTAAAAATGCTTGGTGAAAAGGGATTGAGAAGAGTTGCTGAAAATGCTGTCATCAATGCTAATTATCTTATGACAAAATTAAAAACTCATTTTCCGGTCCCCTACCAAAAAAATGTGATGCACGAATTTGTGGCTTCTGGGGAAAGATTCAAAAAATATGGTATCAAAACGGTGAATATTGCAAAAAGGCTTTTAGATTATGGCTCTCATGCTCCGACAATTTATTTTCCTTTGATTGTTCACGAAGCCTTGATGATTGAACCAACAGAAACAGAAAGTAAGGAAACGCTGGACAATTTTATCAAAGCAATGATAAGGATTGCGAAAGAGGCAGAAAGTAATCCTGAATTAGTTAAAAATGCTCCTTTTAATACGCCAGTTGGCAGATTAGATGAGACTGTCGCCGTGAAAAATTTAGATATTAAATATGAGATGTAAGACAAAAAAAGGTTGAAACATTCATGTCCCGAAAACAAATCGGGACGCACCCGTCTGCCCGTCTCCCGATATATCGGGAGCCGAGACAGAGGCGCCGAGCCTGAAAGGAGTATGAATCCGCCATTTGGCGGAAGAGTTATGTATTTTATTGTTATTTTCTTTGTGTCCCCGCGGACGCGGGGATTGTATTCTTTGCGTCCTTTGCGGTTAGGAATGATTTTCAGATGAAATATAAAATCATTCCAGAAAAATGTGATTTATGTGGCGGTTGCGTGTCTGTCTGCTCTGCTGATGCAATCAGAATAACTGAATTTTCAGCCACAATTTTGAAAGATTTGTGCAGTGGTTGCAGAAAATGCTTTATTGTATGTCCCGTTTCTGCTATTGAAGAGGCACCAGATGAAGATTAAGGACTTTTACGATATTGTAGTAGTTGGAAGTGGACCTGCAGGTGGAATGACAGCTTTAACTGCAGCCCGGAATGGTGCTTCAGTACTGATTCTTGAGCGAGACCGTGAAGTTGGAATTCCGGTTCGTTGTGCTGAAGGCATCTCCATTAGAAGTTTAACTAAATTTTTTGACATTGATGAAAGATGGATTTCAAACTACCTTGAAGGTGCCAAATTATATGCTCCCGATGAAAAGTTCTGTTCAATGCCCGCCTCTGCAGCTGGCGGAGGAGTGATTCTGAAAAGAGGACTCTTTGATGCTCATATCTGTAAATTAGCTGCTGAAAATGGTGCAGAAATTTTAACCAAAGCTGATGCCTACGATCTGATGAAGAAAAATGGAAAAATCTGTGGGGTCAAATTTAGGCACTTTAGTGAGGAAAAAATGGTAAGAACTAATATAGTTGCTGGTGCTGATGGTCCTGAGTCACGAATAGGTCGCCTTGCCGGACTGAAAACAGCTCTGAAGATTTCTGACATTCATTCCTGTGCTCAATATCTTATGACAAACATTGATATTGAACATAAATATTCTCATTTCTTTTTTGGGAATAAGATTGCACCAGGTGGATATGCCTGGGCATTTCCTAAAGGGAAAAATACTGCCAATATTGGCATTGGAGTGCGTCCAGATAAATGCAATGGAAAAAATGCAAAAGAATATCTGGATAAATTCGTTAAAGAGAAATATTCTGATGGGAAAATAATCTCTTTTATTGCTGGCTGTGTGCCAACTGGTATTACCTTGAAAAAGATAACTGCTAATAATCTTATCCTAGTGGGTGATGCTGCGCGACAAGTCAATCCTGTTACAGGTGGAGGACTTAGCAATGTTCTATTAGCTGGAAAAATCGCTGGCGAAGTCGCAGCAGAAGCTGTCCAAAAAAATGATTTCTCAAACAAAATGCTTAAGAAATACCACAAAATCTGGATGAAAGAGAAAGGCAATCAACAAAAACTTTTTTATAAACTAAAAGAAGTTTTCTTTAACTTTTCCGATGAAAAGTTAAATGAAATATGTGACTTACTCAATGAAATTCCCAAAGAAAAGTTAACTCTTTTTCAACTTTTTAAGACTGCAATTAAAGAAGAACCAGCATTAGTTAAAGAATTGATTAAATACTATTTTTAGCCTTAAAAATAATCTTACCCTTTATGGATTGGCAGTTTCTATTTATAAAAATTTGACATAAAAATATAAGAAAATATTTTTAACTTAAATTTGGGGTGCTCTTAAGGGCTGAGACTATACCCATTGAACCTGATCCGGGTAATGCCGGCGTAGGAAAGCTCACCGAGCATCTCAGATGTTCGGCTTTTTTTATAGATTTAAACCATAGAGATATATCCGTTAGCGGAAAGGTGAAAAAGGATGAAAAGACACAAAGGAAGAATTTGAATCTTTATAATAGAAATTTGTGTTTGTTCGTGTCCTATCCCCGCGTCCGCGGGGATAATTGGGGATCGGGACTAAAAAATATGAAAAAGATAGATAAAGACATAGGATTATATTTCATTATAGATAGCGGATTCACAAGCGATTTTGTACAAATGGCCAGATTGGCTATTGATATCGGGTTAAAAATAATTCAATACAGAGATAAAAATGCTGATGCTTCTGAAATGCTTGAAAATGCAATCAAAATAAGAAAATTAACCGAAGAAACAGATACAATTTTTATTGTGAATGACAATGTTGATGTTGCATTCAATGCTAATGCAGATGGAGTTCATATCGGACAAAAAGATGCCAGATATGAAGATGTAAGAAAGCTGCTTCCTGATAAAATAATTGGAGTAAGTACCGAAAATATGGAACAATCTTTACTTGCAAATAAGATAGGAGCTGATTATCTTGGTGTAGGACCAATATTTTCAACTGTAACGAAACCAGATGCTGCACCTCCAATCGGAGTTAAAAAGTTAGCCGAAATCGTAAAAGCGACCTCTGTCCCAGTTGTTGCAATTGGGGGAATAAATCTTAAAAATTTAGAAAGCGTTCTTGAAGCAGGCGTGAATGGAGTTGCAATAATTTCTGCCATCCTTGGAAGTTCAAATCCAGAAAAGGAAATCAAAAAAATTAAAAACAAAATCAATAAATATAATCAAATGAAAGGATAACAAAATGGCTCTAAAAGAAGAAATAATCACAAAATCAATTGTGGAAAGATTTTCTGAAAAATTTGTGAACAACCTAAATCAGGATGTCATCATTGCAGGTGCTGGTCCTGCTGGATTGACTCTTGCATATTATCTTGCGAAAAAAGGAATCAAAGTTTCGGTTTTCGAGAAGAAACTATCTGTCGGAGGAGGAATGTGGGGTGGCGGAATGCTGTTTAATGAAATTGTTGTACAGGAAGATGGAAAGGCAATTCTGGAGGAATTTGGCATCAAAACTGTAAAATATGAAGACAACTATTATACTGCTGATGCAGTTGAAGCAATTTCAACAATATGTTCGTTAGCAACAAAGGCTGGTGTGAAAATCTTCAATTGTATGATGGTTGAAGATGTTATGGTAAAAAAAAATGAAGTATGCGGTGTGGTGGTCAATTGGACACCAGTGGAAATGACAGGACTTCATGTAGACCCTTTATCAGTAAAATCAAAAATAGTTGTAGACGCCACAGGACATTCTGTTGAATTGTTAAAAATAATTGAGAGAAAAGTCCAAGGAAAATTGTTTACAAAGACTGGAAAAATTATGGGAGAAAAGTCTATGAACGCTGAAATTGGAGAGAAAACCGTAGTTGAAAACTCTAAAGAAATCTATAAAAATGTATATGTTGTAGGAATGGCAGCAAACGCTGCATTTGGTGCGTGTAGAATGGGACCTGTCTTCGGCGGGATGCTCTTATCTGGAAAAAAATTAGCAGAGATAATTTCTAAAAGATTAAACAAATAAAGACTCAAAAATATGAATTTATAATCCACAGAAGATGTTATAAAAAGTTTTCCACGTCTCTGCAGTGAAATATTAGAGGAAAAATGACACAATTAAAAATGGCAAAAGATGGCATCATTTCTAAGGAGATGAAAACCATTGCTAAAGACGAAAAAATTGATGAGCAGTGGGTAAGAGAAGAAATCATCAAAGGACATATTGTAATTCCTAAAAATATTAATAGAGATTTTCATCCTATGGGTATAGGAAACAAGCTAAGAACAAAAATCAACGCCAATATCGGGACCTCTCCAGACCATTTTGACCTCAAAGAGGAGTTGGAAAAGTTGAAAGTTGCAGTTGCCTATGGCTCTGACAGTGTGATGGATTTATCTACAGGCGGAAATCTTTCTGATATAAGAAAAGCGATTCTTTATCAATCTCCTGTAATGGTTGGCACAGTTCCAATATATCAAGTTGCATCCGAGCTTCTCAATAACAATAAAGATATTTCTGCGATGACAGTTAACCAACTTTTTGAATCCATAGAAAGACAGTGTGAAGAAGGCGTTGATTATATTACCGTGCATTGCGGAGTTACTCAGAAGGCAATTCAAACTTTAAAGAAAAATCCTCGTTTGCTTGGAGTGGTCAGCAGAGGTGGTTCTTTATTAATGAAATGGATGCGAGAAAACAAGGCAGAAAATCCTTTATATGAATATTACGACCGCTTGCTTGACATTGCAAGAAAATATGATGTTACCCTGAGTTTAGGCGATGGCATCAGACCCGGTTGCCTGGCAGATGCCAGCGATGCAGCTCAATTTGAAGAATTGATTACACTCGGTGAATTAGCAGTAAAAGCACTAAAAAATGATGTTCAAGTCATAATTGAAGGTCCTGGACATATTCCATTAAATGAGATAGAAGCCAATGTTAGACTTGAAAAATCCATTTGTAATGGCGCCCCATTTTATGTCTTGGGACCTATAACCACGGATATCGCCCCCGGATATGACCATATAACCAGTGCAATTGGTGGCGCTTTGGCTGCCTATTATGGAGCTGATTTCTTATGTTATGTTACACCATCCGAGCATCTCTGCCTACCTGATATTGATGATGTTAGAGAAGGTGTTATTGCTGCCCGTATTGCTGCTCGTTCCGCTGATATCGGCAATGGAATGCCAGAAATAAGAAAAGCGGATGACCAAATTTCTTATTACCGCAGCAATCTTGATTGGGAAGGAATATACAAAGTTGCAATGGATCCAATACTTGCTAAAAAAAGGCGAAAAGCGAGTGAGGACTTCTCTGAAGATGTCTGCACTATGTGTGGAAAACTCTGCGCTATAAAGACTGGAAAGATAAAAGATGAGACATTGAAATGAAGTTAAGCAACGAAGTATAAAAACATGATGTCCAAACTTACAGGTGAAACCCACATGTCCTGAAAAAAACTCGGGACGCACCCGTCTGGGCGCCGAGCCTGAAAGGAGCATGAAAATTTACAAGCGTTCCCAAGCTGGGGCTTAGGAACGAGCGTGTAAGATTGGTGAATTTGTTATGTTTTTATTTAATATTTTGTGTCTTTGTGCCTTTGTGGTGAAACGATTTTCATATGAAATTATTGACAATATAATTACTGAATTCGCATCTAACTATTATAATGGTAAAACAGGAAATATATCGCAAATTAATTCATCTTTTTGCCATAATAATTCCAGTATTATATTACTTTGTAGTGAAATCCCAGATTGTTTCAATCTCTATCTTACTACCCATAGCATTGATTTGTGTTGTTGCAGATGCTGCTCGTATGGAAAATCCTGAACTTAAGAACAGGTTTTATAAACTTTTTGGCTCAATGTTGCGGGAAAATGAAGTAAGTCAGCTGACAGGTGCTTCCTATCTGTTAACATCTTCAGTTGTAACTATTGCAATTTTTACAAAAGAGATTGCATTTTTTGCGATATCTTATTTAGTTATTGGTGATACCTTTGCTTCTATAGTAGGTTTAAAACTTGGCAAAAGGCAGATAGTCCGCACCAGAAAAACTGTAGAAGGCTTCATTGCATCCTTTTTAGCATGTGCGATTTATGGACTTATCTGTTATTTTTTATATTTCAAAAAATTTTTTGCACATGCTAATAAAAACCCACAGGGAATAATTATAATTATCTTGGTTGGTGCACTAATTGCCTCAATCACTGAAGTAAGTAATTTGCATATAAATGATAACATCAGCATTCCAATTATTTCAGGAGTGGCAATGTCTATAGTTTATCTGCTTATATAAAAGATAAGAAAATAAAAAAACCGGAAGTAAGGAAGTAAGAGAAAAACCTATGGATTTATCATTCGTAATACCAGTTTTTAACGAGGAAAAAAGTCTAAAAGAACTTCATAAAAAAATTTTGGGAAATATTGGAATCCGAAGTTATGAAATAATATTTATTGATGATGGCAGCACAGATAATTCTTTTAAGATATTACAAGAGATTGCTGAAGACGATAAAAATGTTCATATTATAAAATTTCGTAGAAACTTTGGAAAATCTGCTGCACTGCAAACTGGCTTTGATAAGGCTAAAGGGGATATTGTTTTCACCTTAGATGCAGATTTGCAAGATGACCCAGAGGAAATCCCAGGATTTATTGAAAAAATTAACCAGGGTTATGACCTTGTTGCAGGATGGAAAAAACATCGTAAAGACCCAATTACAAAAAAAATAACATCAAAAATATTTAATATAGTTACCTCAATAATTTTCAGATTAAAATTACATGACTACAATTGTGGATTCAAAGCCTATAGAAATGCAGTAGTAAAGTCTATAAATATTTATGGAGAACTGCATCGGTATATTCCTGCGTTAGCTAAAGCAAAAGGATTTAGCATTTGTGAGATTCCAGTCAAACATCATAAGAGAAAATTCGGAAAGTCAAAATATGGTATGGAAAGACTTGCTCGTGGATTCCTTGACCTGCTTACTGTAACAATGATAACAAAATTTGAAAGGAGTCCTTTGTATCTTTTCGGTATTGGTGGCTTGATTATATCGTTAATTGGATTTATAATAACTCTTTACCTGTCAATCGCAAAAATTTTCTATGGAATGCCTTTAAGTAACCGTCCCCTACTTTTTCTTGGCGTTCTGTTAATTGTTGTTGGAATTCAATTAATTTCTATTGGTCTATTGGGAGAAATAATTGTATATAGTACAAAAAATATTCAAAGAAAGAAAAATAAAAAAGTTAATTGAAGAACTCTAATTTTGCAGGATTTATAATTTGTAATTTGTAATTTGTAATTTGTAATTTGTAATTTTTTTATAATATCTTCTATAAAATTTGAATTAAGAATATTAGAAATTATATCCTATTGAAAAATTCCAAAAACTATTGTCTTTACTATTTTCATACATTAGAATAACCGGACCAAAAATCGTTGGCATCTCTAAACCAATTGCATAACCGGATTTTGAACCTTTCTTAAAAATATCCCAGAATTCCTCCATTTCATCAATGGGGCCAAATTCTCCAACACCAGCTTTTGTAACCAAAAACAATTTTTGCCTTGGGTCGCTTAAGCTAAATTTTTTCAATAATATACGCATTTGAAGTGAAATATAGAAAATATCTTCTCCTGCTATTTGACCATAATGATATCCAAAAAATGTATTGTCAGGCCTTCCTTTTATCGTTCGATTATATGGAATCTTCCCATTATTTGTGCTATTAATTATTAGATATATCCAATTTGAGACTGAAATACCCTTATATAACTTTGTATGAATACCATTAATCAGTTTAAATTGCTGAAAGTTATATTCTGAGCCTAAAGCTTCATTGAAATTTGTATAAGAAGCCATTCTATATAATCCTTTATAAGGATATGGAAATCTGTCAAAACTGTCAAACACCAATCTTACTCCCAATCCAGAAGTTCTTTTCTGACCTATCCCCCGATTAAATCGGAGATTTGACACTTTATAATCAAAAATGAGTGACATCAGACCTAATCTTTTATCATCAAAAAATCCTGTTTCCGTAAGTATATTCCAGTCCCTATCAGACTCAATTTCTGTATTGTCTCTTAAATAAAATTCAAGAGAATTATTAAGATTAGTTTTACCAATCCTATCTGTAGTAAGACGAAATCCAAATCTCCTCTCTACTCCAAACCTCATATAAAAATTCAAAGCATTACCAGTTCCAAAGACATTATCATGACCTACAGAGATAAAAGCTGATGAAGACTCTTCTGTATTGTAATTTGCTCCAGCCTCAATAATACCAAAAGGCTTCTCTTTTACCACAAAAGTCAAAGCAACATTTTTGGATTGGGTTTTTTTAACATCAAAAAACACTAAATCAAAATAATTTGTACTATAGATTTTTTTTATATCGGACTGAATTTTGTTAATATTAAAAATATCACCTAATTCTGTAGATATTTCCCTTAATATTACAAAATTTTTTGTTAAATCATTTCCAGATAATGAAATTTCTTCTATATCGCCTTCATTGATATGAAGAAATGCCACTTTATTTTTCACAAAAATTGAATCAATATAAGCTAATATATAGCCATTATTTATATATTTTTCTAAAATAATATTTTTAAATTTATTTGTATCTTCTATGGATATTTTTGAGGGTAAATTAGAAAGTAATTCTTTTGTATTAAAAATTTTATTTCCGAAAAGGATTATCTGCTCTATGTTTGAATCCTTAATATTCTCATTTACGGCTACTGATTCTTGAACAGGTTCAACTAAAGAAAGCAGAGAATCAATATTATTTTCTGCTTCTGCTTTTCCAATGTCAATCAACTCAGCCCATCTTGAGAATTCAGTATTTGATATTTCTTCAAGGGGAGGACGAATTATTATGTCAGCTTGCTTTAATTCATCCTCTATTTTTGAAAACATCATAATGTTAATAATTTGATTAGCCACAGTGATAGGATTGTTCATATATTTGCGTGAATACAGGAAACTTGTGGAATTTGAAGCAATTATTATATCTGCTCCCATTCCCTTCATTGTAGAAATTGGAAGATTATTTGTTATCCCACCGTCAATATATAAATCAGAACCAATTTCTACAGGTGTAAACAAAAATGGTGCAGACAAGCTTGCCTGAAGGACTTTTATAAGATCTCCACGCACAAATGTTTTATTCTTTCCACTTACAATATCTGTAGCAGAAATAAAAAGTGGGATTTTAAGTTTAAGAAAATTTCCATTTGAAATATAATTCGGACGCGTAAAGTAAAAGGCAAGACTATTAAGAATAGTTTGAGAACTAGAAATAGAACTTGGAATTCTAAGTCTCCAATTCTTAAATCTTACTTTTATAAGATTTTCTTCCTTGGATTTGCGCGTGTAAAAATAGTACTGCTGTCGGGATTGCGGTGCGGATAAAGTCGTCTCCCAATTTACATTTTTTATGATTTTCTCAATCTGATAAGAATCATACCCCGAAGCATAGAAAGCGGCAATCAGCGCACCAAAACTTGTTCCTCCAATATAATCAATTGGAATTTTATATTTTTCAAGAATCCGTAAAACGCCGATATGAGCAATACCTCTTGCCCCACCTCCACTAAGCACCACACCAACAGACGGTCTGCCTGAACTATTGTCTCCAAAAATAGATTGAATATCTAATAAAAAAACAAATAGTAATATCGCTAAAATTATCTGATTTTGTTTCATTATCTTAAACATTTGCAAAAGGCTTAATTAAATGTCAATTTTTTCTAAAAAATTTTGAGGTTACCCAATTTATTGACAAGTAAATAATCAATGTCTGTTTTTTAACAAAAAATCGGGTTGAATTTACAGGAGTATTATTATGAGTTTGTATGATAAATGCCAGAATTTCACAGAAGCAAAAAGAGTTAAAAAACTTGGATATTATCCGTATTTTAGAGTAATCAGTTCAGAACAGGACACAGAAGTCATTGTTAATGGTAAAAAAACTTTAATGCTTGGCTCAAACAGTTATCTTGGTTTAACGAATCATCCAAAAGTGAAAGAAGCAGCTATAAATGCCATCAAAAGATATGGGAGTGGATGTGCTGGCTCACGCTTTCTTAACGGAACACTGGATATTCATATTGAATTGGAAGAAAAACTCGCAGATTTTGTTGGGAAAGATGTTGCCCACGCATATTCAACTGGCTTCCAGGCAAACTTGGGTGCAATTGCAACTATAGTTGGTCGTGGTGAATATTTGATAACTGATAAGTTAGACCATGCAAGCATTATAGATGGATGCCGACTTTCTTTTGGGAAGATGCTTCGTTTCAATCATAATGATATGAATGATTTGGAAAGGGTTCTCCAATCTGTCAAAGATAGTAACAAGCTAATAATTGTTGATGGAGTTTTCAGTATGGAAGGAGACATCGCCAATCTTCCAGAAATTTGTGAATTGGCAAAAAGATATAACGCACAGGTTATGGTTGATGAGGCTCATGCAATAGGCGTGATTGGCAAAAATGGCTCCGGAACAAGCAGTTTCTATAACTTAACAGATAAGGTTGATATTATTATGGGCACCTTTAGTAAATCATTGGCATCTATTGGGGGATTTATTGCTGGCAATGAACTTCTAATGCATTATCTGAAGCATTTTTCTCGCACACTTATTTTCAGTGCCAGCTTGCCGCCAGCTTCTGCTGCTTCAGTTATGGTTGCACTTGAGATTATGAAAAGTGAACCTGAAAGAATAGAAAAGCTCTGGAAGAATACTCGTAAGATGCAAAAAGGCTTTAAAGAAATGGGTTATGACATTGGCTTGAGCGAAACTCCTATAATACCGCTTCATGTCGGTGATATGATGACTGCTTTTAAGATGTGGAAAATGCTGTCTGATGAAGGAGTGTTCATCAATCCGATTGTTCCGCCTGCTGTACCACCAAACGACTGCCTGATACGCACAAGTTTTATGGCAACCCATACTGATAAGCAGTTAGATTTTGCATTAGATAAGTTTGAGAAAATTGGAAAGAAATTAGGAGTGATATAAAAAGTTCGGGATGCGGAAGGCGGAAAGTTAATTTCCAACCAAGATATAGGGAAGAAAGATATGAAGAAAACAGCTATTATAAGCTTAATATTCCTTTCACTGTTGATTACAGGTAATATAAAAGCAGACAATAAACTTGAATTTTTTATCAATTCAGGAATAAACCTTCCAAATAGCTCTGAAGAACTGGCTAAACATTGGGACCCTGGATTTTTAATTGGCGGGGGAATAGGATACAAAGCCTTCAATGATTTCTTTATATTCTCAGATTTTAACTATTCCCAATTTAGTTTTAATGGGAAGCCTCTTTCTTATGTTACTATTCCAGAAGTAAGAATTCTGGATGTGATTGGTGAAGAATCTAAAGTTTTTGATTTCTCCGTTGGTCTAAAATTTCAAAGGCTGCAGTTTAATTCTTTTATTTATCCCTATTTATTAACAAGCGTTGGATACATTGAATATAAAACTGGTAGAGTCTGTGAATTGTCTGAAGATTTTATAAATTCTCCAGGCTTAATAAGCTGCTCTACTCACTATGGTTACACCCAAAATGACTATTTTGGCAAGATTGGGATAGGATTCAATACTAAACTGCGAGATGACATATTTCTATTTAGTGAAGGAGATTTTATCTTTCCGTTTAAAGGAAATCTCTCTTTAATTCTAAAACTTGGAATAAGATTTTTCTAATCCCGATATATCGGGACTAACTTCGCTTCCGTTCATTCCGCATTTCCCATTCTGAATTCTGCATTCCGAATTTAAAAATCCGCTCTCACTTCCATTTTTAGCTGATTTTTAACATCAGACTCAGGGTATTTCTCAGTATAATATTTCAGAAATCCTGTAACATATTTACTGAACTGATAATCAAACTGCAAAGTTGCACGGGTAATTATCCCATTCCGTTTACTAACCAAAATATCCGAGAGATAGTCAGAACCTTCTCTTTTGTTTTTCTGGAAATGAATTTGCGCCATAAGATGATATTTGCTGCCAGCATTATAAACAAAACAGGGTTGAATCTGGTAAGAGAAAATCTGATATGAGTCTGACCCATCCTCCTTGCTACCATTTTCAAAATCATACCCAAATTCAGCAGAAAAAATCATATTGTAGTTAAATTTATATCCAATATCAGTCGCAATTCCATAGTTTTTGGATTTCAAAAAATCTGTTGTCTGATAATTAGAAGTTCTATCTTTATAGGAAATCTTATTTTCTAAATTCCATTTATTTATATTATACAAATTAAATTCAAATCCCCACTCATCTTGCGATAATTCATCAAATACATTTTCATACTGATTATCCATTTTCCTGGTTTTTTCATAAAATAGTTTTGTAATTATCTTATTCTTTTTAATATTATACCAGAGTTGTTCTCTATATTTTTGATAACCATAATCAGTGTAATCCTCATTCATTAACGCATTTTTCTTTAATAGATAAAGGTCCAATTTATGTGGTGTCCGTGATTTCTCCTGAATAGCAATATCAGAGGTAAAAAGAAATTTACTTAATGCTTTTGTAAACTGTGAATTCTCTAAGTTAATACCTCTCGCTGGATTAAGAGTTATATTCCAATTTACTTGCAATTCTGTAATAGGTTGGGGATTTCCAATTTTCGTAATTTCATAATCATAATCACCATCTTCCTGATAAAATCCAAGACTATCATAAATACCGTTTCCCTGACCAACAAAAACAAGTTCCCTCACTTTTGGATATATCGCAAGATTTCCTATTTTGTAATTTATCTTATTATAAATAATTTTCTTAAGAATATTCATTGAAATCTGAGTATTAAGCAAATCAAATGTAGAGTTTTGCATTCCATTAAAATATTTATTCTCTCTATGCGAATATTCAGATTTTATATTGAATTTTTCACCACCGTGATAAACATTTCCTCTCCATAAATAGGCTTGCTTAAAATTTTGCCAGTCTGTCTTCAGACTATCTTGATTTTCGTATTCATATTCTAAATTTATCTTCAGTTTCCTAAAATCCAGGCCGGTCTTGTAAAAATTTTTGCCTACTTTTATACCTTGAGCAATTGTTCCTTTTGATTTAAATATTCTCTCATAATACCCAGCTGATAGGTTAAGAAAATTATATTTATAATTCCCGTTCAAGTCGTGAATTTCTTGTTTCAAGGTCTGATTATTCACAATGTTAGATTCCTCTTCTATCCGAGAATAGTTATAATTTATTGAAGGAATATATGGAAAATTTTGATTTTGTAAGTATGAAAATCGGTTTGAAAGATTTCTACTTTGGGCAATTGATTTTAGATTCTTTTCAGAAAATTTGGTACTGTTTTTTGCCCAACTTTTTTGAGCCAGAGGCTCATCAGCCTTTGGCTGAATTTCAAGCAAAATATCAGCGCCATATTGAATTGCATCTACAGTATCTGCTTTTATAAATTGAGAATATTCATATTCAGTTTCTGCTGATTCTGTTCGTGTTAATGGATGATAATTTTTATCAATATATTGATAGAAAAATGAATTCTCAGTCCTTCCAATATTTGAAATATCACTTTTAAATCTTATTTCATTGAATAATGCAAAACCGAAATCATCTTCATCATCAAATTTAGAAAAACTATTCTTATCATAATTTGAAATTATCCCTTCAGAATAAATTGAAACTTTACCTATATTCAATTTAGCACCAAAATCCAGATTAAGATTTTTTTCCGGCATTGGCAATTGGATTTCTGGAATATAATCTCCATTTTTCTCCCCTACCCATTCAAATTGGTTAAACCCGGATTTTTGGTAAGAGCCTTTTCCATCTCCTACATAAGAGAAACTTACGAGGTAATTTCCTGTAGAATCAAATCCAATATATTCATAATGCGAATCAACCCGAATATAATTTCCTTCACCGGTTGCAACAGAGTCAACACCCGACTTACGGGATTTGGTTGGGTCATCGCCAGCTTGAGATAAAATCTCTTTATCGCTATCAGAGAAGGTGTAATTCAAAGGTTTTTCTTTATCATCGTTATTAGACAGAATTTTAAAAAACAACTTAGCATTATTATCAAAAAAATGGAAATTACCTGAGCCTAAATAAAAATTACTTCGGAAATCCTCTGAAGAGTATTCATAATCGGCAATAATATAAGAATTTTCTGTGATGACATTCTTATTCTTAAAAGTTAAAGAACCCTCATTATAATCAATTGTATAATCATCGCCTCTTGAGAGTAATTTTCCATTTAAATAGATTTTCTCTGTTCCAGATAGGATTTTTACATATGAGTTATTCTTTCCAGGGAGATAATAAGGTCCCTGCTTTCCTTCCACACCATAAAATTTGTGAGATATGAAATCCCCGTTAGAAATTGCAGCGGAGGCACCCAGGTTATTCCTTCCATCCCATTGGAAATTTACACCTTCTAATTTATACTCATAATTCGCAAAATGAGTATCATCAAATTTGCAAAAGAAGTCTCCAAAAGAAAGTGCATAATTACCAGAATAAATTTTAATAAACATCTTATCCAACTCACTTATTTTTTTTGTGGTTCCCTCTGGAGCGATTGGAGAGTTATTGTCAGAAAGTTGTGCTTTAATAAATATTTTCTCAGAGAGTTCTCCATCAATCTGTAGATATAATGATTGGTCAAAATCCATATCTGCCTGATTCCCAACTGAAATGGCAAAACTTTTACTTCCAGAAATAAATAAATTAGATGAAGAAGAATATTCAGACCTTTTTGGCGTAACTCGTATGGGCTTATAATCTTTTCCGCCAGATACTGTCTGCTTCTTAAATTTTAAGTATGAATATTTTAAATCCTCGGGGAAAACCTTGAACATAACAATAATTTCTGTATCTGTTGGATATAGTTTTAAGATTCTGATTTTCCCTTCTTTATAAAATATTTTGTAATCTATGTCCTTTTTAATTGTATCATTTTGAACAATTACAGTTTCGGAATTTGCGATTATATTCTGAAAGCCAAGTTCATAATTAGAATTCTCGTTACCAAACTGAGTTTGGTAACGAGAGACTTTTATGACCTTTTTCTTATCTAATAGAGAAAAATGTCCCTCAGCAAGTAAGGTAGTAAAAAACAGAAGTAAAATAATTAAGAATATTAATTTTTTCATATGTAAATCCCTTGCCACAGAGACACAGAGAAAATAAATATAAACTCTCATTCCCAATCCCCAATTGAATTGGGGATTGGGAATGCTTACAATGCCATTTTCATTCTCCTTTGTGTCCCGATTTGTTTTCGGGATATGAATGTTCATATGAAAATCTTTTTCACCACAAAGGCACAAAGGCACGAAGAATATTTTATTCATCCCGATTATATCGGGACTGGTGCTAACAATCCCAACTGCCAAAATAAGCTGTCATTCCCGCTAACGCGGGAATCCAGTTTTTTAACAAAATTGTACTTTGGAACATAAACAAATTCAATTTTTATTTTCCTTTCAGGCTCGGCGCTTCTGTCTCGTCTCCCGATATATCGGGAATGTATCGGGGATAAAATTGGGTCTGGCGGATGTATGTTTCATTATTTAATTGCACGCCAAAAAACACTGATTAAAGAGACTAAATAATCCATAAAAATAGAAATTATATTTTTCTATATCTATTTAACCTTTCTCTTTCGGTATAACAATCGCTAAAATCAAATAAAGCAAAATGCCAAAACCAACAGAGAATATCAAGACTACGAAAAGAATCCTCACTAAACTGGAATCTATATTGAAATATTCAGCTAATCCGCCACACACGCCAAAAATAAATTTATCACTCTTGCTAAGATGTAGCCTTGCTTTTTCTTTATCCTTCTCTACTATCTCAACTTCAACAGCTCCATTCGGTTTTTTAGGAATAATTATAATAGCTACTAAATAAGAAAGCACGCCTGCCCCACCTAATAAAGTCAACAAAACCCAGATAACTCTCACTAATGTAACATCAATATCAAAATATTCTGCTAATCCGCTACATACTCCAGCAATCTTCTTACTTTTCAAGTCACGATATAATTTCTTTTTAACCTTCATGATTCATCTCTCTTTCTTTCTGATAATAAAATTATATTTCTTAAATCTTCAATATCTTTAGCTTTAAGCCAGTGCCTTTCAAAATCTGGCTGTTGAACAATCTGTGCAATTGACATCAAAGCCCGCAGATGAAAATTCCTTTCATCACGAGTTCCAATCAAAACAAAAACAGTATAAACAGGCGGTAAATCTAAAGAAAAAATAATACCTTCTTTGCATCTGGCTAATAAAATATCAAATTTATTGTTTCCCTCAATAATAATATGAGGAATTGCCATACCGGGCTGTAAGGCTGTTGTTGATTGTTCCTCTCTTTTAATCAAAAGGTCATATAGCATATCCGCATTAATATTTTGCCTTTTTGATAGATGTTCCGCAATAATCTTAAAGAATTCCTCAGCAGTCATTGACTCCTCTATATCCAATATCTCGCATTTACTAATAAGTTTATCAAACCTATCTTCAACAATATTATCTCGCTCAACTAAAATATCTTTTAACTCTTTTACAAGTGTAGTGGTCTTAATCTTTTTATCAGTAAGTCTCTCAACAATATGGATAAGTGCAGATTTCCTTTTGACTCTAAATCTAACATAAATCAAATACCAAAGAATGGAGAGAACAATAAAACAACCAGTAATAATAAGCGGAATTTTGCCCATCTCAAAGATTAAAAATCCATAAATAATAATTACAGCAATTTGAATCCAGGGATATAGAGGTGAATGAAATGAAGGACGATATGTCTGAATTTTGCTTTCTCGCATCACAATAACCGAAGCATTATCATAAATAAAAAGAATGATATGCATAGTAGATGCGGCTTTTACAAGATTCTCAAGATTAAAAGAGGAAATCATAATAATCATAAAAATTCCAGTAAGAATAATAGATATATAAGGAGTACCGTGTTTTTTACTTATCTTACCAAAGAATTTAGGCAATAAATGGTCTCTACTCATTGCAAGCGGAAATCTTGAGGCAGATAGAATTCCAGCATTTGCAGTAGAGAAGAATGCGAAAAGTGCAGCAATTGCCAAAATTATCATTCCAAAAGAACCCATAAATACTCCTGCTCCATCTGAAATGGGTGTAAGCGAGTTGCTTAATTTGGATGGGTTTAAAACCCCTACTGTTACAAAAATTACAATACTATAAAAAATAAGAACAATAAAGAAAGACAGAAACATTCCGAGCGGTAAATTCCTCTTGGGATTTTTTATCTCTTCAGCAACACTTGCTATTTTGGTAACCCCTGCAAAGGAAATGAAAACCAATCCAACTACCGGGATTATGGAGCTAAATCCTTTTGGTGAAAACGGTATATATTTCTGTAAATCTATATTTTTTATCCCAAAAGCACTGTAAATAAAAAGAATCCCCAACAGTCCTAATACCAGAATAATCTGTAATCTCCCTGTGTGCTTAACACTTTTCAGATTAAGAATTGTAAATATTATACAAAATGCAACCGCAATAATTTTGATTTGTAGTTCTGTAATAGATGGAAAAATCAGAATAGTAAATGCTCCAATTCCAATCAGGGCAAATGCACTTTTCAGCGCCAAACTAAACCATGTAACAAAACCGCCCAATGTTCCTGCTGCTGGTCCCATACTTCTTTCAATGAAAAAATAACTCCCGCCAGCTTTGGGCATTGCAGTGCCAAGTTCTGCCTTTGATAGTAAACTGGGAATGAAAATAATTCCTGCAAAAAGATATGCAATTATTACTGCAGGACCGCATTTTGCAAATGCAATACCGGGCAAAACAAACAGCCCAGAACTTATCATTGCACCAGCTGCAATACAGAAAACATCCAAAAGACCTAACTGCTTTTTTAATCCCATAATAGATATAGTTAAATTGGTTGAATTAGTTGAACTGGTTGAACCTCATTAGATAGTAAACATCTAACGGGGTAAACTGGTTGAACCCCATTAGATAGTAAACATCTAACGGGGTAAACTGGTTGAACTGATTCAACTAATTCAACTAATTTAACCGATTCATTTAAACTGGCAAAAATAATTCACAACCTCTTTATTAAAGTCATACTCACTTATATGAATGTCGTATCCGTCTGGGCGCCTGTCTAGGCTCCCGATACATCGGGAGACTGGCCGAGACCGATTAAAACCCAAGTATATCCTCTACTCCAGCCATTGCCTTAATAGTGTGAGAAATAAAATCCTCAAGTTCCATATCAAACTCAGAACAGGATTTAATCTGCTCACGGTTTGCACCTGCTGCGAATCTCTTGTCTTTAAATCTTCTCATAACAAATTTTGTATCTAAAGCAGAAATTTTCTTTTCTGGATGCATTAAAGCCGAAGCAACAATAAGTCCAGTTAGGGAATCTACTGCATAAAGAACTTTATCTATAAGTGATACTCTATCAATATGCCCCGAATGTGAACAGATAGCATTTAGAACCTCTTCATCAAGATTATACTGTTTCAGCATTTCTACGGATGTGAAACCATGTTTTGAGAAATCATTTTTTGTTTTCTCATAATCTAAATCGTGAAGCAGACCAGCCAACCCCCATTTCTCTTCATCCTGATTAAAGTATAGAGCAAAGTGCTTCATCGTTGCTTCTACAGCAAGACAATGTTTCTGCAGATTTTTATTTTTTACATTTTTTTTAAGTAACTCAAAAGCTTGTGAGCGTTCCATATTTTATCCTCTCTTTTAACAAATCGGTTGTCGCCTATCCCTGTGGACGCGGGGATTGCCCTGCTCGAAATGGTATAAGGATGACGGAAAACGGTTCGTTTGACGGTTGACGATTTACGATTCGAGCCTCGCAACCGCAACCGTATGACGATTTCTACCCTAAAACTAAATTTATCTTTAATATCTTTTTGCCAAAGGTTAGATAAAAACATTTTTCAACATAGTCATACTTAGAGATGAAGTCTATATTCTGTTGAAAATCTTTTTGTGCAATAATTTTACCTTTTTCACCGGATATTATCAACATTCTATTTTTACTAACAGTGACATAATAGTTCTCTTCCAACCTACCATCTCTGATATAATCAATAGGTATTAGTTCTGGAGTTTGCTTTTCTATTTTAGAAATTTGAATTGGAACCTCTCTTTTCCACAACAAGTGACCTTTTGCCTTTTCTATCAAATATTGCATTCCTTGTTCATCTATCAGTAATATTTTCTCTTCTCGTAACAGTTTGATATTTATTATTGCGTTTTGAAATGATTTACTCCATTTAAGTTTATAACTGTTTTTCCGTATACAAATAAAAGTTTTGTTGCTTACTAAATAAATATTATCTGAATCAAAAACTGGGTTTAAGGTGATATTAGCTGGTGTTGTCCACTCCCAATCTTGTTCAAGTTCTGGAACGGGAATTTTTGACAGTAAAGCACTATAGTCAATAATTAATTTTTTCTTCTCTTCCAAAAATTCTTTTCCGCTACTTAAGGTTCCCTGTCCCCATTTTCTTCCAAAGAATACATAGAAACCAGCAATAATGATAACAATTACCAAAGCTATAGCGGATACCTTGGTAGTAATTCTGAATTTTTTCTTATATGGTAACCTGCTAGAACCTTCAGAAATATCAATTTTTAATATAGGTTTCTGTTCACTTTCAATTAGCTGGGAAATTTCCTTCTCAAAATCATCTTTTGTAGAGATATTTGTATTAAACTCGTTAGATAATTTAGCAGGCAAGACAACAATATTTGTATCTTTTATTATTTTTTTAGCATAAGTCTTAATCTGAATTTCAGCCTCTTTAATTCCTAAAATAGGAAGTTCATAATTTTCCTCATAGATTTTATTAATATCAAATCCAATATATTCTAACTTATCAGAATAAGATATAATGACAAGTCTTCCTAATTGAATTGCATAAACAATATCATTTCTAATAATAAGAATTATTGTTGAGATTTCAAATTTATGATTTTCTCTGTTGAAAAATGCAGCAAGTCTCCAATGCATTTCCACGGCAGACTTTCGTAGCCGCTCTTTTATTTCATATCCATCTTGATAGAAGTATTCATTAAAAACTTGAACAAGCAAAGTTATTGCCTTTTCAGCAAGCATACCTTTTTCAGTGGTTTGGAAAACCAATGCCACTTTCTCCGAATTGGTTGGGAAAAAGTCTATATGGATGAAGTTTCCCTCTTCCAAAGAGAAATATCTTTCTATTTTAATGTTTTTCATCTGAAAATAGCTTTCACCACAAAGGCACAAAGAACGCAAAGTAAAAAATAAAAATATAATAAATTCATCAAAACTTACACGCTCATTCCCAAGCCCCAGTTTGGGAATGCTTACAACGCCATTTTCATTCTCCTTTCAGGCTCGGCACCCGTCTGCTAAGCCTCGGCGGGCAGGGATGAATCCCTGACAGCTCATAAAACCAGTGTAATTATCTCCTAAAAAATCCTAACGCTGCTTTTAATGCGATTTTATTACTCATAAGCATATTTGTATAAGAAGCATTTGCTAATGGACAAAAGCATTTTTCAGTTCTGATTCTATTTCTCTCTTCCTTCAATTTTGGGTTCCTAAACCATATCTTTTTGAAATTGTAATTATTATCCTTTATATTACCAATTACTTTTGCCAGAATACAACAGGGCCAAACATCTCCATTTGGAACAATTTGAACAGAAAGAATTCCTGCATAACATTTTATTATCTGTCTCCGTTCTTTTAAAATCTTTTTAACCATCTTATAGTACTCAATTCTAAATGTTTGGGTGATTTTATTCATACCTCTAAATTTTGTATTTTTAATTGTATATAATAAGAAATCAATTGCCGGTGAATACTTCATTAAAGATGGTGCAATGTCAGATTCCATAGTATCTAATTCTACACGGTTTTCTGCAATTTCAGTTATATATGAATCAGGATGAAAATCCATTAATGTGCCAGCTACTCTCTGAAAATCGTCAACATTAAACTTTGATATTACAGAATGAATTCCCACATTTACATTATCTGAATTTAGCTTTTGAAGAGCTTTAACAGTTCTTATTGCATAATCATAAGCATTTTTTACCCCCCTTATTTTATCATCTTTTTCGCCAATCTCATCTATAGAAACATTTATGACTATGTTGCTTTTGGGACAACTTTTTGCAATTCTATTTACAACTTTTGGAATCTCTTGATATAAAAGCCCATTGGTTGGTATGTTTATAATCTTTGGTTTTGAGTATTTATAAATAGCATAAACAATATCAAAGAGGTCCTTTCTTAAGAATGGTTCTCCGCCACTTATTGTTACCCAATATACTGACTTGCCAATTTTTTTGAAAATTCTGGCATACTCTTCAGAAGAAAGTTCTGGAGATTTTATTTTCCAGATATTACAGGTTTTACATCTTGAATTGCATCTATATGTGACGCTGACTGTATAATTAACAGGCAAAAGAAATTTAACAGCCCATTTCTTTGCTATTCTAAGTAAGATTAATTTCCAGAGTAGTATTATGTTTTTCATATAAAAATCCTTTCACCACAAAGACACAAAGACACAAAAAAATTAGAAACATGACAAATTCAATAACTCTAAAGTAATTTTCGAGCTCCTTTGTCCCGACACGTCGGGATGTGTTTCATATTTATTATACTTTCATCAAAAAATTTTAATCAATTTACATTACCTCTGCTGGTTCCCCGATATTCATCGGGGTTATTTGAACCACACAATTAAATGTCTGGTTCAGATAGCATATTTGAACCAGCGAAAGAAACAAATTTAATGATTTTTATAACGACCTCATTATTTTTTTAAAATATTTTTTTAATTTATTCTATTTATTTCACATACTATCAATTAACTTTGTATCCGCAAATTAGAACAATTTTTTCAGTTTTTTTCAGTTTTTTTTCAGTTTTTTTCAATTTTTTTCACACTTTTTTAATAAAATACTTTGTCCCTTTTGTTATTCCTTTTTTGCCAATAATATCTTTTTTACTTAATATTTTTAACTGGGTTCTAATCTTTTGTAAACTGATCTCCTTCCCAATTCTTTCTTGTATTTCGCTAATATTAATGTCCTTATATTTCTTTAAATCTTCTTTTATCAATTCTCTTAATCTATATGGTTCAAGTGATTTTAAGTTAGTTTTCCCTTTAAATCTATGTTTTCGCAAAATTTCAGGATTAACATAATAAATTTTCCCTTTTGTCTTGCCTTTTGATTGAATAAGTTTAAGATTTAATAATCTTCCTAACCAATGCCTTATGCTGTTAGGTTTTTTTAAATCCAGAATTTTACCAAGTTCAATAGCTGATAAAGAGTTATGCTGAGCAATCAATCCCAAACAGATTAATTCTTTTTGTTTTAATTGGTAATATTGGTTCACTTTATCTATCAACTTTATTACTTCAGTATTGATAATTCTTTTTTTAATTGTAACGATTACCCTATCATCACCTTCTTCAACAATTGGAATATGTTTACTATTTTTCAGAAGGACTTCATACATCATATCATACCCACTACCTTCTCGTTCCATTATCTTCAAATCATAAAATATTTTTGATAAATGTTCATTTCTTCTAATAGATTGATGAAGGATATTTTTAGGCGTCACACCAAGCGGTAATAAACCGGGATTATGAATTTCCAATCTATCTACATAAAGGTTAATAAAAATATCCCCTCTAATTGTGTAAGGACGATGAACCAAAGCATTTGCAATTAATTCGCGAATTACAACCTCATTATAGTTTGGAATGTTTTTTCTGAATATACCATCGGAAATTTCAATACTTTCTTTCCAATCAGGAATATCATTTAGAACTGCTTCAATTAATTCAATAGGGTTCTTAGAGAAGTCATCCCAAACTAATTTATTAGTCTTGTGCTCATTTTCATCGTATTTAATAAACTGAATGGATGGCGAATAGAGTAAGGTTGCACGATCTTCCCGTTTACCAATAAATAAAATACCAAGATTAGTGAGATAATTATCTTTAGCAAAGAAATAATATCCTAATATCTCTTCATCAGACTTTTCTTTTACAAATTTGGAAACACGCTCGGATTCCCGAATTCTATCAAGAAAATTTTTAAATTTCGTTTTGTCATAACTATCACGCTTTACTTTTTTTGATATTTGAAACTCCCATACATAAGCATTTTTATCTACCATTAACTGTCCAAGTTCATCGGGTAGTAACGGTCTGCATGCATCAGATACTCTAATAAAGTATTTGCCTGACGATGTACTGGCGATTGCTTGTGGATTTCTAAATACGATTAGTTCAATATACTCACCTCCATTTTTGGCAATTGCCCTTACAGGCGAAATGTTGACATTAAAGGCGATTTGATTTATTCTTCTATTGACTTTTTGGATTAAATTATCAGGGATAGTTTGATCGGATGGTGGAAGATAAGCACCATCTTCAATACCAATTAGAATCTTCCCTCCTTGAGCATTTGCAAAACATATACATTCTTTAGCTAATGCTTTCCAATTTGGACTCTTTGCTGTAATTACTTTCAGCGATTTTTTCTCTATTTCTTGATTTTCTTGCATATTGGTTCTCTATTTATTTAAAATTCTTTATTACCAATCTCCACCAGGTCCACCATAAGCGCCCATATCATTTCTTATGCCGTCTGTGTCGTTATCTATTAATAATGTCTGGGTTTTGTAGCAAAATAAAATTAAATATTTCACCTTAAATTTCCCTGTGAATCTGTCTTGATAAGCCAAACATCATCCCATCCTGTACACTTTCATAAAAAATTTCAATCAATTTACATTACCTCTGCTGGTTCAAGTTTGCATCTTGTGAGCCAGAGGCTCATCAGCCTTTGGCTGAAACCACACAATCAAATGTCTGGTTCAGATAGCATATCTGAACCAGCGAAGAGAAAATAACAGATTTATTATTAGATAAAACTCTTATGTGTGATATAATTTAGTTTATAAAAAAGTTTGGCAAGTAATTTATGGTTCTAAACTGATGATTGTTATCCAATAATTAGAATCTCAAATTTTTTAAAAGATTCAGATTAATATTAATTTTAAAAAAGTATTATTTTTTTATAATGTTTTCTTTTTTATGTTGATTTGAGACATTTTTATCCACAGCCCATACTCATTTGTCAATCCAGTTGGGAATCTATCAAGGTTTGTATCGTAAGGTTCAAACAAAAACGAACTGATAAAACAAATTGCAGATACATTGTTATTGGCTTTAGATCTCATATTAAATAAATTATCATTACAATAATCCTTTTTCCTTACAATATTCAGCAATTTCTATGACAATTTTTTCTTCAGCAATTTTCTCAAAATTATGACCCAATTCATCACGAACTAATACACTAAAATTAGGTTTGTTATCACCATTTAAAATAGACTCTATTATGTCATCAATTTGATAATTGTATGATATTTTTTTGCCAACTTGTATTGGTTGCCCGAACTTAGGAATTAATTTTTCCATTAAAATATCATTAGGAAATGTTAATGGAATATGATATTTTTTTATATCGTTTTTTAAAGTACAAAATTTAATAGAATCAATGTAATTAATTTTATTACCGACATTTAACACATCAATTTGGATTGTTCTCATCTCATCATCAAAATCAAAAACACCAGAATAGCCTTTATAGACACTTGAAAAATATAACTTAATCTCAAACTTAAAATCATTATTTTGCAGTGGTTCTGCTGAATTATTAATTTTATTTATGTGCAAATCCAATTGCTTTTTTAATATAAGAATTAGTTGATCGTTGCTGCTGAATTTCTCGGATATTTGTTCATTTGCAATAATTGATTCTCTTAATTTTTTTATAGCCAATATATCGTCATTAATCTCATCGGGATCAATACTCGCTTTTTTAAACATTACTAAGATTTCTGGTTTACCAAATTTCTTAAAATTTTCATAAGCAAGTTCATATTCTTCATTAGTAAACTTTCCGACTTTTTTATGAAACAAACAAATAACAAAATCTGATTTTAAAAGTTCATCGTTGAAACGATTTTGTACTCTATTAGTATGAAAAGTATGTTCCAAATCCTCCCATATAATTAAATCAAGAAATAAATCCCTATCTATTAAAATTTTATTTTCTCGATTTATAAATACCTCTATCTCCTTACGTTCATCTTTGAGTTCACCTGAAGATGCTAAAAAAATTCTAAGTCTTTTCATATTTTTTCCTTTTGTTCCTTATTGCCAATAACGTACCAGCATTCTGCAGTATCAGAATGATTCAACCCAAAACAAACCAATCAAAGTTTGAATCGTAAGATTCAGACATAGCCAAACCACGAAACCCAACCGCAGACGCAATGTTATGCTCCAATCATAATCATCATTATTTTTTCTTTTTCCCTAATTCAAGAGCCATGTTGATAAATGGTCCAATTGATTTACCTAATACAGCCATTCCTGCTTCATGAACATCTTCAATTTTATAACGACCTTTCGCTGCACCATTTAAGGCATAATCATAGCCATCTATACTAACAATACACCAGAATTTTTCTCTGCATTCTATAATTATCTCATCTTTATAAAACGGCCATTCTCCGCGAAAATCGTTTTTTGTGATCTTTTTACTAACGAAGTTTTTGTTGGTCTTTCTTTCAATCTCATCAGTTAAAGTTCGTTTGTGTGATTTAATTTCTTTTTCATTATAATTTGTTGTATTTTTTCTATAATCGGTTGTACCTAAATCATCGTCCATTAACATTAAAAATGGATAAACAGCTGGGGAGAATTGTAAGGCTAATTTACCAAGATCACCGAGAGTAAATTGTCTTGAAATTGCTCTAACGAATCTTTCTAATTTAATTATTATTGTTCTAGCTATAGTGTCCATAACGTCTTTTTGTTTTTCATAATCGTTAAAGTTTTTAATAAGCTCTTTATCTTGTAATAACAAGCTTGTTTCGAATTCTTCCCACATAGCTTTTACATCAATACTTGGATTATTTTCACCTGTAATTACATCCAAATTGTAATAACGAGCAAATTTTCCAAATTCTGATAATAATTCCATTATATCATGGAGTTCTTTATCGTTGGTTA
>Ga0315541_1000872_pt1 | contig 30459 bp, 27 predicted proteins | sample SalMarSW160190MG_FD_203095 | JGI IMG/M metagenome (GOLD analysis project Ga0315541, IMG submission 203095) | Salt marsh sediment microbial communities from the Plum Island Ecosystem LTER, Massachusetts, United States - Salt Marsh Sediment SW1601-190 ...
ACGGCCTTTACGAATTGTCTCTCTGTAAAATGCTGTCATCAGATTGGGAACCGTTTCATAATTCTTATTGATATTGGCGATTGCTTTTGTAATTATGGCATTCGGATCCAGGGGCTTGACAATTATCTCCTTGATTGGTATTGGAGCGGATTCCATCTCAATTACGTTTTTGTGACCATTGTCACGCAGGGAGCTTATGGGCACGACTTTGTTCTTGTAACCCAGATACGTTATTTCAAGGTCATTGGAAAGCAAAGATTCCACGATTTTCAATGTGAATTCCCCGTCAATATTTGTAACGACTGCAACATTGGATTCTGTAACAGTTACTGTTGCAAATACAAGGGGAGAGCCTGTTTCGGCATCTGTAATTTTCCCTTTTAATGTAAGGTAGGCCTGCTGGTCACCTTTCTTCCTTTCAGTCGTATTAACTCCTGACAGAGTCTGAAATGTAAAAGCCAGCAGAATAACTACTGCATAGAAAGAGATTTTTTTCAGTGTTTTCATGGCGTTTTTAATTTAGTTATACAATAATTTTCTAAATCCTGTTGTTTGGAGTGTTTCTTCAATCTTAAGACCTTAACAATGCTTATATACCCTATGCATCCGGACAGATTTTTTTTCATTATCTTACTTTTTCTTTAATAAATATTTTATGATGCGTCCGGGTGTCAGATCTGTTAATACATTAATCGCAGGTTTTGCATACGTGAAAAGTACAATCAGAAGCACTGCTGTTGTTAGCGGTATGCCTGTTTCTGTAGGTACAGAATTGACAAATCATTGTAACCTGAATTGCCCCGAATGTCATTCCGGTGCCGGGTTGATGACAAGGAAGCGCGGCTTTATGGATATAAAACTGTTTGATAAAATCATATCTGAACTTGAGCCATATCTTTATTACCTGATCCTTTACTTTCAGGGAGAACCAATGATGCACCCCCGGTTTTTCTCATTCCTCGAGAGATCACAGCACATAAATACCATCGTTTCGACAAACGGTCATTTCCTCTCAGCGGAAAATGCCGAAAAAATAGTCAGATCAGGTTTAAGTAAACTGATTATCTCCGTCGACGGTATTGACCAGGAGACCTATTCATCATACAGGATCAATGGAGATCTGACAAAGGTAATGGATGGATTAAAAAACCTGTCTGAAGCAAGGGGGAAAATATCATCGCCGTTAAAGCTTGAAATTCAATTTCTTGTAAACAGGAAGAATGAACAACAAATACCTTCTGTAAAACGTTTTGCCCGAAAGATGAATGCTTCCCTGAAACTGAAATCAATGCAGATAATCAATCAGGAAGCTGTCGGGACCTGGCTCCCTTCAAAACAAAAATTTGTGAGATACAAAAAGAAGGAAGGAATATATACAATAAAAAAACGGCTTCCAAACAGGTGTGCCAGGTTGTGGTTCAATCCGGTCATAACATGGGATGGGAAAGTGATACCCTGTTGTTTTGATAAAAATGCCTGTCATATTATGGGAGACCTGAATGAGAAATCCTTCAGGGATATCTGGGAAGGCCCGGAATACAGAACCTTCAGGGAAAAAATCCTCTCAGATCGTAATGCCATAGAAATCTGCAGAAACTGTACATCAGGACTTAAAGGTGTCAGATATTGATAATTCTGTTAAAGTTGTATATTAGTATTATAAAACTCCTTTGATATGAAAATATTTAAAACAATCCTTTATTCACTGGTAACTCTTATAGTACTGGCAGTTATAATTGGTTTAATCCTCCTGCGTGGTATTAAAAGGGGAGCCCTTCCCGAATATGATGGCGAACTTACTCTTTCAGGACTTACTGATGAGGTTACTGTTTATACGGATAACAGAGGTATGCCTCATCTTTATGCCGGAAATGAACATGATCTCTATTTAGCCACAGGTTATATTATGGCACGGGAAAGACTGTGGCAGATGGATCTTATCCGGAGGGCAACAACGGGTAAGCTTTCTGAAATCTTCGGTAAAGACTATATACAGACAGATCTCTTCCTGCGAAGCCTTGAAATGACAGCCAAATCCAAAATGGTGTTGAGCAGCGAGGAGCCTGCCATATTGGATTGTATGCAGGCTTATGCTGATGGTGTAAATGCTTATATTTCAGCAGCAGGGAAAAAACTTCCGCCCGAATTCAGAATTCTCGGCTATAAGCCTGATCCATGGAGGCTGGAAGACATGGCCAATATAATAGGTTACATGGGATGGGACCTGGCCTCAGATAATCTGTCATCAGATATTTTTTATTACAGACTTGCTAAAAAATTTGGGCAGGAGAAAGCAGCGGAACTTATCCCCGACTGGAAAGCAGTTAATTCATTTGTTTTTCCGGGATTCACATTAAGTGACGAAGTACTTAAAAGTGCTCTTGAATTTATCTCCTCAATGGATAAGCTTAAAGCACTGGGTATTGTATCTTTCTCGGGAAGCAATAACTGGGCGGTGACAGGAACGAGGACCGAAACAGGCAAACCGATGCTTTCGAACGACATGCACCTGAGCTTCGGATCACCCGGAATATGGTTCCAGATGCACCAGGTAGTGCCCGGGAAAGTTAACGTAACCGGTGTTATTGTGCCCGGACAACCTTTTGTTGTGGCGGGCCATAACGAAAAAATTGCATGGGGAATGACAAATCTGATGGTCGATGATATTGATCTATTTGCAGAAAAAATAAATCCTGAAAATGAAAACCAGTATTTCTTCAATGATGAATGGAAGAACATGGTGGTTAAAGATGAAATAATAAGGATAAAGGGAGGGGATACTGATACACTCCAGCTTAAATTTACCCATCGCGGACCCATTGTTTCAGGATTCAGAGATGTAAAGGATGTGTCCCTTACAATGAGATGGGCCGGATATGATTATAGCAATGAGATAAAAGCCGTATACCTGCTTAACAGGGCAGCAAACTGGGATGAATTCAGAACAGCCATCAGCAGTTTCAGGTCTATAAGCCAGAACTTTGTTTATGCAGATGTGGACGGTAACATAGGATTAAATACAGGCGGCGGCATTGCAATAAGAAAAGGCACAGGGACATCTGTGCGCAACGGCGAAACAGACGAATATGACTGGAAAGGATATGTCCCTTTTGAACAACTTCCTTCGAGCTTCAATCCCGAGATTGGTTATGTTTCTTCAGCCAATAACAGGACAGTATCTGATGATTATCCTTATTACATAGGTGCCGGATTTGCGTTGCCATACAGGATAAACAGGATACGTCAGATGCTGGATCAGAAAGATATTTTCAATATTGAGGATTTTAAAAAAATGATAACGGATCAACATTCCGACTATGCTGCCCTGATGACTCCCTTTATTCTCAGGCTGAATGACAGGAAAGATGAGCTTACCGGTTCTGAAGCTGAGGCTCTGACGAGTCTGGCAGAATGGGATTATGATATGAATGCCGGCCTTGTAGCTCCTTCAGTATTCGAATATTTCAGAATCAGCTTCAACAAAAACCTGCTGTCTGATGAATTATCAGAGTTGTTTGACCAGCTGTTTTATCTGGCTAAGGATTACTACATATACCGAATACTTAGTACCGAACCTGACTCCTGGGTAGATGATATTTCTACACCTGAGACGGAGACACTTGATGATATAATCCTGAGAAGCTTCAAGGATTGCGTGGCATCTATGACAGCTGAACTTGGAGAGGATCAGGCAAAATGGACATGGGGTAATGTTCATAAGATAGTTATTGCACATCCTCTTGGATCAGCAGTACCACTTCTGGATAAAATATTCAACTTTAATTCAGATGAGTACCCAGTTGGCGGTAGCAACCACACAGTTAGCCCCTATTCATTTGACCCCGGATTCATTATTGATCATGGAGCTTCTGAAAGGCATATCTTCAACACAGCTAATTGGGATGAATCACTGACAGTTATTCCTACAGGTGCATCAGGGATACCTGCAGACGAATTTTACCTGTCGCAGACAGAAACTTATATAAATAAGGAGTTTTATAAAGATGCATTTAGTGAAGAGGCTGTTAAGGCGGCAGCGAAGTATATATTAAGGCTTAAACCGTCATAACCTCTTCTTCTTTAAGGTCCATCACCTTGTCGACTTTGCTGTTATATTCTGAAGTAAGATCCTGAACCTTTGTTTCAGCGTCCTTTTCAGTATCTTCGGGAAGGCCATCTTTGAGAAGCTGTTTTAATTCATCATTTGCCCATTTCCTGGCATTACGGATACTTATTTTGGCAGTTTCTCCCTCATTTCTGACCTGTTTTACAAGCTGATGCCGCCGCTCCTCTGTAAGCGGGGGGATATTTATCCGTAATACTTCGCCGTTGTTGACCGGAGTTAGTCCTATGTTTGCTGCCATTATAGCCTTTTCTATGGTTCCCAGCATAGATTTTTCCCATGGCTGGACCAGGATAGTTTTCGGGTCGGGAGTGTTTATATTCGAAACCTGGTTTAATGGTGTGTTAACTCCGTAATAGTCGACTGTGATCCCATCCAGAAGGGCAGGGTTTGACCTTCCTGCACGAAGCCTGGCGAGTTCATGTTCAAGGTGACCAAGAGCCTTTTCCATCCTGTCCCTTGTCTCCTCAGTTATCAGTTCAACTTCTTCATTCATATTAATCAGGTTGTCTGGATTAAATTTCTTGTTTCCTGTTATTTGCCTTAAAAATGTTACCGAAATAACAAAAATAATAAATTAGGCGGAAATGCAATTCCTTTCAATTATAAATAAGAGTTCCTGTTTTTGAGCCTGTAACAACTTTCATAAGATTACCGGGCCTGTTCATATCAAAAACTATGACCGGCATGTTATTCTCCCGGCACATGGTAAATGCAGTAGAATCCATAATCTTAAGCCTGAGGGCTATTGCTTCTTCAAATGTAATCTTGTCGAATTTTCTGGCTTTTCTGTCTTTTTCAGGATCAGATGTATATACTCCGTCAACCCTGGTGCCTTTAAGCAGTACATGAGCACCTGTTTCAACTGCTCTGAGGGCTGAAGCCGTATCAGTTGTAAAGAAGGGATTCCCGGTTCCTCCTGATAATATACAGACAGTTCCTTTTTGCATCTCTTCAATTACTTTATCCCTGTTATAAAGTACTCCAACAGGTTCCATTCTTATTGAGGTAAAGACCATTGCCCTGCCACCCAGGTTTTTAATGGCGCTTTCCAGGGCAAGACTGTTTATCACCGTTGCAAGCATTCCCATCTGGTCTCCTCTAACCCTGTCAAAACCTGACTCAATACCCTTTAATCCACGAAAAATATTTCCTCCCCCGATGACAATGGAGACTTCACATTTTTTATTTACCACCTCAACTATTTGTTTTGCATATTCATCAAGAATGGTCTCATTTATACCGTGATTTCCCTTCCCGGCCACTGATTCACCGCTGAGTTTTAATAGGATCCTTGAGTATTTCATATAAGATTGTTCTTTATTGTAAAGATAGGATAATAGTTATATAAAAAAAAGATGGCGCCCTGGAGCGCCACCTTTGATATTGAATCATGAACCTAAGTTAAATGTTAAGAGTATATCTTTTAAAGGAGGTTACTGTAAGATCTTTATCAGCAGATTTCAGATACTGACCTACGGTAATCTTGTTGTCTTTTATAAATTCCTGGTTCACCAGGGTGTTCTCCTTAAAGAATTTTGCAAGTTTCCCCTGGGCGATTTTTTCAAGCATCTCATCAGGTTTGCCGTCACGTCTTGCCTGTTCTTTACCTATTTCGATTTCCCGGTTAATTACTTCTTGCGGGACATCATCCTTATCAACTGCAAGAGGATTCATGGCAGCTACCTGCATAGCCACATCCTTGTAGACCTGCAGATCCAGTCCGGTTTTTGTAAAACCCACAAGAGTAGCAAGCTTGTTACCGGGATGAATATATGCCTGAACGTGGGCAGCTTCAATTTTATCATAGTATGACAATTCAAGCTTTTCCCCGATAATACCAACAAATTCAACAACCTTATCCTCTGTTTTCACTCCATCTACAGGAATAGATTTAAGTGCCTCGAGGTCGGTTGGTTTATTTTCAAGGGCAGTATCAAGTATTTTATTGGCAAGGCCCAGAAAATCGGCATTTTTAGCAACAAAATCTGTTTCGCTGTTGAGGACGATCATTACTCCCAGCTTCCCATTTGCTGTTGTTTTTGAAAGAACAACACCTTCAGTTGCCTCTCTGTCGGCTCTTTTACTGGCAACAGCCTGTCCTTTCTTACGTATTATTTCAATTGCCTTGTCGAAATTGCCTCCAGCTTCCTCCAGAGCTTTCTTGCAATCCATAATACCCGCGAGAGTTGCCTTTCTCAGTTTTGCAACATCAGCAGCGCTTATTGTAGCCATTATTATTTTTTTATCGATTCAAAAATAAATATTCTATTAATCCCCCTCTTCTGATTCTTTATCTGAATCGGCAGCATCCTCATCCTGTTTATCAGAAGCATCTTCATCTTTCGATTCCTCCTCATCTTCGTCATCTGTATCTTCTTTATAGGAATCGGAAATACCTCTTGCTTCAACATCTTTTCTGGCAGTGCTCTTTTCTTTTGGAAGTGACTCTTTTTCTTTTTCAATTTTCCTTTCGTTCAGACCTTCATCGATAGACTGGCATAGTATGTCAACGATCAGTGAAATAGATTTTGATGCATCATCATTTGCCGGTATCGGGAAATCTATTTCTGAGGGGTCAGAATTGGTATCTACCATTGCAAAGACGGGAATGCCAAGTCTTTTAGCCTCTCTTACTGCAATATATTCTTTGCATACATCAACAACAAAAAGTGCGGAAGGAAGACGAGTCAGATCAGCAATGCTGCCCAGGTTCTTTTCAAGTTTGGCTCGCTGCCGGGTTATCTGTAACTTTTCACGTTTGGAAAGATTCATAAAAGTGCCGTCGGAAGCCATCTTATCTATTGATCCCATTTTTTTGACAGCTTTCCTGATAGTCGGGAAATTGGTCAGCATCCCGCCGGGCCAGCGTTCAGTAACATAAGGCATATTAACCTTTTTAACCTTTTCAGCAACGATCTCCTTGGCCTGTTTTTTAGTTGCGACAAAGAGCACCTTCTTTCCCGATTTTGCTATATTCTTCATTGCTGAAGCAGCTTCGTCGAGCTTGGTAATTGTTTTTTCGAGGTCAATAATGTGAATTCCGTTGCGCTCCATGAATATGTAAGGAGCCATTGCAGGATTCCATTTTCTTTTAAGGTGTCCGAAATGAACACCGGCGTCGAGTAATTCTTTAAAAGTTGTTTTTGGCATTTATTGATATTTAAGTTTACATTCCTTCAATCAATTGCAGAGTAGCCCCGATTTTCGGGAGTCTTTGCAATTTAGATACTAAACTTGCATCTCTATTGATTGTATTAAAATTTCTAACGTTTACTGAACTGGAATCTCTTACGAGCTTTGGGTCTGCCGGATTTTTTCCTTTCTACCTCGCGCGGATCCCTGGTAATAAAGCCATTTGCCTTCAGGGTCTTCTTGTTTTCCTCATCAATCTTTACAAGGGCCCTTGTTATACCAAGGCGCAGTGCTTCAGCCTGTCCCTTAACACCTCCTCCTTCAAGATTCACATTGATATCATATTTATCAGCAGCATTCAAAAGATTCAGGGGCTGGGTAACAACATAATGTAGGATATCGGTTCCGAAATACTCTTTATAATCCCGGCCGTTGATAGTGATTTTACCCTTGCCCTCACTTAAAAATACCCTGGCAACGGCGGCTTTCCTTCTTCCAATGGCATTAACTACTTCCATATCTATACCTTAATTTTTGAGTTCGATTTTTTTCGGTTTCTGTGCTTCATGCGGATGGGATATTCCCGCGTATACATGCATGTTCCTGAAAAGAACTCTTCCAAGACGATTTTTTGGCAGCATCCCTCTTACAGCATTCTCAACCAATCTTATGGGATTCTTCTTCAACAGCTCTTCTGCAGATGTTAATATCTGCCCGCCAGGGTAACCTGTATGCCTGACATATTGTTTATCAGTCAATTTCTCGCCTGTCAATACAACCTTTTCAGCATTAATGACAATAACATTATCGCCGCAGTCAACATGCGGTGTGAAATATGTCTTGTGCTTCCCCCTCAGCAGACTGGCAACCAGGGTTGCAAGACGACCAAGAATTGCACCTTCAGCATCAATCATGACCCACTCCTTGTTAACTGTGGATTTATTTGCCGAAACTGTTCTGTAGCTTAAGGTGTTCACTTGTTATTAATTTTTAATTGATATATTTATAATTAATGTAAAAACCCCGGGATTTAGGGTGTGCAAAAATACAACATATTTCATAAAAAAAAAGAATATTAGACAGAATTTATTTGTGTAAGCAAAACCTAACTTAATTTTATCAGCTGGCAAGTGAAAAAAACAGGGAATACCGGTAAAAAAACGGAAGATGAAAGAGCACTACTCATGCACGCCATTAGATTGGCAGAAAACGGGATATCCGATGGTGGAGGACCGTTTGGAGCAGTAATAACAAAGAGTGGAAAAATTATATCAGAAGCATACAATATGGTTGTACTTTCCGGTGACCCGACAGCCCATGCCGAGATCATTGCCATAAGAAAAGCTGCTGTTGCTTTGGGATCATACGATCTTTCCGGATGTGTAATTTACTCATCGTGCGAGCCATGCCCGATGTGCCTCGGAGCTATCTACTGGTCAGGAATAAAGAGGGTCGTTTATGCTTCTGACAGTTCTCAAGCTGCATCTTATGGATTCAGTGACAGCCTTATCTATGATGAAATCAATAAGGATCCCGATGAGAGGAAGATTGACTTCATTCAAATCGAAGATACCGGGGCAGAGGAAGTGTTCAGGAAGTGGGATAAGTATGAAAAGAAGGTCAGATACTGAAATGAAACCCGGAAAACGATTATCACGAAATTTTTATATACGTGATGTTCTTGATGTTGCACCGGAGTTGATCGGAAAAACACTCGCTGTCACCACCGGAGATAATATAATCCGGCGTTTCATGATAACAGAAACGGAGGCGTACCGGGGGACTGAAGACCTTGCCTGTCATGCCTGCAGGGGAAAAACACCAAGGAACGGAATTATGTTCGGACAGGGAGGGATGCTTTATGTATATTTTGTCTACGGAATGTACTGGATGCTTAATATAGTGACAGGTGAAAAAGATAACCCCCAGGCTGCACTGATTAGGGGAATAGAAGGTTTTAGCGGACCGGGGAAACTGGCAAGGGAACTGGGTATTGACAGATCATTTTACGGTGAAGATCTGACTATCTCAGAAAGAATATGGATAGAGGATAGAGCACTGAAGCCTGGTTTTAAAAGCGGACCAAGGATAGGTATTAATTATGCAGGGGAGATATGGAAAAACAAACCCTGGAGATACTATATTGTTTAGAGAACCCCCCAGCCCCCCTGAAGGGAGGCTGATTAAGTGTATGCAAGAACGATCTGATTTACAACATATTAACCACCTTTTAAGGGGCAGAGGGTAATTACTCCGGGAAAAAGAAGGTTAATCAGGTTAAAAGGGTGTTAAAATGAGGATCAGATGATCTCATATAATAATTTTTTCCGTTATTTGTTCTTTCATCAAATCAACATATATGAATTCAGTATGGGGCACCTTTCGCCGCTGGAATAACGTAACAGGCTGGTTCATGTTCCTGTTTTCATCAGTTATATATCTGCTGACAGTTGAACCAACTGTCAGTTTCTGGGATTGCGGTGAATTTATTCTTTCAGGATTCAGGCTGCAGGTGGGACATCCGCCGGGAGCACCTTTGTTTCTCATGGTAGCCAGGATTGCCACACTTTTTGCTGGTGGCGATGTGTCAAAAGCGGCTCTGATGGTCAATATCCTGTCAGCAATTTCCAGTGCATTTGCGATCATGTTCCTCTTCTGGACAATAACCCATCTTGTTCGAAGGATTTTTACACGAAACTCTGCACTTGAATTAAATCAGATTCCGGCAATTATTGCAAGCGGCCTCCTGGGAGCAATGGCGTTTACATTTTCCGACACCTTCTGGTTTTCAGCTGTCGAGGGAGAGGTTTATGCCATGTCATCTCTCTGCCTGGGTATGGTGGTCTGGGCTATGCTTAAGTGGGAAGAACAGGCTGACAAACCAGCATCGGGCCGGTGGATAGTTCTGATAGCATATATTATGGGAATCGGTTTGGGTATTCACCGTCTGAACCTGCTGGTAATCCCTGTCCTTGTATTTATTTTTTACTTCAGAAAATATGAAGTAACAAAAAAGGGTGTAATTTATACACTTATTCTGGCTGTTATTCTGTTGGGATTCATGGTTTTTGTTCTTATTCCGGGTATTCCAAAAATTGCCGGCTGGTTCGAATTGTTATTTGTAAATGTATTCGGCATGCCCTATAACAGCGGACTTATTGTTTTTTTGGCGGCTCTTGTCGCCTTACTGGTCTTCGGAATAAGATATTCTGTTAAGAATAAGAAAGTACTCCTTAATTACATAATGACCTGTCTGACAGTGATAATGATCGGTTATTCATCGTATGCTATAATTATGATACGTTCATCGGCAAAGCCGCCCATGAATCAGAATAATCCTTCAGATATCTTTGCATTATCCTATTATATTAATATGCAGCAGTACGGGAGTTCTCCAAAATTTCACGGACCCTATTATAACGCTCCTGCTGTCGATGTGAAAAGAGTCATTGCAGGATACAATAAAGTTGATAGCAAATATTCTCCTTATTATCGTCCTGATTATGAATACAATAAAGAATTTACCACAATTTTTCCCCGCATGTACAGCCCCGATCCGGAAAATGAGAATGATCATGAGAATGCTTATAAATACTGGGGAAAGATTAAGGGCAAAAGATATACTGTTAACAGAGGTTCGGGAAGAGAAACACTTATTTGCCCGACTTTTGGCGAAAATCTTCGTTTCTTTTTCAGGTACCAGACAGGATTCATGTACCTGAGATATTTCATGTGGAATTTTGCCGGCCGGCAGAATGACATACAGGGGAACGGCAACAGCCTGCACGGCAATTGGATAAGCGGTATTAAATTCATTGATGAGGCACGCTTAGGTTTAAATAACAACCTTCCGGATGATCTTAAGAATAATCCGGGTAATAATAAATACTATTTCCTTCCGCTTCTTATAGGCATAGCAGGCATGATATGGCAGTACAGAAGGGATAACAAAGGATTCTGGCTTATCCTGGCATTTTTCTTTATGACAGGTATTGCTATAATATTTTATCTGAACCAGTATCCGAATCAGCCAAGAGAACGAGACTATGCGTATGTAGGATCATTTTATGCCTTCGCTATATGGATCGGAATAGGGTTCATGTATCTGTATGAACAATTTCGGAGATTCATGAATCATAAGATTTCCACGATCATTACACTTGTTCTTCTTCTGGCTGCATGCCCGCTTCTGATGGCTTTCCAGAACTGGGATGACCATGATAGATCCGGACGCTATACTGCCAGGGATATAGGGGCCAATTACCTTGAATCCTGTGCCCCTAACAGCATTCTTTTCACCTATGGCGACAATGATTCTTTTCCTGTATGGTATGTACAGGATGTGGAAGAAGTAAGAACAGATGTGAGAGTGGCAAACCTCAGCTATATCCAGGCAGGATGGTATATTGATATGATGAGGCAGAAAGCTTTTAAGTCTGATCCCCTGCCACTTAGCCTTGAACCTGATAAATATATCGAAGGTAAACGAACCCAATTGCCGGTTAACAAAAGAGTTGATAAACCGGTAAACCTTAAAGAGATAGTCAGGTTTGCCAGTATGGATGATAAAAAATACATGATTGATTACAGCGGAATGGGTGATTATCTTAATTACATTCCGGCAAATAAATTCATAATTGATGTCGATACCTCTGTTGTTCTTTCAAACGGTACTGTCAAGGAGTACTATAAAAACAGAATTGTTTCACCAATGATTTGGGAGTTTTCGGATAATGATGCTTTCAAAGGAGACCTCGCAATAATGGACCTGCTCTCAACAAATGAATGGGAAAGACCTGTATATTTTTCAACAACTGTTCCTTCAGACCAATACAAAGGGCTTGAAAAATACTTTATCCAGGAAGGCATGGCTTACAGGATTGTGCCCATAGAAACAGATGTATCGGAACAGGGTGAATTCGGCATGATCGATCCCAATGTGATGTACGAGAATATGATGAATAAGTTTAAATGGGGAAATGCATCTGATCCTTCTGTATATCTTGATGAAAATAACAGGAGGATGTTCAGCAATTTCAGAAGGATATTCGGTAGTCTGGGGAGAGAATTGATCCTGACAGGTGATACAACCAGGGCAATTAAGGCTGCCCGCAAGGGTCTTGAAATAGTTCCTCCGGAAAAAATGCCATATGACTTTTTTGCCATAGGTCCGGCAGGGGTGCTGATCATGGCCGGTGAGAGAGAAGAAGGAGAGAAAATCATCAGTGATATCATAAATTATTCAAAAGCATATCTTGATTATTCAATGAACCTGGGTGCTGAAAAGAGATATGGACTTGATTATGCAACAGGAATAAATATGCAATCACTTCTTGATATTTATAATATGTCTGTTGGTCTGCAAAATGACTCACTGGCAGGTGTAATTGAACCTATGATGAATCTTTATTACAGCAGGCTTTACTCAGGTAACTAAAAGATTATGAGGCTAATAAGGCCATGGTTGTTCTCAGGCTTTTTATACCCTGATGCCCTTTTCAGGATAAAGACTGAAGATAAGATCCTTTGTCTTACTTTCGATGACGGACCTGACCCCGGATCCACTCCGGATATACTGTCTGTGCTTGATAAACATTGTGTTAAAGCTGTATTCTTCTGCACCGGGAGAGCCGCAGAAAAGTATTCAGGACTGGTTAAAACAATAAGAAACAACGGACATCTGATAGGTAATCATGGCTATAATCATCATGATGGATGGAAGACATCATGTAAAAAATATTGTAATGATGTTAATAAGGCTGCCGGATTAACTTCTGACAGGCTTTTTCGTCCTCCTTACGGCCATTTACGCATGAACCAGTACAGAAGCCTCGTGGAAACCTATAAAATAATCTTCTGGGATATCATGCCTTATGATTTTGATAGTGGTTTGGAGGCATCAGAATCTCTTGATCTGTTGAAGAAAAAGATAAGACCTGGTTCTGTAATTGTGCTTCATGATTCTCCGGATTCGAATTGTATAAATTCCATGGAAGATTTTATTGAGAGTTCAGTAAGAGATGGTTACAGGTTTGAGGTTACAATTTAACAGTTACTTTAACCACCCAGTCCCGACACAACGTGTCGGGACACCCCTCCTTTAAAAAGGAGGGGAAAATTGTTGATATATAATAATATAACTTTCTCCTCCTCTTCAGAGGAGAGCCTGTCCCGCTTTTGCGGGAAGTACCCCCGAGTACTCGGGGGGGAGGTGGTGTCTTTATCCTACACTCTTCCATCTTTATTCAGGTTTTGTTTTTCAGATTGAAATATTACTTTTGGATTGCTTAAACTATCGATATAATGAATATCCTTATTCTTGGCTCAGGGGGCAGGGAACATGCTCTGGCATGGAAGCTGAAGCAAAGCAAAAAAGTAAGCAATGTTTTTACGGCCCCGGGCAATGCTGGAACCTCTAAGGAGGGGATAAACCTGCCGGTAAATCCCGAAAATTTTGAGGAGGTGAAAAAGGCTGTCAGGGATAACGGCATAGGAATGATAGTTGTCGGTCCTGAAGCACCCCTGGTAGCAGGTATCCATGATTTTTTCGGGAACGATTCATTTCTTAAAAATATACCTGTTATCGGACCTGACAGAACAGCTGCACAACTTGAGGGAAGTAAGGCATATGCAAAGGATTTCATGACACGACATAATATTCCAACAGCTTCATTTAAAAGCTTTGACAGATCAACGGTTCATGAAGCTCCGGAATTCCTCAGATCCTTTGTGCCTCCTTATGTTATTAAAGCTGACGGACTGGCGGCAGGGAAGGGCGTACTGATATTTGATAAGCTCAACGATGCTGAAAAAGAGGTATCAGCCATGATGAATGGAAAATTCGGGACAGCAGGACAAAAGGTGGTGATAGAGCAGTTTCTTGAAGGGATAGAATTGTCAGTCTTTATTGTTACAGACGGGAATTCATATAAACTGCTTCCTGAAGCAAAAGATTACAAGAGAATAGGAGTGGGTGATACAGGTCTGAATACAGGCGGTATGGGCGCAGTTTCTCCGGTTCCTTTTGCAGATACCATTTTTATGGAGAGGGTGAAGCAAAGAATCATCGATCCTACAATAAAGGGATTATCAGATGATGGCGTCATTTATAAAGGATTCATTTTCTTCGGCCTCATGAATGTAAATGGGAATCCGTATGTAATAGAATATAATGTTCGACTAGGTGATCCTGAATCTGAAGCAACGATACCAAGGATCAAATCAGATCTGTTCGAATTACTTGAAGGTGTGGCAGAAGGCAATTTATCGGAGAGGGTCCTCGAAATTGATGAAAGGTTTGTAACGACGGTTATTATTGCTTCGGGAGGTTACCCCGGGCATTACGAGAAGGGTAAAGAGATAAGAGGCCTGGAACAAACTGACGGATGTGTTTTATTTCAATCAGGAACAAAAATATCAGATAATAAGGTAGTTACGTCGGGAGGAAGAGTGATTGCTGTGAGTGCATGGGGGAAAACCATGGAAGAAGCACTGAATGGTTCATACAACAATGCCAGACTAATCTCTTTCGACGATATGTATTACAGAAAAGATATCGGATTTGACCTTCAGTAAGGATGCTGTTAAAATTATTCAAGGGAATCAGTCCTGGCGTTATTTTCCTGATAGCCCTCACATTGGGAGCTTTATGGGTCAGTGCATTTTTGAACCCGCAAATGCCTGCACCGGCTGTATATGAAACAAACCCGATGCCATTATATGGAATAATCAAACAAATAACGGGCAATAATCTGCTTGGCGGTGTGATTTTTTCCTTCCTGGCTGTAACTATACTCATATTTCTTCTTGTCAGTTTTAATACTTCCGTCTTCTTCATAAATGAGAGGACATTTCTTCCTGCTCTGTTTTACATTCTGTTCAGCGCGTTGTTCCCTCAGCAACAGATAATGAATCCTGTTATTCCGGCATCAATTTTTCTGATGATTACACTGATGCGAATTATGAAAGCCTACAGGAAACAGGGAACTGCATTCAATTTCTTCGATGCGGGAATACTCATCAGTATCGGCAGCCTGTTTTATATAAATATTCTCTGGTTTGGTCTTCTTTTGATAATTGGTATTGCCTTGCTAAGAACCGGTAATATTAAGGAAATTGCAATCTCAATTCTCGGACTGCTTACCCCGTATATACTTACAATAGGACTGTACTATGTATTAGGGAAGGATATTGGAGCTTTTCTGGCAGACATAAATTATAACCTTTTTGGAAAAACCTCAGGATATTCCTTTTCAAAACTGACAATAATCGTTGTGATATTAACGGGTATAATTCTTTTGATCAGTACTTCTTTTCTGCTGATGCGGATGAGTTCCAAAAAAATAAAATCGCGAAAGACATTTTACCTGCTTTTGTGGGCATTGTTTATTTCATTGTTACTGTACACTCTTCTGCCCTCTGTTTCTATTGATATGATATGGATAACAAGCATCCCGGCCAGTTATATTCTGGCACATTATTTTGTGTTTGTAAGGGGAAAAATAATACCTGAGATTATGTTCTCAGGTATGTTTGTTCTTATTATACTATTACAGGCATTTTATATTTTCTGACAGGTCATTTGACCATTGAGACAATACCCACACCGGAACCCTGCTGTCCATCTATAAAATCAAAACTAAGCTGGTAAATACCGCTCTTGTTACATATAAAATCAACGTAAGGATATATTTTCCCGGTTTTCTGGTCAAAAGAAGAGAGTACAACTTTATTGGTATTATCCTTTATCCTCAGGATTAGTTTTCCCTGTGAATCATCGGAATTACACATCGTAAACCTGTACCTTGTGTTCTTCCAGAGCGACATCTGGGTTTTGTATCTTAATTCACAGGGTTCAGATGCTTTGCCTAACTGAACCCTGAAGTCTTTCAGATATTTTGAGTTTGGTCCTGCACTGGCAATACAACTGCTTATAAGAGGATCTGTAGCCTGTCCGGTTAACATTGCCCGGGTTGTAAATAACAGTATAAGGATGATAAAATATTTTTTCATGTGTAAATAATATATTTTCAATGGTCACATGGAAGTTTAATACTAATTAGTTATGATAAGCTTGTTGCGGATCTCTTTAGTAACGTCAATGACTCCTGTTAATTGTTCGTCAGTCATTTCAACAACACTGGTTTCAGTTTGTTCTATAACCAGTCCGTCATCCTTTTCAACACTTATAGGTTCACCAAGGGTATATGTGATTCGTATATCCCTGTATTTCTCCTTTATCTTTTGTAGTACACGGCAAAGATCACCGTATTGGGAATCCCTGTTGCAGTAAGGGATTGCCAGTAATATGAGGTCATTCAGTATAATCTTCTGTTCGCCTATCCTGTCTTTTAGCATCTGATCGGGATATCTCTTTACCACCTGTGTGGCAAGATACTGAGCTTCAATCCACACTCCAATGATCATAAGCGAGGAAAGTTGCCCCCGGTTATCGTCACGGAGATAATTATCAATCTGTGTATAAGAGTCAATGGAAAGAAACAAGAGCGAATCAAGATTTGATTTATTCAGCGAAAGTCTCTTAATTGTTTCAAAATCAAAAAACTGACCGACCCTGAGTCCCTCTGCAAGTTTCCTGATAGATGAAAGAATATCAATAGAAGTTCCTGTTTTTTCATACATATTAAGATACCCGAGATCAGCGCCAAGGATTCCAAGAGCCAATGCTTTATCGAAGGCCGTATTCTGTTTATTGGCATCTACCGACGAGGCAAGATATTCAGGAGAGAAGGGAACTTCAAGAAATTGCAGCAGGTTGGCAATTTCAACAGGAGAAGATATATTTTTCGAAATATCTGCAATAGCTTCGGCACTTAACTTCTGAGCTTCTCCGACCGGTACACTATCAGCTTCGGGAAAGATAAATTCCCCAGAACTGTTTGATGTATTCCTGCAGGAATTAAATACAATTACCGTAGCCAGTAAAAAAATAAAAAATCTTCCTCTCATAAGAATGAAGCAATAATAACTGATACAAAAATATAATAATTACGTCTTATTCTCTTAGATATTTGTTTGCGAATTCTTAAATTTTCAAAAAATTTCACGATCCTTGCGAGCAGTTCATAGTATAATGCCAGGTAGAGCAATATTGTGCTAAGAAGGACCAGTGTAATATTAAATGTAAGAGTGTCTGTCCTGATTCCGAAAATATTCTTTGAAGGTGCATAAAAATGGGTTCTGAAACTCAGGAATCCACTATCATAGGGATCAAGATAAATCGGGTCGATATTCTGCACAATGGTATTATTATAGATAAGTATTTTTTTCCTTTCATAGTATTTTGTTACTATCTCCTCAAGCTTGTAATTGTAATAGTCATTCCTAAGCTGGTTGAGATTCTCCTGGTTCAGATTGTAAAAACTGTCCTTCCTGTCACTTGCTCTGTTCGAAGCAGCGCTGAAAATATCGTCCAGTGTTTTCAGATAGGCATTAACTGAGTCTGCAATAACAGGATTGAAGGCAGAAGGTGTGAGAGATTCAATATAGTTGAACCTGGTGACATTATAGATTTCAGTTATCCTGTTAAGCTCATTCTTTAGAAGAGGGAGCTTTGTGTATTTTTTGGATAAATTATCAGAGAGAGGTTCTTTTCTGCTGCCATTGTTGGTTTGCAATACTTTGTATTCATCCAGGCTTGTCTCAAGCGACCTTATCAGTTCAGGGATCCTGTACACCTTATTAAAATCAGCCACGCTTATCTTTTTCTGAAGGGTGTAAAAAGTCTCCTTATCCCTGGTATATTCAACTTTACTGTACCTGTTATCCTTGAATTGTGAGACCATAAGCGCCTCATAAGTCCATCTGGTGGGTATCAGTTCTGCTATAAGCGGTACTTTATCAACATTCCCGATTTGCCTGTTAAGCTTATCAAATGAGAACATGGCCCCGCTTAGCACCATCATGGGGATAATAAGTAGTGGAATCACAATATAGATCGTAATAGCTGAATTGAATGATGCTGATATGTTAAGCCCAATCATATTAGCACAGAATGCGGTTGTGAATAGAGTGAGCCAGTATTGCAGGAATATACCCTTGATCCCGAGTATGGGATTTGCTATTATAAGGAACATAACAGATTGCAGTGCGGATATGAAGATAAGTATAAAGATCTTTGCCAACAGGTAGCTTGTTCTGCTTAGATTCAGGAAACGTTCCCTTTTCAGTATTTTCCTGTCGCGGAATATCTCCTCGGCACTGATCGTAAGACCCATGAAAAGTGCAACAATTATACTCATAAAAATGTAGATGGGGATATTCTCATTTTCCGAGAACTGGTAAACCGTCGAATCGGGATCAGGAATATACCTGATTATAAATGACAGGATAAATCCGAGAATCGGCGCTTCGAGAAGTGTCAACATAACATATTGGTTATTCGCGAGCTTGCTTTTGACATCCCTGGAAAAATAGATTTGGAATTGTCTTAACAGTCCCGGTCTCTGCAGGTTCTTATGCGGAGGTTCTTTTATTTCAGTTATGGTATCGGTCTGAGCGTTCTGTTTAAAGAGTGTTGCCCATTCCCGTGGTTTCACTTTTCGTTTTTCGGTATATTTGCCAAACTCATCAACAACCTGGGTCTCAATAATTTTGAATATCGTTTCGGGATTTACATTACCGCACATGGGGCATTCACCCTGCTGTGCATTTATCTGTACATCAAGGGTTTTAAAGTAAACAACCGCATCAATAGGATTACCAAAGTAGGCCATACTCCCCTCCTGATCGAGGATTATTACCTTATCGAACATCTTGAAAATTTCAGATGACGGCTGATGAATAACCGTGATGATAAGTTTTCCTTTCAGTGTAAGATCCCTCAGGAGGTCCATAAGGATTTCAGAATCTCTGGAGGAGAGACCGGATGTCGGTTCGTCAAGAAAAAGAATTGAAGGTTCGCGGATAAGTTCAAGTGCAATATTAAGTCTTTTCCTCTGACCGCCGCTGATGATCTTGTTATATGGTGAACCAACTTTAAGATCTCTTTTCTCAATCAGTCCGAGGTTCGTAAGAGTATGATCGACAATGGTTGTAATCTCATTGCGATTTTTTCCTTTAAAACACTGACATGCTGCATAATACAAATTTTTGAAGACAGTAAGATCTTCAATCAGAAGATCATCCTGAGGAACATATCCCAGTACACCTTCAAGAGCCGTCTCATCCTTATTGATATCCAGCCCGTTTATCTTTACGGTACCGCTGGTTGGTTTCTGAATACCGCATAATAGGTTTAGAAGAGTTGTTTTACCGGAACCGCTTGCTCCAAGAATACCCATCAGCCTTCCCTGATCAATTGAAAAACTGATATTGTCTATAGCCGGATGGATTTCAATATAACTATATGTGAGGTTCTCAACAGTAAATGACAGTTTGTGTATTGAATCCCCGGAAAGAAAGGTAGAACTTAAGTCACTGTAATAAATAGCATTACCATGTGGTGATCTCAATGAACCTCCCTTTGCAAAAATATAAACCTGGCCAGAACTAATAGGAAGACCATTAAGGTAGAGCTGTTCATCGGAAATATATTTCAGAAAGTAGAGATCAACGCTGGCTACTCTGAGAAAATAAATGTTGGTATCAGGATAGCCGGTAATCATCCTGTTACAAAGGGAGCATTGTTCTTTTTCCGGGATGAGAATGCGAATAGCAGGATTTTGCAGTTTCCCGGGTTCATTATTCATTACAAATTGTTCTGTTGCGGCAAACTCATCAGGTAAAATTTTAAAAACCTCTGCAACAGTATTGATAATATTAATTCTTTGCGGTGTAAAACGCTTGTCGGCATTTACCAGTTCAAAAAGACGTAACAGCACGACAACCTTCTGACCCTGATTCAGAGTGCGATTAATCTTTTTACATATTCCCAGTATCTTAACAGAGTCTTTTACAGATGGAACGACAGGTTCCTTTGTTGCACTCTTTTCCCTGACAGGCCCGGCATGTTCATCGAAGAGAGAAAGATATTCCATTACACTCTCTTTTGCCAGCTGTTTATTGAGGAAATCTGATACATACTCGCGTTCATCCTCTATCATCCCGCCATCCTGCTTGACAATGAGCGCGAACAGTTCCATCAGGGCTTTTAGTATTTCCTCACTCATAAGTGAATTATGATCTGGTTAGTTAGGGAAAGCTAAGGTATGAAAACTATTTCTTTTTTGGCAGATGAAGTAAGAATTTTCTCTGCAGCCATCCGGGAACAATTGATGCTCCTATTATCAGGTATGGATAATAGCTAATTATCCTCCATATTATAGCAATAGCAAGTCCGATGCTCCCTATAAATTCCGGGTCAGCCGGTATGGCATCAGATATATAACGGCCAAGAATTATTTCTGCAAATCCGGCGCCCCCGGGTGTTGGGCTTACTATCATCATGATCCAGGTGACCAGCTGCCTGGCAAAAATCAGGAAATGATCGGTGACAGCATAAAATGCCATGAGGATAGCATTTACCACCCAGTATCTTGATGTCCATGAAAGGAAAGTTGCAACAAGAGCCTTAGTCCAGAATGAGAAAGGCTTTTTCCTGAGTTCGTGAGAACTGGACACTATATCGTCGCCGGCTTTGATTGCCGACTCTTGCCACCTTCTTATCAGTGGAAGCCTGAAAATATATATGATTATTTTCCGGATCTTGTCGGGATCGATAAAAAGACCGTACCCGACTAAGATCACCCAGGCGAGTATTATACCATATCCTATAAAAGCAACTATAAGGAGGTTATTAAGTAATGCAACACCTGTCCCCTGGAGGGCTGTGGTAAATAGAATATCACCTCCGATAATCAGCAAAATGACAGGAAACATGATCACAAAATAGAGCTCATCAAGAAATGAAGTTGCAAGTACTATTGCGGTACTTCTTCCCACGGATATATTCTCCTTATGTATAAATACTACAGCAAGTGCCGTACCGCCGATTGTTGAGGGAGAAATTGATGAGGTGAATTCCCATAACATAATCACCCTGAATGCCTGTTTCCAGGTAAGATCATTTTCCGACAGTATTCTGATCCGTATCATATACCCGAGGTCCCTGCCTATCATACAGCACCAGGCAATGAAAAGCCAGAAAACCGAATTCCAGGTAAACTGCAGCCTGCTTAAAACGTCAGCATCTATTTCCCTGATAATGAACCAGAAAACTACAGCCAGCCCGATTATTACAGGTAAGATAATCTTACCTGGCTTCAGTTTTTTTGCCAGGTTGTAGTGGCTGTCCTGAGTCATATTTTATATTATTTATCCCGGATCCAGGTATCCGGGTGTTAATATCTAAACTGCCTCGATCGTTGAGGGTGGTTTTGATGCAATATTATATGTTACACTTACTATTCCGGGAACCTTACTGAGAATCTCATTTGCCAGTTTTTGAAGTGTTTCAAACGGAAGGTTTGTGGGTGTCGCTATCCGCGCATCTTTACTGTCCCAGCAGCGGATCTCTATTTGTTGGCCAAAATCGCGTTTACCGTCTCGCATGCCGGTGACCCTGTCCTCATGAAGTATGGCCAGGTACTGAAATGCCCCGGTATGTTTCAACATACGTTCAACTACCACTGTTGCTTTACGTACGGTTTCAATACGTTCCGGAGTTGCTTCACCTATAACACGAGCCGATAATGCGGGCCCCGGAAAGGGTATACGATCAAAAATTTCCTCAGGAAGACCAAGAGCTTCGCCTGTTTTCCTGACACTATCCTTGCGAAGTTGAATAAGGGGTTCAATAATCCTGTACCCGAAAGTCTCCTGTGGATCAATGCCAAGCTGTTCGAAAACATTATGCTGCCTTTTAATACCGGCAACCGTTTCATCAACATCGGTAAGTATAGTTCCCTGGAGAAGATATTTTGCCCCGCTTTCTCTCACTGATTTTCCGAATACATCCTTGTAGAAAGTCTGAGTAATGGCCTCGCGCTTTTCCTCAGGATCGGTTACTCCTTTCAACGCTGCAAAGAATTTATCTCTGGCATCAATCACCGTTACCTCTACACCCAGAACCTTGAAAAATCCAACGACCTGTGCCGCTTCCCCATTTCTCATAATTCCATTGTCAATAAAAACCGTTTTAAGATTATTGCCGAGAGCTTTGTGTCCAAGCATAGTTACCACCGATGAATCAACTCCTCCTGAAAGCGCATTGATGGCTGTGCCGTTACCGACAATATTCTTTATTTCATTAACCTTCTCATTTATAAATTCCGAAGGATTTAATTTCTGTAATGTAATTTCTTTAATCATCTGGCATTTCTGGTTTTAGTGATAAAAATATAATTCCGGTGTTATATTGGATCAGTAAGTTTTCAAAGATATGATTTCAGATTCTATTAAGGTTATTTATGGGGGAAAAATAGACCATTCCCGGTCGAATCATCAGTTTTTACCATTCGGGAGTCATATTTAACGATTCTGCATTTTAAATTTCCCCCTGAAGGATTTGTGGTTTTTCTTTGAACAGGATTTATTGTTAAACATTAATAATTAATACAATGAAAATATGTAAAATTTTAACACTTGCATCTGTTATGATAACAGCAGGTATTATTTTCCCTGCAGTAATTTTTGGTCAAAACCAGAAAACCCTTGTGAAAAAATACATGACTGAATTACCTCATGGTAAACCCGCTTATAATGGTGTTGCACAGAATTACAGGATGACTGCAGTGTATACTAACCGTGATCTTTATGGTAACTTTACCGGAAAAACAAAAGTCACCGGTGACTATATCTGCGGATTGGAAAATGGTATGGCATCATGGAAAAATGTATCGATTGCGGCTTCGGGCAATTTTTCTGAACCCTTTCCCGAAGGCGTAAAACAGGAATATATGGAAAATATGAAATATCTTCCTACAAAGGGGTTGCTGGAAGAAGAAGCTTTCAAAAACTTTCCTTCAAACCTTGAAAATGTATTTGCCAGGAACCTTCTGTGGGATATGGCATGTATTGAAGGTTTTGCATGGAAATATTCCGATTCATTACAGATGAACAGGAAGTATATAGTCCCTGACATTATGGGTGAATTTCAGATGGCTGATATAGGCACGTATGATCACACAAATATTGAGCTCTGCTGGACAGGCATCTCATTTATGAATGATGAGTTATGTGCAGTTATTGAATACAGGGCAATAGACAACATGATTAAGCTTGAAATGGACCAGATGAAAACAAACGGAACGGAACAATACTGGGGGACAACATGGATATCGCTCAGCACCAGGCAGATAGAATATGCGGAAATGTATAGTGGTACAATCCAGGAAATAGAAATCAAGGGTTTGACAGATAAGTTTATTGCAAAAACCATAAGGGAACTCTGGGTTGAGAGAATTAAGTAAAGAAACTATAATTTTGTTAAAATGAAAAAATTAACATTTGATAGTTTCCTTGACCAGAGAAAACCATTATCACATATTTTCTATATCCTGATAATTCTGGCTGGTGTTTCATTGATTGCTATTATAAACAGGAATTCCATTTCTTTTGATAAAGCAGTTAATTTCTTTCTCCTTGGATTAATACAGCTGGAAATATTCATTTTTGCTGCCCGTATGATATTCAGGAAATTTGATACCACAATCCCGGGCAGGGAATTCACGAAGCTCATCCTTACGAGGTTCATAGCAGCGCTTATACTTATTCTGTTATTTAATTACCTGATGGTTTTAATAAAAGGCGGGGATGGCTCTCTTGTTATAAAGAACTTCTTCAGTTATGAATTCAGCACCTGGTTCAAATCAACATTGAGTGGTCTCTCAATAGGTGCAATTATCTTTATTGTGATTCAATGGCAGGATGCCCTGAAACGAGAACAGAAATTAAGAGAGGAGAACCTTGTTTTTCAGAATGAAACCCTGAGAAACCAGATCAATCCGCATTTTCTGTTCAATAATCTCAATACACTTTCTTCACTGATAAGCACTCAGCCTGAAGCAGCTGACAATTTTGTCAGCAAACTGGCTTCAACTTACAGATATATTCTTGAAAACAGCCGGAAAGATAAGATTCCCCTTGTATTGGAACTTGAATATATAAGGAATTATTCGGATCTGTATAAAATAAGGGATGAAGAAAAAATAGTACTCAGGATAAATGCTCCTGAGGCTGAAAAATATGAGATTCTTCCCGTGTCACTTCAGATACTTATAGAGAATGCGATCAAACATAACATTACGACAAGAGAAAATCCTTTAATAATTGATGTTTTCATTGAAGATCAGTACATTGTCGTAAAGAATAATCTTCAAAAAATGGCAATGAACCTGGAATCAACCGGGCTGGGTCTTAAAAATCTTGCCGAGAGGATAAGACTGGCAACAGGTAAACTTCTTATTATTGAAGAGACACATGATCATTTTTTAGTAAAAGTACCTTTATTATGAACATTCTTATTGTTGAGAATGAAATTCCGGCTGCCGACAAACTCATCGGAATCCTTTATAAGATAGACAAATCGATAACGGTCCTGGGTGTTTGCGAGACTGTCGAAGAAGCAATTAACCGGCTCCAGGAAAAACCTCTGCCTGACCTTATCCTGATGGATATTCAGCTCGATGACGGACTCTGCTTCGAGATCTTCGAAACAATCAAAGTAGAGACTCCTGTAATTTTTACCACAGCTTATGATGAGTATACACTCAATGCCTTTAAGGTAAATAGTGTTGATTATCTGCTGAAACCAATTGATGAAGAAGCTCTTAAATCAGCTCTTGACAAGTTTAAGAAAATTTATGCCGACAAAGATACTTTTAAACGAGATTTCAAACAGCTCCTGTATGAATTCAGAAATCAATATAAATCGAGATTTCTTATCAGGATAGGTGAGAGATACAGGTCAGTTCTGGTTTCAGAGATCAGTCATTTCAGTATACGCAAACGCAATGTATTTCTGACTGATAATCAGGGCAGAGACTATGGAGTTGATTATTCCCTTGAACAGCTTGAAGGCATGCTTGATCCTCGCAAATTCTTCAGGATCAACCGTGAATGCATTGTAAATATAAATGCCATCGAAACAATGTATACTTATTCCTCAAGCAGGCTGCAGTTAACCCTTAAGAGCGGTCAGACAAAAGAAGAGTTTGTTGTCAGCCGGGGAAAGGTGGCGGAATTCAAGAAATGGATCGACAGGTGATAACTGATTATTGTTTATCGTAAGCTGCAGTAGTCTTCATCTCTCCTCCATCCATAGAAGGCATTACAGATTCCACCATGAGTACTTTACCGTTTTCAGCCAGTTTCCAGGTTTCCGAAAAGTTCATCTCTCCCATATCAGAATTAATTGTTGAAGTGATTGTGATGGATGATTTATCTGCAGACCATGTGACAACCGATTTCCGTATCATATCCATAAATCCTTTATTTTCACATGTATTGCCGTCAAGGGTGTATTTGGAGGATGTTTTCATTTCTCCGCCATCCATACCCGGCTGAGTGCCCTCAACTGTAAGATTATTTCCTTCCTGTGTAACAACCAGCGATGTTGCGGCAAATCGGAAAGGGGCGTCACCGAAATTACTTTTGGAATCATTCAGCTTCCAGCTGCCTGAGAAATTGCCCTGGGCAAAGATCATTGCTGAGGAAAGCAGAAAAACACCGGAAATGAATAGTTTTTTTAAGTCCGTCGGATAATTCGTTTTCATAATTTCATTTTTTAGTTAAGTAAATATTTATTAGGACAAGCTTAAGTTTATTTTATTTCCAAAGATACATGAATAATATTTATAGCTGATTACTGCGACCATGGTCTGGGTGTCCTGTCCCAGCGGTGTTTTTCAAGCTCCTTCATAAGGTCCGGATCGAGCAACCCGGCATCACTCGCTGCCATATTCATGGTTGCATGGTGTATTTTGCGCATTCCGGGAATTATAGTGCTTACAGTCGGTTCCCCGAGAATAAACCTCAATGCCATTTCCGGCATTGTCATTCCTTCAGGGACCAGCGGTTTAAGTGCATCAGCATGTTCAACGCTGGAGATAAGGTTCTCAAGTACAAAATAAGTATTCCTCCAGTCTCCCTCGGGCCATTTGCTCTCTTTTGTCAGGGTGCCTGTTAGCGAGCCTTCATCAAAAGGAACCCTGGCAATAACACCTGTATTCATGTCACGACATACAGGGAAAAGCTCATCCTTAGGGTTCTGATCAAAGATATTATAAATTACCTGGACAGTATCTATAAATCCGCTTTTTACTGCTTTGACTCCGTTCCACGGCTCCCAGCGGTTCAGACTTATACCTATGGCACGAAACAATCCCTGTTCCTTGAGATCGATCATCTTTTTAATTCCCCGGTCATCCATAAGCCAATCGTCTTCCCATGTGTGGAACTGCATGATATCGTAAGAGTCCAGTCCTGCATTACCAAGACTCTTTTCCACATATTCCTCAATATGATCAGGAGGATAACAATCATTGAGTGAATATTCAGGCTTTGCCGGCCATTTGAAATTCTTCGGAGGTATTTTAGTGGCAGTATAGAGCTTTTTGTCTTTGTTAGCTCTGATCAGCTGACCCAGCAGACTTTCGCTTTTACCACTGCCATAGCCCCAGGCAGTATCGAAGAAGTTACATCCCAGGTCCACAGCCAGTTGCAGGGAATTAAATGATTCCTCATCATCAGAGCCGGTCCATCCGGCCATACCCCACATGCCATAGCCTATTTCACTGATCATCCAGTTTGTTCTGCCAAGTTTACGGTATTTCATTATTGAAAGATTTAAATTAATAACACACTTAGATGAATTATTATATCCTTAAGCACAAACATCTTCTATTTCTGCAACGGTTTTCGGAATAGGTTTCCCGAGTATCCTGTGGCCCATATCGGTTATCAGAATATCATCTTCAATACGAACTCCACCAAAATCGATGTACGATTCGGCTTTTTCATAATTAATGAATTCCAAAAATTTACCCTTTTTTTTCCACATCGATATCAGCCGGGGAATAAAGTAACATCCAGGTTCAATAGTAAGTACATGTCCTGGTTTGAAAGGAAGAGCGAAGCGAAGATAAGCAAGTCCGAATTGTTTGCTCCTGGTTGTTTTATCATCATAACCTATGTAGTTTTCTCCCAGTCCCTCCATATCATGTACATCGAGACCAAGCATATGGCCCAGTCCGTGAGGCATAAAAAGAGCATGAGCCCCTGCGGCAACAGCATCATCAACATCACCTTTCATAAGGCCAAGATCCTTTAATCCCGATGCAATTATTCTGCAGGCTGCAAGATGAAGATCGCGATTTGATAATCCCGGCTTTGCATTATTAATTGATTCTGTATTTGCTTTCAGGACAATCTCGTAAATTTCCTTTTGTCTCTGATTGAATTTTCCCCCGACGGGAGTAGTACGCGTAATGTCGGAAGCATAATGCAGTTCGGTTTCCACACCCGAATCGTTGACCAGCAGTCGATTTTCCCTGAGGATATTATGATGAGAATGATTATGGAGTGTTTGCCCGTTTACACTTATAATGAATGGAAATGAAGGACCTGCACCCTGTGCGCAGGCTATACCCTCCAGGGCGCCGAAAATATCCTGTTCCTTCACTCCCGGCTTACACATTTTCATTGCTGTAACATGCATATCATAGGAGATTCCTATAGCTTTCTCAATCTCAGCAATTTCGAGTTCTTCCTTTATTGACCTCATTGAAACAACTGCTTTGATCAGTTCAACAGATGAATTTGAATTTAACTGACAGGGATTTTCCCTGAGCAGGGATCCAAGAGTCAGTTTTGTTTCACCCCTGTATAAAGGAAGAAAATGGATCTTCCGACCCTTCTCTCTTTCTTTAATAATTCTGTCCGAAAGTTCAGTAAGAGAAGCTGTTTCAGTAATGCCGCATTTCAGGGCAAGCTCCCTGATGGTAGGTTGTGGTCCCATCCACACAATATCATCAAGATCAAAATCATTTCCGTAAGTCGAATCTTTGCCTGTATCAAAATCCATCACACCTGCAAGACCTGGAATATCGATTCCGAAGAAATAGAGAAAATTACTGTCCTGCCGGAAATGATAAGTATTTGCGGGGTAATTCATAGGGGCTTCAACATTCCCTATGAAAATGGCCAGTCCTGATTTCATTATCTCGTGGAGCCTTGCCCTTCTTTTTTTATATACTTCGCTATTGAACATATCTGTGAATTATTTAAAAAATACTCCGACCCTTACAAAATAAGAAATAATCCTTGTATCTGAAAATATTTTGGCCGAAAGCATACTTACCGGTTTAGTGGTTAATAATATTTCGGATTTCTATTGATGAAGCTGGAAAGCGAAGACCTCCCCCGCCGCCAACTTCGCTAAAGCTATATTAGTCAAAGAAGGCTACGGAGGGCGAAGGTGGAGCTAGCGGGACAAATATCGAAATTTTTAAAGACTGATTTACAAAATTTAATAAATCTGAAATAACGCTTATCTACTCAAAGGGTATATAAAACCAGAGTTTTTAAAGGATATTATTCTTTAGTTAAGGGAACGAAGGTTCGAATCCCCCTCTCTCCGCCATTAATTAATGAACCAATTGTGTATGAGTAATATATGAGGTTATTTTAATAGTCACATACGAAGATACATACAGTTTATAAACTAAACCTTCCACTTTTTTATATCAAAATTATCATAGCATTTATGGTTGTTGTTGGGATTCAGAATGAAATGGGAAGTCGATATTGAAATCATTTCTTATATTGATCCGCTAAGCCACCTGACTCATAATCAGGGGGTCGTTGGTTCGATCCCAACTGGGCCCACAAGGATTACAGAAATGTAATCCTTTTTTAGTTTGAATATAGTTTGAAGTTTTTAATATGGTGCATTTATAAACTTATTCACCTTGTAAGGCTTCTGATCTTTATAAAATACTAAAAATTAATTCGGTCTATGCTGAGCCAATCAACCTCCAAGTCCAGATAAAAGTACAGAGAAGTGTTGTACCCACTCTGGGTACTAGAAAGCCACTTTATTAAGCTAAGAATAAGGGGTTTATAATTCAATGAGATACAAATTGGATACAAAAAGCACGTCTATACTTTTTTAATAGAATCTTAATTTATATAGATCAGAGAATATGCATTTCATAGCATTAACCGTGTTAGCTGTTGTTGCTTTGTTAATAGTCATTTCAGAATAATCGTTGATTGAAGGTATTTTAATAGATCATCCCTTATTTTAAATGATCTTTTAAAATCGTCTTTAATTGTGTGATGCCAATTCATTTTAATAACCTCCGCGACAGATTCACTTGCTATTGATTCTGAATCTTTTAATTTCTGATATTCTTTTCGAGCTTTCGATGTTTCTAGTAGTATTTTCTCATATATTTCATCTAAAGACTTTGAAGAATTTTGATTCATTAGTTCAGGAAACAGAACTGAATTGTTACTTTTAATTAGAACTGCCAATTCATTTCTAACGTTAAGAAGTTTACTTTCAGTTTCTACAAGACTTACGTTTTCAGATAATCCAGTATTTACAACATTGATAAAATCTTGGATAATTAATCTAATTTGTCTATACTCTTCTATTCTTAACTGACTGATATATCTAACTTTATCTATTGCATTTCTCAATAAATATTGAAAGATACTGAATACTATTGCAAAAGAAGCAAGGAAGAAAGTAAGTTTTTTATCAAATCCCGAAATCCAATCTTTAAGGATAATAACATAACAAATTAGAATTAAGGAAATTATAAAAAAGGTCCAAATACTAAAGTACTTAATTTTAATTTTCATCTTATAAGTTGTTTATTTGATATTGAGTGAATTTACTTTTTTAACTTAAATGTCATAGTTATTATATCTGCATGATAACAATTAGAGTGTGTCTTAAAACTCATTTGAACTTATATATTATTAGGATACCTATAAGTTAAGATTATAATTTTTTCAATTTTCACGCAATTGTTGTATAGTTGTAAATGGCAAATAACAATGTCGGTTTTTTCGCAAATAAGAATGTAGGTATTTTAGCAAATAACGATGCAGGTTTTTTAGCAAATAAGAATGTAGATTTTTAACTTTCTGACTCTTTTCCCCTGAAACATTTTTGTAAAAAGTAAATCAGCTCTTTTCCGTTTTGATTTACTGATTTGTCAGGATAATTGCTGCAGTTGGATTATTTTAATCTGATTACAAACTAACAGCAATTGCCTTATGAAAAAATT
>Ga0315541_1000873_pt1 | contig 30458 bp, 26 predicted proteins | sample SalMarSW160190MG_FD_203095 | JGI IMG/M metagenome (GOLD analysis project Ga0315541, IMG submission 203095) | Salt marsh sediment microbial communities from the Plum Island Ecosystem LTER, Massachusetts, United States - Salt Marsh Sediment SW1601-190 ...
GTGAGGCCGTACGCCCGCAAGTGGTTCTCCTGGGCCCGGTCCATGGGCACCAGGAGGAGTTGGCCCGTCCCGGCGCGTGGCGCGGCCAGAGCCAGCCCCACGACGAGCCCCATCCACCCCCGCGTTCTCATGGCCGCCTCCGCAGCCGCTCCAGCTCCCTGCGGGCGTCGGGGGCCACTGCCGAGCCGGGCCAACGCGCGACCAGCTCCTCCAGGAGCCGCTCGGCCTCGTCCAGCCCGGTGGGTGCTGCCCTCACCCGGCGCGCCAGGGCCAGGGCCGCCTCCTGGGACTCGGGGGCGTCGGGGTACTCCCGGAGGAGGCGCCGGCGGAGCCGGGCACCCGTCTCAGGATCCCCGGCGCCATCGGCCATCCTCGCCGCCTCAGCCAGCAGCGAGGGTGCCTCCCCCTCCTCCGCCGAGGCTGCGGCCTCGGCCAGGCGCACCGCCCCCTCGGCACCCTTCCCGCGGTGCGCCAGGGCCCCGGCCTCGGCCAGCGCCGAGGCTGCCCCGGGAGAGAGCCTCCCCAGAAGGGAGACGAGCTGGATCACGCCCGTGGCCTCCCCGGGCTCGAGCCCCGCGAGCGCGACGAGGAGCGCCTGCCTCCCCTCGGCTGCCGCCCCGTCTTCGAGAAGGAGATACCCCCGCTCCAGGGAGGTGAGGGGACCCTCCATCCCCTCCAGCGTCTCCGCGGCTCCCTCCCGGTCCCCCCGCCCGGCCAGGATCCTCGCCACCTGGGCGGTGAGGCCGTCGAGCTCGGGAGCGCCGGGGAACTCGCCCCGGAACGTCTCCAGTTCCTCCTGGAGCCTCGCCCGGGAGAAGCCGGGACTCTCCAGGCGGATGCGGAGCGCGGCGGCACGCCGCCGGTCCGCCGACCCCGGCGTGAACGACTCCACCACGCGTCTCTGGGCCACTACCGCCATCGCCGTGTCTCCGGCGGCCAGGGACATCTCCACCAGGCGCTGGTCGAACGGACGCCGCTCCGCCGGGGTCCCGGCTCCCTGGCCCAGCTCGGCGTAGGCCCAGGTGGCCACATCGCTGAACCCCGAATCCCGGGCCCGGCGGGCCACGTCGGCCAGAAACGCCACCCGCGCCTCCTCCTCCAAGCCCGCGACCATGCGCCGCGCCAGCTCCAGGGCCTCGTCGGCGAGCTTCATCTCCAGGGCGATGTGCACCGCAGCCCGCCGGCGACCGGGCTCCCGGGCCCCGGCGAGGGTGGCTACGAGCGCGCGGCCCGCCCCCCGCGCGTCGTCCGGGAGGCCGGCGACGCGGCGGGCCACGACGGAGGCTTGGGCTCCATCGTCCCCCACCGCCAGCGCCCACTCCTCCAGGGCCGGCCCAACGCGACGGGTGGCCACCAGCGCGTCACCCATCTCCAGGGCCAGGGCGCTCCCGTTCCGCGTGGCGCTCCTCCCGCGCCGCAGCACCTCCAGGGCACGCTCGGGCCCGAAGGTGCGCTCGAAGATCCTGGCGACCTCGCGGTAGGCGGTTTCGGAGGCGGGTTCGGCCCGGAGCCACCGTTCCGCCTCCTCCTCCACCACCTCCAGGGAATCCACTTCCACGAGCACACGAAGCTTGAGATGGCGTGCCCCGGACGCGGCAGGGTCGTGGGCCAGGAAGGTGTCCGCGACGGGGAGGATGGCGCGCACCTCGCCCTTGGCTCTCAGGACCCGCTCCAGCGCGTAGAGCGCGCCGGATGACGACGGGGCCTCTCCCAGGAGGCGGCGAAGCACGCGCTCCGCTCCCTCGAAGTCCGAGCGCGCTTCCCGCTCGGCAGCATCCCGCAGGAGACGGCCCCCGTCCACGGCCTGGGCAAACAGAGGCACCCCCACGGGCAGCATCATAGCCGCCACCGCGAGGAACATCCGTGCGGGGCTCACAGGGCGCCCCCTCCCCCACCACCCCGATTGAGGCGCTCGAAGTACCGGAGGACGAGCTGGCGCACCGCCGGGGGAAGCCGCTGCAGCTCCTCCGCGGCCGGGAGGCCGTAGCGAAGCGCACCCAGGCGCTCGGAGCCCAGCGGCGCGACGTGGCCGCGCTCGAACTCCCCGGGAGCCCGGGACTCGCGCTCGTGGGAGACGTCCCCGTCATCCTCCTTCTGGAGGCTCCGCCCGGCGTCCAGGAGGCGGTGGAAGAGGCGCTCCTGGCGCTCCAGGGTCTCGTGGGTGAGGCGACCTCGAGCCAGCGCCTGCGCTACCACCTCGGCTTCCGCCGCCAGCCGGCTCAGATCGCCCAGGGCGTCTTCTTCCGCACCTTCCTGCCTGGAGAGGTCGTCCAGCTCGTCGGCCACGGACCGCTGCTCCTCGGCCAGGGCCTCGAGCTGCTCCCTCAGCGCCCGCTCACCCAACTGGAGCGGAGCGAGCTGGCCCGTCCGGTCGACCATGCTCCCCTGCTGCTGGGCCAGCTCCCCGAGTTGTTCGACGGTCTCCCCACCACCTTTCCCCTCCCCCTCCTGGCCAGCCATCCGCTCCGCGCCGGCGAGGGCCAGGAGCGCGACCTGGTTGAGGTCGTCCACGGCCTGCGCCGCCACCGCCTCCGGTGCCGGGCCCGCCGGCCTCCGACTCTCCAGGGCCTGGATGGTTCTCTCCAGCGACTCCATGGCACGGCCCATCTGCGCCGCCATCGCCTGGTCCGACGCCAGGATCCCCTCCGCCGATTCCTGAAGGGTGTGAGCCAGGTTGCGCACGCCCTGAACCAGCGACGCCTCATCGCCCCGCATCGCGGCCAGCGCCTCCGGCGGAGCTCCCCCCATGGCCCTCCGCAACTCGGACTGCCGGCGCGCCAGGGCAAGGGCATCGTCGGCGGCGCGCAGGAGCGCCTCCAGCGCCGCCCTGGCCCGCTCCTGGCCCATCCGCTGCTGGGCCCGGTCCAGCTGGTCCGCGGCCTCCTCCATCCGGTCCGCCGCCTGGTCCGCCTTCTCCCCGGCCTGGCCGTGCTCCCGCCGGCTTGCCCCCTCCCGGGCCTCGCCCATGTGCTCCTGGGCCTGGCGGGCCTGCCCCCGGGCCCTCTGCACCTCGCTGGCGGCGTCGGCCTCGCCCAGCTGCTCCAGGCGCTCCCCCAGGATGTCCATGCGGGCCTGGACATCTCCCGCGTCCTCCTCCAGCGCGGCCTGCTGCTCCACGCGGAGATCAGGTCGGTCCGCCTCCTCCATGGCGCCGGCCAGCGCCCGTTCCCTACGCGCCAGATCCTCCACTTCTCCCCGCGTCGCGCGGAAGTCCTGTTCCACGGCTGCCCGGCGGAAGCGCTCCAACGACCGCTCCAGCCGATCACGCAGGTCCTCCTGCTCGTCGGCGAGATTCTGGAGGGACCGAGTGGCTTCCCGTGCGTCCCCCCGACCCAGCTCCTGCGCCAGCTCCTCCAGGCGCTCGGCGAGCCGTTCCCCGGCGATCTGCTCGAGGAGGCGCTGCAGCTCTTCGAGGTCGTCGCGGAATTCAGGGTCGGCCTGGCCCGCATCCTCCAGCGCCTTCTGGAGCGCCTCCAGCTCCGAGCGGAGCGAGTCCACCTCGGAGTAGAGCTCCTCCTGGCCCTCCAGAGCGTGACGCACCTCCTCCGTCTCCTCGAAGCCCATCTCCCCCTGGGTGCCGGCTCGGGCCGCTGTTTCCCTCTGCAAGTCCCGCGTCTCCTCGGCCTTCCGCTGGGCGTCCGACGCCAACTCGTGGAGCCTCTCCGCCACTGCCCCGAGACGCTCCTCGGCGCTGCGGCGCAGTGCAGGCGCATCGGGCATGCGTAGCGCGTACTCCCGGGAGCTCGCGGTCTGCCCCCGGGGGGAGTTGTCCACGGCCCGGGCGAAGTACCTGACCTCGTCGCCGGGGAGGAGATCCCACCCGGAGAGGTCCAGGAGCGGGCGCACCAGCGCCGCCCGGGTCCCGCCCAGGTCCAGGGCCTGCACCACCGGCTCCCGCCGGTCCCCTAGGGCGCTGACCCGCCAGGCCACCAGCTCCAGGCGCCGTAGGCCGAAGTCGTCCCGAGCGTCCAGGATCAGCGGCTGCCTCAGGGACAGGGCCAGCGTCGTGTCCCTCCCGGGGAGGGGGATGGACACCTCCGGCGCGGCGTCGCCCACCAACCGGACGTGCAGCGGGTCGGGGAGCGACACCGCCTCCCCACCCGCATCGTCCAGGAAGGTCCACGCATAGCTCCCGCTCCGCGTGGGGCTCCAGACGCCTTCGAACCTCTCCCCCTCCACAGTCAGCTCCAACGCCGGGGCGCCGTCCGCCTCCACCAGGGCCGCCCGGGACAGGTCCCTGCTGGCCCTCCCCTCCACGACGAGGCGTGTGCCCTCGGGAACGCGCATCGGCGGCACCTCTCCCCGGTGCTCCTCGGGCGGAATCCCCGTGTGCGGCGGATACGCCACCTTCACCCTGAGGTCGCCGAGGAAGAGCGGATCCACCGGGGTGAGGCGGAACGTCTCGGTGGCCGCGCCGTCCGGTGTGTGCGCCTGGTATTGCACGGCGGCGGAGACGGCACGGAACACCTTCACCGCCACCCCCCCGTGGAGAGTCAGGGTCTCCACCCTGGACACGTCCCCCGCGGTCTGCCACGAGAGCTCGGTGCTGGCGCGCCCGATTGCCGCGACCCTCACCTCCACGTCCGAGCCCCGCGGAACCTCCACCGAGCCCGGGCTCACCGAGAGAGGCGGCAGCGCGGCCTCGGCCAGGACCCGTAGGGGCGACGAGAGCCCCCCCCACGCCCGGGCGGCGCGGACGGGCTCGGCCACGGCCAGCACGCAAAGCAACACGGCCACCGCGGCCAGAACCCCGGAGCCCCAGCGCACCCACCGTCCGACGGAGATGCCCAACGAGCCTGCGAGCATGGGGGCCGGTCCCTCCAGGGCTTGGGACGCCTGGGCTGCGGCGCGCTCCACGAGCGCCTCCGACACCCCCCCGGGGACCGAGCGGTTCAACTCCAGAGCTCCTCGCACCAGCCCGGCGCGTAGCCCTGCCGACTCCTCCAGGGCACGGGCCAGAGGTGCCTCGGCCAGCCTGCGCCCCACGAGAGCGCGAGCCCCCTGGGCGAGGGCAGCGACGCCGACGAGCACAGCCAGGTCAAGGGCCAGAGGGACCGCGCTCCCCTGGCGCCATCCCCCGGGGCCCGCAAGCAGCCAAGCCGCCACAAGCACCACGCCCATGGTCGCGCTGCCCCAGAGCGCGGCCGCCAGGAAGGCACGCCGGACCAGGTGGGTCCGTATCCCTCCGACCTCCCTCGAGAGGCGCTCGCCGGCCGCGGTCACGGGACGTTCTGGCCCAAGGCGAACACGAACAGGTTCACGCCCATGCGCAGCGCCTGCTCACGGACCGGGGGCGGGTCGCCGTGCACCTCCGGGTCCTCCCACCCGTCCCCCAGATCGGATTCGTAGCTGTAGAAGACCACAAGGCGCCCCCCCCGGAAGATGCCGAAGGCCCGGGGCCGCTTCCCGTCGTGCTCGTGCACCTTCGGGAGCCCCTCCGGGAACTCGTACACCGCATGGAACACTGGATGATCCGGAGGGATCTCGGTCAGGGGATCCTCGGGGAAGACCTTGGCCATCTCCTCCCGGAAGGACATATCCAGCCCGTAGTTGTCGTCGGCGTGGAGGAACCCGCCGGCGTCCAGGTGGTCCCGGAGTGCCGCACGTTCCGCGGGGGAGAGGCGGACGTTCCCGTGCCCGGTCATGTACAGGTAGGGGTGGTCACGGAGGCCCGGATCCAGGAGAGAAACGGTGGCCTCCCGGGTTCGTGCCGGGATCCCCGTCCGCTCCCGTACCGCCGCCAGCAGGTTCGGGAGCGAGGACGGATTGGCGTACCAATCCCCTCCCCCCTCGTACCGCAGGCGGGCGATGGTGACGGAATCGGCGGCGGGCGCGGGCACGGGCGGCGACGCCACGGCCAGCGTCCAAAGGAGGACGGGGATCATCCAGTGGGCGGTGTCAGTCTCGCGCGGTCTCCTGGACGATACGGTACGCCGTGTTTCTGGGAAGGGCGAGGCGTGAGGCCACCTCCCGGGCGACGGCGCTGGGTTGGTTCCCCCCGTCCAGCAGGGTGCGGGCCAGCGCACGGGCCTCCGCCTCCAGGCCGGCGGCGTCGCGTGGCTCCTCGCCGGCAGGACCGACCACCACCGACACCTCCCCCTTGGGCGGGCGCTCGCCGAAGTGGACGACAGCGCCGGCGAGGGTCCCCCGGAACCATTCCTCGTGGAGCTTGGTCAGCTCCCGCCCCACGGCGACGCGGCGCTCCCCACCGCACAGCCCGGCCAGGTCCTCCATCAGGCGCACGAGCCTCTGGGGCGACTCGAAGAGCACCACGCTGTCCCGTGAGGCCGCGACACGCTCCAGGAGGAGGGAGCGCTCCGGCCCCTTCCGCTCCGGGAATCCCAGGAACACGAAGCGCTGCGAGGGGAGGCCGGAGCCCACGAGGGCGGCCAGCACCGCCGACGGCCCGGGGATGGGGATCACGTCGTGGCCCGCTCCGGTCACCGCATCCACGAGGCGCCCACCCGGGTCCGAGACCAGCGGCGTCCCCGCGTCGGACACCAGCGCCAGATCCTCGCCGGCATCGAGCCAGGCCAGGACGCGGCGCACCCGCTCCGCCTCGTTGTGCGCACGGAGGGAGACGAGGGGGGCCGTGGCTCCAGCGTGCGCCGCCAGGACCCGGGTGCGACGCGTGTCCTCCGCGAGGATCCGGGCCGCCGAGCGCAGCGTGTCGGCGGCCCGGGGGCTCAGGTCCCCCAGGTTCCCGATGGGGGTGCTGACAATGAAGAGAGTGGACACCTGGGGAGGGATCCCCTCAGAGATTCTGCTGGATCTTCTGCTCCAGCGCCGCCTTGGGGACCGCACCGATGACCTGGTCCACCACCCTGCCGCCCTTGAAGAAGAGGATCGTGGGTATGGAGCGGATCCCGAACTGGGATGCCGTGGAGGGATTTGCGTCCACGTCCACCTCGGCGACCTTGAGGCCCTTGCCCGCGTACTCGTCGGCCAGCTGCTCCACCGAGGGCGCCACGATCTTGCAGGGGCCGCACCACTCGGCCCAGAAGTCCACCATGGCGAGGCCCTGGCTGCCCACGATCTCGGTGGCGAAGTTGCTGTCCGTTGCTTCCATCACGTTCCTGCTGGCCGCCATCTCGGCTCTCCTTTGCTCCAGGACCCCATGGTGAACGTCTTCGCTGAAGGCGGGCGCGAACTCGATCACGTCGCCGTCGCCGTCGCCTCCCTGGAAGAGGCGGTGAGCCTCTTCGAACAACTCTCCGGCCACCCCCGCACACCTCCGGAAACACTGGAGGCGCAAGGGGTCCGGACCTGCTTCTGCGGGCCCGTGGAGCTCCTGGAGCCCCTGGGCCCGGACACCGCCGTGGGCCGGTTCCTGGCCAGGCGGGGACCGGGGCTCCACCACATCGCGTACCGCACCGACGACATCGTAGCCGAACTCGAGCGCCTGTCCAGGGAGGGCGTCGAGCTCATCGACGCCCAGCCCCGCGCCGGGGCCCGGGGTCACCAGGTCGCCTTCCTGCACCCCCGGAGCGCCGGGGGGATCCTCGTGGAGCTGGTCCAGCACGTGGCCCCCTGAGGGGCATGGAGCCGGAGGGCCTACCTGAACCGCCCCGGCAGGGTCGCGCCCCGGCCCGGGCGGGCCATCACCCGCTCCAGGTCGATCTCCTCGACCAGCCACTGTCCTTCCCCCGTGCGCACCATCACGAACGGGATCTCACTCACGGTCTGGTCGTTCACCGTCAGATCCACGTACACACGGGTGGCCCGGTTCATCCGCCCCGCCACCGACTCCTCGCGCACGATGCGGTAGTCCTCGTGTCGCAGGATCTGCGCGATGGCGTCCATGCGGATTTCCACGTCGCGCTTCTGGATGCACCGGGAACCGCCGAACCAGGACCCGATCCTCTTGAAGGCGCACCCCAGGGTGCTCCCCGTGTCCCACGCCGGTCCCGACTCGGTGCCGAAGAGGCGAGCCATTCCCTGCAGGTCGCGGGCGTTGCTGGCCTGGAGGAAGCGCTCCAGGGAAAGCTGGGCCACCACGCCCGCCCCAGGGCCCCGCTGCACGACGGTGGTACACCCCGCCGCCGCGACGGCCACGAGGACGACCAGGCTGCATCGTGGGTGCCGTAGGGCGGTGGTGGCCTTCATCGTGCCTCCTTGATCCCGGCGGAAGGGTAGGACCCACGAATCTGGGACAAAGCGCTGCGGGCCGGAACCCCGCGCGGCTCGGATCAGGGGGGAGCGCCGGTTCCCTCCGGCGCCGGTGGGACGGCCGCGAAGGCCAGGCGCCCGCCACCCTCGGCGGGGCGCACCACGATGCGGGTCCCCTCGGGCACCTCCTCGTCCAGCAGATAGAGTGCCAGCGGGTCCTGCACCGAGCGCTGGATGGCCCGCTTCAGGGGCCGGGCGCCGAAAGCGGGGTCGAACCCCTCCTGGGCAAGGAAGTCCTCCGCCTCCTCGGTGACCTCCAGGACCACCCCCAGCTCTCCGGCCAGCTTCACCACCCGCTCCAGCTGAAGGTCCACGATGGAGCGGAGCTCCGCGCGCCCCAGGGGTCGGAACACGACGATGTCGTCCACACGGTTCAGGAACTCGGGGCGGAAGTGGAGGTGGAGCTGGGAGCGCACATCGCGCTCCACCGCCTCCCGGTCTCCGTGCTCCGCCGCCTCGAGGATGAGCTGGCTCCCGATGTTGGAGGTCATGATGATGACCACGTTCCGGAAATCGACGGTGCGCCCCTGGGAATCGGTGAGGCGCCCGTCATCGAGGATCTGGAGCAGGACGTTGAACACCTCCGGGTGGGCCTTCTCGATCTCGTCGAAGAGGAGCACCGCGTGGGGCCTGCGCCGCACGGCCTCGGTGAGTTGCCCGCCCTCCTCGTAGCCCACGTAGCCCGGGGGCGCCCCGATGAGGCGCGCGACCGCGTGCTTCTCCATGTACTCGGACATGTCGATGCGCACCATGGCGCGCTCGTCGTCGAAGAGGAACTCGGCCAGCGCCCGGGCGGTCTCCGTCTTCCCCACTCCCGTGGGCCCGAGGAAGATGAAGGACCCCACCGGCCGATTCGGGTCCTGGAGGCCGGCGCGGGCGCGGCGCACGGCGTTGGACACGGCCTCGACCGCCTCCGCCTGGCCGATGACGCGCCGGCCCAGGTGCGCCTCCAGCTCCGTGAGGCGCTTCTTCTCCGAGGCCAGGAGCCGCTTCACCGGGATCCCGGTCCACTCCCCCACCACCTCGGCGATGTCGTCCGCCCCCACCTCCTCCTTGAGGAACTTCCCCCCCCTCTGGAGCTCGGTGAGCCGCTCCGTGGCCTCGTGGATCTCCCGTTCGGCAGCGGGGAGCGTGCCGTACTGGATCTCCGCGGCGCGGTTCAGGTCCCCCGTGCGTGTGGCCCGGTCCGCCTCCAGGCGGAGCTCGTCCACCAGGGAGCGCAGCTCCTGGATCCTGGCGATGGCGTCCTTCTCCGCCTGCCACCAGGCCTTCATGCCCTGGCTCTCTTCCCGCAGCCCCGCCAGCTCGGCCTCGATCTCCGAGCGATGCTCCACCGCTGAGCGGTCGGTCTCCTTCTGGAGGGCCTGCCGCTCGATCTCCAGCTGGGTGATGCGCCGCTCCAGCACGTCGATCTCCGTGGGGAGCGAATCGATCTCGATGCGCAGCCTGCTCGCCGCCTCGTCCATGAGGTCGATGGCCTTGTCCGGGAGGAACCTCCCCCCGATGTAGCGGTCCGAGAGCTTCGCCGCGGCAATGAGCGCGTCGTCGGTGATGCGCACGCCGTGGTGCACCTCGTAGCGCTCCTTGAGTCCTCTCAGGATCGCCACCGCGTCCTCCACCGAGGGCGGTGCGACGTAGACCGGCTGGAAGCGCCGCTCGAGCGCAGGGTCCTTCTCGATGTGCTTCCGGTACTCGTCGAGGGTGGTGGCCCCGACCACGCGGAGCTCTCCCCGGGCCAGCGCCGGCTTGAGCATGTTGCCGGCATCCACGGCCCCTTCCGCGGCGCCCGCACCCACGATGGTGTGCATCTCGTCGATGAAGATGACGTAGCGGCCCTCGGCCTCGGTGATCTCCTTGAGGACCGCCTTCATGCGCTCCTCGAACTCGCCCCGGTACTTGGCGCCCGCCAGCATGGCGGAGATGTCCAGCTGGAGGAGCTTCTTGTTGGCCAGGGTAGTGGGGACGTCGCCAGCCACCATGCGCTGGGCGAGGCCTTCCACGATGGCGGTCTTCCCCACGCCCGGTTCGCCGATGAGCACCGGGTTGTTCTTCGTGCGGCGCGCCAGGACCTTGATGACGCGGCGGATCTCCTCGTCGCGCCCGATGACCGGGTCGAGCTTGCCTCGCTTGGCCTGCTCCGTGAGGTCGCGGCTGAAGCGCGCCAGCGCGCGGTAGGAGTCCTCGGGCGTGTCGTCGGTGACGCGGTGGGATCCCCGCACCTGCTCCAGCGCAGCCCGAACCTCCGAAAGGGTGGCACCCGCCTCGCGCAGGATGCGCCCTGCGTCGTTCTTCTCCCCGGTGAGGCCGAGAAGCAGGTGCTCCGTGGAGATGAACTCGTCGCCCAGTTCCCGGGCCACCTCCTCGGCGGCGTCGAGAGCCTTGCGCAGGTCCCGGGAGAGGTTGGGCTCCGAGCCTCCCTCCACCCTGGCCATGCGGTCCAGCGCCTCCCCGGCCCGGCCTTGCACCAGAGCGACGTTCACCTCGAGCTTCTCCAGCACCGGAGTGACAATCCCCTCCTCCTGGGCAAGGAGCGCCGCGAGGAGGTGCGCCCCGTGGATCTCGGCGTTCCCCCGCCGACGCGCGTCGGCGGCGGCGGCCTGGAGGGCCTCGGCGGCCTTCACGGTGAGGCGGTCTGCGCTCAGCATGCTTCAGCGTCCCCTTTGGTGCGTCGTGTCCGGAGGCTGCCAACCCGGCAGCCCCACACTTCGTCCCCTTCCCCGATCAACAAGATCCGGGCCAGGAGCCCCGGATCCTCAGGGAAGGGGCGCGCCCACTACCCGCTTCACCCGGGTGCCGGTGACCGCCGCGAAGCTCTCCAGCGAGGCGGACGCGGCGCTCGCCACCGCGTCCCAGGCCGACGCGGAGGCCACCGCCTGGATGCGGTACACGGTGCCGCGGTACGCCACGAACAGGACCTCCATGGTCGCTCCCTGGGACGTGGCGGCGGAGAAGCACGCCCTGGCGCGCACCTGACCGTCGCCGCGGGCCTCGCGGATCGCACCTCCCTGCACTCCCTCCTGCGACAGGTATGCGCGGAGCGCGGCCACCGGGTCCGAGGCGTCCGGCGCCAGCCCCAGCACCACCAGCGCCTGCTCGCCGGGCCCCACCGCCCCCTCGGCGCTCTTCTGGTTCACCGTGCTCCACCCTTCGGGAAAGCGGATCTGGAAGGCCAGCTCCGGGTGCAGGAAGAGGGAGCCCTTGAAGCACCCCTCCCTCGGGTTCTCCCCATGGACCAGGCCGTGGATGCGGTCCAGATACCGGTCCCGCCCCGCGTCCAGCCTCGCGCTGTCGGGAAGCTGCCGGATGAGGCTGCGGATGTGGGCCTCGCGGTTTTCCGGGTAGGGGGGATGAGCTGCCATTCCGGCACCCTTCCGTCGCCGCTCCCTGACACCGAGGCCAACATCTTCATGACGCCCACCATGGCCTCGGGATCGTACCCCACCCGCCCCATGTACCGGATCCCCAGCTCGTCCGCCCGGGTCTCGTCCCCACGGGAGTAGCGGAGGTTCAGGATCCCCAACCCCGCAGCCAGGAGGTCGGCGTATCTGCGCACGTCCTCCGAGAGGATCATCCCCACCCCAGCCCGAGCTGCTGGAGCTGCTGGCGGCTCATCTGGCTCACCGAGTGGCGGGGTTCACGGAGCACGAGAGCGCGAGAAGGGGGGCCCCGATGGCACCCCACCGGGTTCCGACGCGAAGCATGGACGGTTCCTCCATAGGGCTGAACGCGAGGCTTTCCCCGGGCACGTGCCCCGGGTTCCTGGGCCTCCCTGCCCGCGACGTCCGGGTCCGATTCGCCGGATCTCCCCGGGGGCCGGGGTATATCAGGCGTCGGGGCGTCGCTGCTACCTTTCGGGCCGCCAGGAACCCCCGTGCCACCGCCGAGCGACGGCGCGGGCGCCGGGAAGGCTAACCATATGGAAAGTATCATGATCGGGTCCGAGGATCTCCGTCCGGCACCATGGCTCCGGGCTCTCGCTCTCGCCCTCACCCTCGCCGCGACCTCCTGCGGCGGGGAGACCTCCACGCCGTCGGCCCAGGGCGGGCTCGACCGGGAGACCTTCGTCGCCACGTACGTGGACCTGCGGGCGGTGGCCATACGCAGCGACAGCTTTGCCATCACCGACGCCCAGCGGGCCACCATCCTTTCGCGCCACGGCGTCACCGAAGAAACCCTCCTGGGCTTCGCCGAGATCCACGGCGAGGACGTGTCCTTCATGAGGTCGGTCTGGGACGAGGTGGAGGCACGCCTCGACGCGCAGCGTGTCGAGCCGCGCTGACGTGGGCCTGCCGCGCATCACGCTGGCCCCGCGGCGGCAGGGTCCCTTCCTCGGAGGGCATCCCTGGGTTTTCTCCGGCGCCGTCGCCTCCGTGGCCGGGGATCCCGCCGACGGCGACGAGGTGGACGTGGTGGCATCGGACGGCGCTTTCGTGGCCCGGGGCCTCTACAACAGCCGCAGCCAGATCCGGGTGCGGCTCTACCGCTGGGAGCCCGCCCCCCTGGACGCCGCTTTCTTCTCGCTCCGCATCCAGGAAGCCGTCCGTCTCCGGGATCGGGTCCTTGGCCTGGACGACCCGGCGGGAGCCTGCCGCCTCGTGTTCTCCGAGGGCGATGGCCTCTCCGGCCTCACCGTGGACCGCTACGGCCCGTACCTCGCGGTGCAGCTCACCAGCCTGGCGCTGGCCATGCGCAGGGACATCCTTCTCGATGCCCTGGAGAAGGCGGTGGCACCCCAGGGCATGGTGCTTCGCACGGAGAAGGGGATCCTGGAGGAGGAGGGGCTCGAGCTCCGCGACGGCCCGCTCCGCGGGACCCTCCCCGACGAGCCCTTCGAGATCCGTGACGGGGGGCTGTGCTTCGCGGTGGACCTGCGCACCGGACAGAAGACGGGCTTCTACCTCGACCAGCGGGAGAACCGGGTCCGGGCGGCGTCCTACGCCCGGGGCCGGGAGGCCGCCGACGTGTGCTGCTACACCGGCGGCTTCGCCGTGGCCCTGGCCGCCGCAGGCGCCGCCCCGGTCACCGGGGTGGACGCCTCGGCACCCGCCCTCGCGCTGGCCGCGTCCAACGCGGAGCGCAACGGCGTCGCCGCGCTCACCCGCTTCCAGCGGAGCGATGCCTTCCGATGGCTGCAGGGGGAGGCCGACGCGGGGCGCACGTACGACCTGATCGTCCTCGATCCACCCCGGTTCGCGCGCACCCGCGCGGGCGTCCGGCAGGCTGTGGAGGCCTACGAGCGCCTGAACCGCCTCGCCATCTCCCGGCTGCGTCCGGACGGGATCCTGGTCACCTGTTCCTGCTCGGGACGGGTGACGCTGGACGAGTTCACCGGCGCCGTGGCGCGGGCGGGCGCAGGGGAGCGACGCACCGTGCAGATCCTCGAGGCACGAGGCCAAGCCCCCGACCACCCGGTGGCCGCCTCGTGCCCCGAGTCAGCCTACCTGAAGTGCCTCATCTGCCGGGTGGCCTGACACCGCTGCTCCCTCCCGGTGGACGGCCGGGAGCGCGCTTGCCTGTCAGCTGGGGATGCGGATCCCGACCCCCACGGCGTCCCGGCCAAACAGGGAGACTCCGAACCGGACCACCCACCCGGTGGTGAGGGTGAGGTCCAGACCCAGGTCCAGGGACGCGTCCAGGGAGACGTTGTCCCCCTCTCCGGTGGCCATGTCCAGGGCCACGTGGGCTCCCGCGTAGGGAGCGAAAGCGTTCCCGTCCCCCATCCCCCTCCATCCGGCGACCAGCCCGACCGGCACCGAGACGGCGATCTCGCTTCCCACTCCGGCCCCCACGCCGGACCACCACAGCACCCGGATGTCCGCGTCTTCCACCGACTCGGCCAGGACCCCGGAGACGTCCACGCCCGCGAACACCGCCAGGTCGTCGTGGTCGGACTGGACGATTCCGCCCCGGTATCCCCAAGCCATGGACGCACGGTCCTGGCGCCACTGGGCCATGGCACCCAGGGCGCCGCCGGGGTCGTTGGCCACGAGGAGCACGCTCAGCCCCGTGGGCGCATAAGGACCCACGAGGGACGGACCATCCCAGAGATACTGGGCAGCGGCAGGGGTGGGAGCCCAGGCGACGGCGGCGGCAAGAGCCAGGGCGAAGGCGTGGGCCCGCACGGGAAGCTCCTGTCTGGAGTGACTGAAGGGGGCGACTTCAGCGCCCGCAGCGTCCATATTGGACCGTCACAGGGCGCGGGAGGTTCCCGCACCTTCGTCTTCAGCTCGCGAAGGAGGGAGGATGGAGTTCCAGAGGGTCTACAGCGGCGCCCCGTGGGAGGGCCGCATCGGATACTGCCGCGCCCTCCGAGCCGGAGGACATATCTTCGTGACGGGCACCGCTCCAGTGGCGCCGGGCGGGGGCGTCGAGGCCCCGGGAGACGCCTACCACCAGGCCAAGCGCTGCTTCAAGATCATCGAAGAGGCCCTGGCCCAACTCGGCGCGAGCCGCGCGGACGTCACGCGCACACGGATGTTCGTCACCGACATCTCGCGCTGGGAGGAGTACGGCCGGGCCCACGCCGAGACCTTCGGCGCCCATCCCCCCACCACGACCTTCGTGGAGGTGAGCCGGCTCATCCACCCCGACATGCTCATCGAGATCGAGGCCGACGCCATCGTCCCCGACGCCTAGCTCCCATCCTCCCGAGGAGCACGCCATGACGGCTCTCCCGCATCTCGCCGCCTTCGCCGTGGAGGAGGCCGGCTTCCTCGTCGTGGCGATGCCGCCTACTCCCACTCGATGGTGGCGGGCGGCTTGGAGCTCACGTCGTAGGTGACCCGGTTGATCCCCCGCACCTCGTTGATGATGCGGGTGGAGATGCGCCCGAGCACATCGTGGGGGAACGGGAACCAGTCCGCGGTCATGCCGTCGCGGGACGTGACCGCTCGAAGGGTGAGCACGTTCTCATAGGTGCGGGCGTCCCCCATGACGCCCACGGACTGGACGGGGAGGAGCACCGCGAACGCCTGCCAGATCTCGTCGTAGAGCCCCGCGGACCGGATCTCCTCCAGGTAGATGGCATCGGCCTCCCGGAGCACCGCGAGGCGCTCCGGGGTCACCTCTCCCAGGATGCGGATGGCGAGGCCCGGGCCCGGGAAGGGGTGGCGCCCCACGAACTCCTCGGAGAGCCCCAGCTCCCTTCCCACGTGCCGCACCTCGTCCTTGAAGAGCTCGCGCAGCGGCTCGATGAGCTGGAAGGGCATCGCCTCGGGAAGCCCCCCCACATTGTGGTGGCTCTTGATGGTGACCGAGGGCCCGCCTGCCGACACCGACTCGATGACGTCCGGGTACAGGGTGCCCTGCACGAGGAAGCGGGCCCCCGTGCCCTCCCGGGTTGCCGTGGACTCGAACACGTCGATGAACGTGTTCCCGATGACTTTCCGCTTGGCCTCGGGCTCGGTCACGCCCCGGAGCGGCGCCAGGAAGCGCTCTGCGGCATCCTCCACCACCAGGTTCATACGGTAGTGGGAGCGGAACGTGCGCTCCACCTGCTCGCGCTCGTGCTTCCTGAGCAGCCCGTGGTCCACGAAGATGCAGGTGAGCCGGTCGCCGATGGCGCGGTGCACGAGCACCGCCGCCACCGACGAGTCCACGCCGCCGCTCAGCCCGCAGATGGCCGTTCCGCTTCCCACCTGCTCCCGGATGCGCGCCACCGTGTCCTCGATGAAGGCGCCGGCGGTCCACGTCGGGGAGCACCCGCACACCCCGAAGAGGAAATTGGACAGGATCTCGTCTCCCCGGATCGTATGCGCCACCTCGGGGTGGAACTGCACCCCCCACACCGGATGCGCCGTGGACCGGAAGGCAGCCATGGGAAGGGAGGCCGTGGAAGCGATGGGCTCGTACCCCGCGGGAGGCTCGTCCACGTGATCGCCGTGGGAGCACCACACGGTGGTGCTCTCGCCAGGGCGGAATCCGGCAAAGAGCCCTTCGGCGTGCACCACCGCCAGCTCCGCCCGCCCGTACTCACGTTTACCCTGGTGGACCTTGCCGCCCTCCAGGTGGGCGATGAGCTGCATCCCGTAGCAGATACCCAGGACCGGGATCCCCGAGCGCAGCAGCGCCTTGTCCACCGTGGGAACCCCCTCGTCGTAGACCGAGGACGGTCCCCCGGACAGAATCACCCCCGAGGGCGCCCACTCCCGGATCCACTCCAGAGACCGTGTGGGAGGGTGGATCTCGCAGTAGACACGCTCCTCCCGGATCCTGCGCGCGATGAGCTGGGTGAACTGGGATCCGAAGTCCAGGATGAGGATGCGGTCGTGCTCGTGCATCATGATGCCCCCTCCCCGTCTTCGAGGTACTCTTCCGCCCGGATCAGATCCTCCAGCGTCTCACGCCGGCGGATGAGCGCCACCGCACTCCCGTCCACCATGCACTCCGCCGGACGGGGGCGCCCGTTGTAGTTGGACGCCATGGCGAATCCGTAGGCGCCCGACGTGCGCACCACGAGCAGCTCCCCGGGCTCGGGGACGTCCAGGCCCCGGTCGAGGGCGAGGAAGTCGCCCGTCTCGCAGATGGGTCCCACCACGTCCACCGTCTCCACCGGGCGGCTCTGGCGCGTATCCACGCGCTCGATGGCATGATATCCGCCGTAATGGCTCGGCCGGATCATCTCGGTCATCCCGCCGTCCACGATAACGAAGGTCTTCCCCGCCCGCTTCACGTATTGCACCCGGGTGAGGAGTACTCCGGCATCGCCCACGATGGAGCGCCCGGGCTCGAGCACGAGGCGGAGCCCGGCATCGCGCACCCGGGGAACCACATGGGCGGCCAGGGACTCGACGTCGAGCTCGGGACCGTCCTCGTAGGGGATCCCGAAGCCGCCGCCCATGTCCAGGAACTCCAGGTGCAGCCCCTCTCCGTTCAGCTCCCTGGCCAGCGCCAGCACCCGGTCCAGGGCGTGGAGGTAGGGATCGGTCTCGATGATCTGGGACCCGATGTGGACGTCGATCCCCCTGGCTCGGAGGTGCGGGCGCCCAGCCGCCCAGCGGTACAGGTCCGCCGCTTGCTGGAAGGGAACGCCGAACTTGGTGGCGGCGTGCCCGGTGGCCGTGTACTCGTGGGGGGTAGGCGAGCGCACGTCCGGGTTCACACGGAGAGCGAAAGGCCCCCGCACCCCCAACTCCGCCGCGACTTCGTCCAGGCGCTCCAGCTCGGGGGCGCTCTCCACGTTGAAGGCGTGGATCCCCACCTGGAGCGCCTGCCGCATCTCCTCCGCTGTCTTCCCCACGCCGGCGAACACGATCATCGCCGGCGGGATCCCGGCCCGCCGGGCCCGCAGTAGCTCCCCCGCGCTGGTGATGTCCGCGCCGCATCCAAGGGAGCCCAGGCGGCGCAGAATGCCCAGGTTGCCGTTGGCCTTCACCGAGTAGGCCAGCAAGTGGTCCACGCTGGCGAACGCCTCGTGGAACCTGCGGACGCGGCTCTCGATGCGCTGGATGTCGTAGACGTACAGCGGCGTGCCGAAGCGCTGCGCCAGATCCCCGAGCGGGACCTCCCCACAGTGCAGGACGCCCCCGATCCTCGGGAATGGACCCGTCAGTACGCCCTGGCCCAGACCACCTCCATCTTCGCGGGCCCCTGCCCCGAGATGCACCTCTCGGGAGGCGTCCCCGACAGGAACTCCTCCGATGGGATCACCCGGCTCGTAGCCCGGGTCTGGTCCTTCACCATCTGCTCCACGGCCGGGTCGCCGCTCCACCCGGAGTAGACGAAGCCGCCGCCGCCGTCCAGGATCTCCTGCAGCTCTCCGATGCTCTTCACGCCACGGTAGGTGTGCTCTTCGCGCCGGCGCCGCGCCGTCTCCGCGAGCTCGGACTGGAACGCCTCCAGACGAGCCGGCATCCCGGCCACGCCCTCGCCTTCGGGGACGAACGACTTCCGTTTCGCTCCCTGGGGCGTGACGCGACGCGCCAGCGCCAACTGTCCCTGCTCGAGGTCCTTCGGGCCCACCTCCACGCGGAGGGGGACCCCCTTGCGCTCCCACTCGTAGTACTTGGCCCCGGGAGAGAGGTTGTCACGCGCGTCCACCTTCACGCGCACGCCCAGCGCCTTGAGCCGGTCGCCCACCTCATGGACCTTGGCGAGCACCGCGGCCTGGGTGTCGTCGCCGCGTAGGATGGGGACCACGACCACTTGGATGGGGGCCAGCCGAGGCGGCACCACGATCCCGGCGTCGTCGCCGTGGGTCATGACCAGCCCGCCCACCATGCGGGTCGACACGCCCCAGGAGGTGTTCCACGCGTACTCCTCCTGTCCGCTCTCGGCCTGGAACTTGAGATCGAACTGCCGGGCGAAGTTCTGTCCCAGGAAGTGGGAGGTGCCCGCCTGCAGGGCCCGGTTGTCCTGCATGAGCGCCTCGCACGCGTAGCTCCGCACCGCACCGGCGAACTTCTCCGACTCGCTCTTGAGCCCGGTGATGGGCGGCATGGCGATCCATTCCTCCATGAACCTCCGGTAGATCCCCAGGATGAGGAGCGTCTCCTCCTGCGCCTCCTCGGGCGTGGCATGGGCGGTGTGCCCCTCCTGCCACAGGAACTCGGAGGTCCTAAGGAAGAGCCGGGTGCGCAGCTCCCAGCGCATCACGTTCGCCCACTGGTTCATGAGGATGGGGAGGTCCCGGTACGACTGCACCCACTTGGAGTACATGGAGTAGATGATGGTCTCCGACGTCGGTCGGATGACCAGCGGCTCCTCCAGCTCCTTGCCGCCCGCCTGCGTCACAACCGCCAGCTCCGGCGCGAAGCCCTCCACGTGCTCCCTCTCGCGCTCGATGAAGCTCATGGGGATGAGGAGCGGGAAGTAGGCGTTCTCATGCCCCGTCTCCTTGAACATGTCGTCCAGGGCCCGTTGCATGAGCTCCCAGATCCCGTAGCCCCAAGGCCGGATGACCATGCATCCGCGGACCGGCGAATAATCTGCCAGCTCCGAGCGCAACACGACCTCGTTGTACCAGGCCGAGAAGTCCTCGGTGCGGGGCGTCAGCTTCTTTTCTTCAGACATGGACTCGTCGTTCTCGTTCGAGGAACGCGTTCGGCCTGAGCCGTCGCTTCAGGGGAGATCCGCGGGACGCACATGGCGCTCGGAACCGTCCGACATGTCGCGCATCACAACCACGCCCTTGGCGGCCTCGTCGGGCCCGAGGACCAGGACGCGGCGGGCTCCTTCGGTCTCCGCCGCTTTGAACTGCTTGCGCACCGACTGGTCGCGGAGCGCGTACGCCACGCTCCGCCCCCGCTCCCGGAGGTCGTGGGCCAGGGCCAGGGCCAGGGGGCGTTGCTCCTCGCCGATGGAGACCACAAAGTAGTCCACCCGGCGCCGGTACCTGGGGAGGAGGCCCCGCTCGGCCAGCAGCTCCCCCAGGACCACGTCACCCATGCCGAAGCCCACCGCCGGGAGCGGATCCCCGCCCACGAACTCGAGGAGTCGGTCGTAGCGACCACCGCCGCAGATCGCGCGCAGCTCGCCCTTCCGGTCGAAGAGCTCGAACACGATCCCGGTGTAGTAGGCCAGCCCGCGGACGATGGTCAGGTCCATTCCCACGTACCCACCCAACCCCATGGCCTCGATGGTCTCGACGTAACTCCCGAGCGGCTGCAGCGCCTCGATCACCGTGGGATGGGCGGTGAACTCCCGGGTCAGGGCATCCACGCCGGTGCGCCCGAGCAGGCCGAGGAGGCGCGTGCAGGCGGCCTCGTCCAGCCCCGCCTCGTCATGGAGCTTCTGCCGAGCTGCCTCCGCCGGCATGCGCTCGATCTTGTCGATGAGGCCGAAAGTGGCCGGCACCGCGGAGGGGAGCACGCCCAGCGCCTCCAGAACGGCCGTGAGGAGTCTGCGGTCCGAAACGCGGACGCGGAAGTCGTCCGGGCCCAACCCGAGTTCGCGCAGAGCGTCGATGGCCACCGCCACCACCTCCACGTCGGCGCCAATCCCCTCCTCCCCCACGATGTCCACGTTCCACTGGAAGTGCTCGCGCAGCCGCCCCCGCTGTGCCCGCTCGTATCGGAAGAGCTGGGGAATGGTGAACCAGCGGATGGGCTTGGGGAGCGACCGGCTCCGTTCCCCCAGGATCCGGGCCAGCGACGGCGTCATCTCCGGGCGCAGAGCCACCGCTCGGTCGCCCTTGTCCACGAAGTTGTAGAGTTGGCCCGCGATCTCGTCGCCGCTCTTCTCCGTGTACAGATCCAGGGACTCCAGAGGTGGCCCGTCGTATTCCTGGAAGCCGTAACGCACGGCGACCCGGCGCCACGCACCGAAGATGTGCGCGCGCAGAGCGAGGTCTTCGGGAGGGAAGTCCCGGAACCCGGGGAGCCTGGAGAATCCTTGCGGAGCCATGAACCGCGGAATCTAGCAGGTCCGCGCCAAAGGGGAACGCGGCGGGGCCCGCCGAGCCGGGGCCGGTCGAGGGCGGGCTACCGCCGGCGGAGAGGCTCGATTCCCAGAGCGCTGAGCGCCGACCCCACCGTGTGGCACGACCCGGTCACCACCACGGTCCCTTCCCCGGCTGCATTTCTGGCAGCGCTCAGGGCGGTGAGGAAGTCCTCCTCCACCCTGAGTGGACCTGCGCCCGCCACCACCTCACCCACCGCCCTGGGGTCCCACCGCCGCTCGGGAGGGGCGGAGGGGGGCTGGGTGAGCACGGCCAGATCCGCGCGGGAGAACAGGGGCGGGAGCATGCTGGGCCAGTCCTTGTCCCCCAGGACGCCGACGAGCGCCACCAGAGGCCGGGGAAGGTCCAGGCGGTCCAGGGTGTCCACGAGGGAGAGGATCCCGGCTGTGTTGTGGGCCACGTCGAAGAGCCAGGTCCTCCCATCGAGGATCTCGATCTGGTCCCTGCCCGGGTGCGCCACGCCCGCGATGCCGCGCACCAGGGCCTCCCGCGCAGCGCGGAGTTCCCCGGGGAGGTGCTCCAGCACCTCCACCGCCAGCGCCGCGTTGGTGGCCTGGTGGACCCCCACCAGGGGCGTGGACAGCCGCACCTCGCCCCAGCTCCGCGTCTCCAGGGTGAAGGACGTGTGGTCCCGGGCCAGGTCCAGGTCCCGGAGGCGCGCCGTGGCGTCCACCGGGTGGAAGGGCGCGCCGAGCCCCGCTGCGACCCGGCGGAAGACGTCCACCAGGGCCGGGTCGGTCTCGCCGGTCACGAAGGGAACGCCCGGCTTCACGATGCCTGCCTTCTCCACGGCGATCTCGGCCAGGGTGTCGCCCAGGTAGTCGGCGTGGTCCATCTGCACGTTCGTCACCGCCGACACCAGCGGCCGGAGCACGTTGGTCGAGTCCAGACGTCCACCCAGCCCCACCTCGATGATGGCCACGTCCACCGCCTCGCGGGCGAAGGCGTGGAACCCGAGGACCGTGACGGCCTCGAAGAAGGTGAGCCCGAAGCGCGTCACCACGTCCGCTACCTCGGCTGCCCGCTCGAGGAGTGTTTCCTCGGCGATGGCCTGGCCGTCCACCACGATGCGCTCACGGATGGAGCAGAGATGGGGCGAGGTGTAGCAGCCGGCGCGGAGCCCTGTCTCTCCGAGCACCGCGGACAAGGTGGCGGCCACCGAGCCCTTGCCGTTGGTCCCGCCGATGTGGATCGCGGGGTAGCACTGGTGGGGGTTTCCCAGAGCAGCCAGCGCTCCCTCGGTCCGCTCCAGCCCCCAGCGGACCCCCGATGCCAGGGGCGGGAAGAGGCGACCGACCAGGGAGTCGGCGAAGGGACGCTCCAGGCGCTCGGGGGTCCGATCGTCGCTCCCGCCCGCCACCGGGGCGGCGCTCACCCGGGAGCTACTCGGCCGGCGCCGCGGCACCGAGCATATGCCGGAGCAGGAGCCCCACGGTCTCCTTGAGGAGGCGTCGGTCCACCACCCGGTCGACCATGCCGTGCTCCAGGAGGAACTCGGCGCGCTGGAACCCCTTGGGCAGCTCCTGCTTGATGGTCTCCTCGATGACCCGCGGGCCGGCGAAGCCCACCAAGGCCCCAGGCTCGGCCAGGTTCACGTCCCCCAGCATGGCGTACGACGCGGTGACGCCGCCGGTGGTGGGGTTGGTCAGGATGGAGATGAAGGGGAGCCCGGCCTCGTGGAGCCGCGCCAGCACCGCCGAGGTCTTGGCCATCTGCATGAGGGAGAGGATCCCCTCCTGCATGCGCGCCCCGCCCGACGCGCTCACGACGATGAACGGGATCCCGCGTTGCAGGGCCACGCGCCCCGCCCTGGCGATCTTTTCCCCCACCACCGAGCCCATGGACCCTCCGATGTACTCGAAGTCCATGACCGCGATGGCCACCGCCATCCCGTCCAGCTCACCGGTGCCGGAGAGGAGCGCCTCCGTCTTCCCCTTCGCCTCCGCCACGGCGATGCGGTCCCTGTACGGCTTCAGGTCGCGGAAGCGCAGCGGGTCGGCGGCGCGCAACCCCTCGTCGAGCTCCTCGAAGGTGCCCGAATCGACGAGGATCTCCACGTACTCCTCGGCGGTGATGCGCAGGTGGTGGGCACAGTTGGGACACACGTTCAGGTTCTGGGCGAGCCGCTCCCGGTACAGGATCTCGCCGCACCCCGGGCACTTGTCGAAGACGTCGCCGGGGACGTCCCGGCGGTCCTGGGCGGTGAGCGGCGTCTTGTCCTTACGGAACCAGGCCAATGGAGGCTCCTTGGCAGCGCCAGGCGAGGCGCGTCCTGGGCTGCGCGTCAGCGCTCGTGGGCCACCCGAACCGCGATGCCCACCGCTACCCAGGACATGAGGAGGAACGTCCCGCCATAACTCACGAACGGCAGCGGGATCCCCGTGATCGGCACCAGCCCCACGGTCATGCCGATGTTCACGAAGATGTGGACGAGCCAGGCCCCGAAGATACCGAACAGCACAAGGCCGGCAAAGGGATCCGGGGAGTCCTTGGCCATGGTCACGAGGCGTGAGAGCACGAAGGCGAACGCCAGGATGGCCAGAGCGGTTCCCAGGAAGCCGAGCTCCTCTCCCACCACGGAGAAGACGAAGTCGGTGTGCTGCTCAGGGAGGAAGTCGAAGCGCTTCTGCGTCCCGAGGGTGAACCCCTTCCCGAAGAACCCCCCGGAGCCGATGGCCACCTTGGACTGGATGATCTGGTACCCTGCCCCGCGGGGGTCCACCTCCGGGTCAAGGAAGACCAGGATCCGGTTCTGTTGGTATGCCTTGAGGGAGTTCCAGAGCGGCCTGGAGATCGTCCCCGCCGCGAAGTTGGCCAGCACTACCGTCACCGACTCGAAGAGGAAGAGGCGGTAGCGGTAGAAGTACAGGAAGGCCACCACGGCCACGATGTACCAGGACCAGATCTTGGTGTCGAAGGACAGGATCAGCCCCAGCACCGGGCTGGCCACGAGGGCGAGGAGGGCCACCGGCGTGCCCGCCCAGTACAGCATGGCGAACAGGATCCCCACGAAGGCCATGGCGGTGCCCAGGTCGGGCTGGAGCATGACCAGGCTCAGGGGGATGGCAACGAGCATCGCGGGCGCGAGGATCTCGCGGAGCGAGGAGAGCCCCTCCGATCGCTGGGAGAGGAGGCGCGCCAGCACCAGGATGGTGGCGATCTTGGCGATTTCCGAGGGTTGGAAGCCGATGAAACCCAGGTTGATCCAGCTCTTCACGCCCACGGCGGTGCCGGCGCCCGTGCCGATGACCAGGGTGACGGCCAGCAGCACCACGGAGAACACGTAGGACGGGATGGCCACCCACTCGAACCAGCGCAGCGGCACCCTGGCGAGCACGGTGAACGACGCCAGGGCGAAGAGGAACCAGAGGGCCTGGCGCATCCAGGCGTGTTGGGTGACCGCGTTCGGCACGTACACGACCCCAGCGGAGTAGATCACCGCGACCCCGAAGAGGGAAAGGACCAAGACGGCCAGGACCAGCGCGGGGTCCACGGACCAGCGCTCGAAGAGCCGGATCATCCGCCCCCCGAGAAGCGCGTGCGGTACCATGCGGGCCAGCCGCGGGTCTGGACCCACTCGCCCAGTGTCCGGATGGTGTCCTGCTCGATGCCGTGCTTCTTCCGCAGATAGAAGTCCGCTGCCTTGGTGGCGATGGGCGCGGCGACCCGGGATCCGCTCTCGCCGTGCTCCACCAGCGCCATCACCACCACTTCCGGCGCCCCGCCGAAGGGGCCGACGATGGCCGCGAACCAGGCGTGATCCGCCGCCAAGCCGGCGACGCTCTGGGCGTTCTGCCCGGTGCCCGTCTTCCCCAACACCTCCCAGTGCTCCAGGGTGCCGGCGTAGTGCGCCGTCCCGCCGGGCTGGGTCACCTTGCGGAGCCCTTCGCGCAGCACCGCCAGGTGCTCCGGCTCCAGATCGAGCGACCATCCCTCTCCCAGCTCCACCCCCTGCGCGATGGCCGGGGCCGGAGCCGATCCGTCCCGGGCCAGCGCGGTGTAGAACTGCGCCATCTTCAGGGGAGTCTGGTCGTTGGGGCCCTGGCCGATGGCCAGGGAGAGGACCTCGCCCTCCTGGGGTGAGTAGCCGAAGCGCCGGTTCCAGAACTCGCGACCGGCGGGAAAGACTCCTCTGCTCTCCTGGGGTAGATCCACCCCGCACTCACGGCTGAACCCCAAGTCGGTGGCGCGCCGGAGCAGACGGTCCAAGCCGATGCGCAGCCCCAACTGGTAGAAGTACACGTCGCAGGAGTTGGCGATAGCACCCGCCAGATCCAGGGATCCGTGCCCGTCGGGCTTGTGGCAACGCCAGAACCTCCCGCCCCAGAACCAACCCCCCGTGCACGGGACCGGCATGTGCTCGTCGGGACCCACCACCCCCAGCTCCAGAGCGATGGCGGCCGTGGCCAGCTTGAACGTGGACGCCGGAGCGTAGAGACCCAGGACCGCGCGGTCGTAAAGAGGCTTGCCGGGATCGGTGTTCAGATCCTCCCAGAGCGATGCGTCCACGCCCCCCACGAAGGCGTTGGCGTCGAAGGAGGGCGCCGAGTAGAGCGCCAGGACCCCTCCGTCCTCCGGGTCTATGGCCACCACGGCGCCGGCCATGGAGTCCGGGAAGATGTGGTGGATATACTGCTGCAACTCGAGATCCAGGTTGAGGCGGAGGTCCCTTCCCGGCACGGCGGGATCCGCCGTCACGCCCTTGAAGTCGCCCACGATCCGGCCCTTGGCGTCCACCTCCACGTACCGGAAGCCGCGCTCCCCCTGCAGGTGAGACTCGTACTTGCGCTCGATCCCGGTCTTCCCCACCAACACGCGCTGCTCGTAACGGGCGTCCGAGAAAGGCTCGCTCTCGAGCTCCTCGGCGGTGATTTCGCCGACGTAGCCGAGGACGTGCGACGTGGCCGCTCCTCCCACGTACCGGCGGCGTGGACGCATCTCGATGTGCAGCCCCGGGAAATCGGCGCGCCGCTCCTCCAGGGCGCTCACCACGGCGAAGTCGGCGTCCGCGTCCACGACCAACTCGCGCCCGTAGCGACGCAGCTCGGACATGAGCCGCTCCACGCGCTCCGGCGGCAACTCCATGTACCGCCCCAGCCGTGTCAGCATCGCCCGGATGCTGTCCTCGGGGGCGGGCAGGATCGTGATGGCGTACCCGGGCACGTTGTCCGCGAGGATGGCCCCGTTGCGGTCGTAGAGGGTTCCCCTGGGAGCGGGCAGAGGAAGCTGCCGCAGGCGGTTCGACTCCGCGCGCAGCGTCCATGCGGTGGAGCCCAGCACCTGCACGCGGAAGAAGGCGGCCCCCAGAAATCCCATGAGGGCCACCACGCCGATGAGCGCCCCCTGCGCCCGCACCCGCATCGCCTCGGGGTGAAATACCTTCATCGGGGGCTCTCCCGCCACAGGCCGGTCACCGCCATGAGCGCGATCCCCACGACGGCGGCATAGACCCCGCCCAGCAGGCCTTCCACCAGCACCTGGGCGACGAAAGGCCCCCGGAGCACGGCCCCCATCACCACCCACGCCAGCAGGTCCCGCGTGAACTTCCCCAGCACGAAGTACGAGACGAGGAAGGCCAGCGAGTCACCGACGAACAGGTCCCGGGTGGTCCCGCCAGCTAGCCCCACCAGCGCCATGGCCGCGCTGTTCACCCCGAACGCCAGCACGCTCAGGGCGTCCTCGAGGAGCCCCAAGGCGAACCCTACCCCCGCGGCTCCGCCGATCCCCACCTCCCGGGAAACCAGCAGGAGAGCCACCACGAGCAGGTCCGGGGCTGCGCCCCCGATGCCCAGCCCCACATGCAGGAAGAAATGGAGCACGACAAGGACCGCAGCCACCACGTACACCACCGTGCGCGCCCTCATGGCATGACTCCCGGAGGTGGGGTGGGGTCCGCCTTGGCGACGGCGGACGAGTCGGCCGGGATCCCCATGAGTTCGTCGAGGTGGGCACGCATCGCCGCCACACTGTCGGTGAGAGCCCGTAGGCTGTCCGCCATGTGGTACTCCCACAGGATGGCCTGATCCCGGGTCATCGCCGAATCGGGGGGCCAGACATGCGAGAGGTCCTGGATCCTCTCTCCCACCCCCACGAGCACATGGGTCACCGATGCCGGGTGGACCATGGGGCGGAGCCAGTAGCTCTTGCGCCACCGCCCCTCGGCGTCGGCGACGCCGGCAACGCTCCCGATGGGGATCCCCCGGGGGAAGACCCCTCCCATACCGGAGGTGAGCACCGGCATCCCCTCGGGCACCGCCTCGTAGAAAGCGGTGCCGTTCAGGACCAGCACGTCCTCCTCCCTGAATGCTCCTCTCTGGGTCTCCACCAGGCCGAAGGCGGTCCCATCGGCCAACATGGCGCTGGCCCGGAAGTCCGGGTGGGTCCAGTCGATCCCCATTGCGGACTGCTGCCGCACCTCCCGCACCACACCCACCAGGCCGTGCCGGTCCACCACCGGGGCCCCCTCCTGGACGCCGTCGGCCTGGCCCACGTCCAGGATGAACATGCTCTCCGACCCCGGCGTCCCCGAGCGTAGGAGCGACGCGCCCCGGAAGCTCGGGCCCAGGCGGCTGCTCAGGTCCAGGAGGTTGCGGAGCGTGCGGTTCTCGTCGGCCAGAGACGCCTGGGTGGCCATGAGCCCAGCCAGGGAATCCATCTGGGCCTGGACTGTGGAGACCTCCTGAGCCCGCAGCCTGGAGGACACGAGCCGGTCCTGCACCGCGATGAACGGCCGCAGCGCGGTGGCCCGGAGCAGGCCCGCGATCTGCTGCTGCCCCGAGTCCGGCAGGTACATGGCGACGAGGGAGAGGAGGACGAACACGACGGCCATGGCCTTCTGCCTGCGGCCACCGGTGCCCTCGGGCTCAGGCGCGTACGGAGGCGGCACGCTCCGCTCCCCCGCCCGCGCCTACTGGACCAGGACGGTGCGGTACTTGTGCAGATCGTCGAGGATGCGCCCGGCGCCCCGCACCACGCACGTCAGGGGCTCCTCGTCCACATGGATGGGGAGGTTGGTCTCATGCTGCAGGAGACGGTCGAGCCCCCGGATCAGGGCTCCACCTCCGGTCATGACGATGCCCCGGTCCACGATGTCCGACGACAGCTCGGGGGGCGTGATCTCCAGCGTCCGGCGCACCGACTCGACGATGGCCTGCACGGGCTCCTGGATGCACTCCCGGATCTCCTGGGAGTGGACCGTGACGGTCTTGGGGATTCCGCTCACCAGGTCCCGGCCCTTCACCTCCATCTGACGCTCCTCTCCGAAATCGAAGGCCGACCCGACCTGGATCTTGATGGCCTCGGCGGTGGGCTCGCCGATGAGGAGATTGTAATTCTTGCGCAGGAAGGTGGCGATGGCCATGTCCATCTCGTCCCCTCCCACGCGGATGGAGGTGCTGGACACGATCCCGGACAGGGCGATGACCGCGATCTCCGTCGTGCCCCCGCCGATGTCGATGACCATGTTGCCCGTGGGCGTCTCCACGGGGAGGCCGACGCCGATGGCCGCAGCCATCGGCTCGTCCACCATGTAGACCACCTTCGCGCCCGCCGCCATGGCCGAGGATCGCACGGCGCGCCGCTCCAGCTCCGTGATCCCGGACGGCACTCCCACCACCACGCGCGGCTTGATCCGGAAGACCCGCTTGGCCGTGACGTGCTTGAGGAAGTGGCGGAGCATCATCTCCGTCACGTCCACATCGGCGATGACCCCGTCCTTGAGTGGCCGGATGGCCTCGATGCCCTCGGGTGTCCTCCCCAGCATCCTCTTGGCCTCCAGCCCGATGCCCATGATGCGCCGCGATCCGCGCTCCACGGCAACGACAGAGGGCTCGTTGAGCACGATCCCCTCCCCCTTCACATAGACGAGGGTGTTGGCCGTGCCCAGGTCGACGGCGATGTCGTTGACGGGGATGAGGCTCCCCGAGCTGAACCAGCTGCTCAAGCGGCCTGCCGATTTTTCGAGCAAGTCAGGTCTTCGAATGAGGTGTGGCGGGGCGCAGGGCCCACGCGTCCCCTGCGGGGACCCCTCGGAAACGGACCTTCGAAGCTATGTCCAAGGCCCCTCAGGGGCAACGCGGCCGGGCGGTGGGCAGGAATTTCGGAAGGTAGGGGATGTGGGGCGCAGTCTGGGGACCTGGAAGGTGTGGGCGGGGGGTGTGGCCGCGTCGTTGGGCCCTGAGGGGGAGGCGGGGGGCGGCCTGAGGCAGGCAGGGGCGAGAGGAGCCCACAGGTCGGCTGGGGACGCAGGGGCCGGAGGGTCGTGAAGGGGGATCGGGCCGAGCGCCTCAACTGGTGTCGCACGCGTCCGGGGTGCCGAGGCTGATCCAGAACCGGCGCAGGAGCTCCACGGCGCTCAACGTGGGGTGGGTGCCACGCCGCAGGTAGCGGAGCCGGTAGAGGCGCTCGACGCACAGGGCCAGGCAGGTGAGCAGGGCGTGGACGAGGATGCTGTGGGCCTCATGGTGGGGGATGTGGCCCAAGCCGTAGCGGTTCTTGGCATCGTTGAAGGTGTGGTTCTCGATGGCCCAGCGGCTCTTACAGATCCGGTACAGGGCCCGGGGCCCGACGCGCTTGGCACCGAAGCTGGTGAGCCAGTAGGCGTCGAACGTCTGGCCGTCGGCCCTGACCTGCCGGTAGCGCACCACCCGCACCGCGGACCAGGTCAGGTGCCCCCAGGGCTCGAAGTCCGCCGCGTCCCAGACCTCGACCCGGCTGCCGGCCTCCTCGAAGCGGGCAGCCGGGGGCTCGGCCCCGAAGCGGTCCTGGGCCGCGTGGTACAGGTCGGGGATGTTGTCGTTGAGGGCGAGGACCACCGCGAGCCCGAGGCTCTCGGCCAACTCGATGAACGGAGTGCCGGCGTACAGCCCATCCGCCACCACGTAGTCGGCGAACCGGGCACCGAGCAGGCCCATGGCACGCTCCAGCAGCCGCTTGCTCGCCGTGAGCTCACCCTCCCCGGGGCCGTAGGGCTCCACGTCGAGGGGAAGGTCCAGCCCGCACCCCACCACGCTGAGGGCGCTCAGCTTGTGCCCGTACCCGTGGCCCTGCCGGTGGCACAGTCCACATCGGCAGGCTGCGCTCCGTCCCGCCCCCGTCCCGTCCAGCGCCAGGCCCACGAGCGCGCTGTTCTCGAACACCTTGTTGCGCTTCCCTCGCCGCGCCAGCCCCGCCAGCGCCTGACGCAGCCGCGACACCGACAACCGCTCCATGAAGTACGCCAGCGCGTCATCCCCGAACCGCCTCTCGACGCCCATCGCCCCGGGGGCCAAGCGCACCAGGTCCTCCAACCCGTGCAACGAGCTCACCCGAAGCACCTTGCCCAGGAGCAGCGACCAGAGCAGGCATGCGGCCGGGATCTGCGGGAAGCTCCGCCCATCCCCGGGCTCGTCGAGGTACGCCCCCAACCCGAGACACCGGCCCACGTAGTCCCGGAGCCGACGCGGCGTCGGCCCCGTCACGGCCTACGAGCGCTTCGTACCCTTCCCCTTCTTCTTCTTCCGGCCACGCTCCTTGCGCTCCAGAACCAGCAGCTCGGCGTTGGCCACCAGGACCTCGTTGAGCGCCTCCTTGGCCGCCCGTCCCGCGGCCACGCGGCGCCCCACCTCCTCGGCCCACTCGTGCGGCACGGCCTCCACGCGCTTCTTGCCGCCGACCATGAAGGTCAGCAGCCACTGCGGGTGCCCCTGGCCCTCGACGCAGTGACACGTCGCCTTGCCACAGCGGCGGTGCGTGAGGGCGAGCGAGCCCGGCAGCGCATCCTCCGGGATCCGGAAGCTGCGCAGCACGTGGTATTTGCGTTGGCGCAGGCTGGCGGCCTGGGGGCCCTTGAGCTGGTTGGACTTGAGGGGGTACACGGCTCCTCCTGCCTGTAACTATACAGGCAGAGCTACCC
>Ga0315541_1000874_pt1 | contig 30453 bp, 28 predicted proteins | sample SalMarSW160190MG_FD_203095 | JGI IMG/M metagenome (GOLD analysis project Ga0315541, IMG submission 203095) | Salt marsh sediment microbial communities from the Plum Island Ecosystem LTER, Massachusetts, United States - Salt Marsh Sediment SW1601-190 ...
TGCCGTCTTTAGAATCATGACCAGCAATAACTGAAAGAAACAGGGCACAGTCGTAAACATCCTTTGCCATGGGACCGATCTGTTCAAGACTGTTCGCATACGCAATCAATCCGTAACGGCTAACCAACCCGTAAGTTGGTTTCAAGCCAACAACTGAACAGTAACTGGCTGGACAACGAATAGAGCCCCCAGTGTCAGTTCCCAATGCTAAGATCGCCTCATCAGTGGCAATAACCGCTGCGCTGCCCCCAGATGACCCTCCTGGAACCCGTGAAAGGTCCCATGGATTGCGGGTTGGACCGAAATAGCTGGTTTCCGTGGAGGATCCCATGGCAAACTCGTCCATGTTTGTCTTTCCGATGATCACGCTGTCCTCTCGTTTAATCCGTTCAATGACCTCCGCGTCGTAGGGAGGAACAAAATTCTTGAGCATCCGCGAAGAACAGGTGGTGGGAATTCCTTGTGTGCAGATTGCATCCTTTACGGCGATGGCGACGCCCGCCAATTTCCCGACTGGTTTCCCCTCAGAGACTTTTTTGTCGATCTGCTTAGCTTTTTTGAGGGCTTCTTCTTCAACGAGGGTAACATAGGCGTTAATTTTATCTTCTAGCTTGTGGATTCTTTCAAAAACTGCGTGAACGCATTCTTCGGCTGTGGCTTCGTTACTGCGTATCTTCTGGATGGTCTCTCGGGCGGTTAACTCCTGTAACTTTGGCATTTTGTCTGCTTCCTAAATGATTCTTGGAGCTTTAATGAACTTTTTCTCCTTTTTTGGGGCGTTTCTGAGGGCTTCTTCTATGGGTAGCGAAGGTGTTGTCTCGTCTGTCCGAGAGACGTTCTTGAGGTCTAAAACGTGGTACGTTGGTTCAACTCCCTCGGTGTCTACCTCGTCAATCTTTTTGAAATAGTCAAGAATTTCGTTGAACTGTTCAGTGAAGAGAATCTTCTCTTGGTCGGAGAGTTCTATATGGGCAAGCCAAGCAATGTGCTCAACTTCCTTCTTTGATAGATGCTGTCTTTTCATGTTTCACTCCTTCAACAATAGAACTGGAGGCAACCAGCTGTTACACAAACGCAACCATCCCTTGCCAAGGTCTTATCTAGATTGCTTTTAACTCTTCTGTACAGTGATGCACGCGTGAAGGTTTCTGTCTGCCTGTCCACAGGAACGAACCTTGGTGTGTGACTCAAACTTGCTAGGTTTTGAGAACTTGAAATATGTATGGAAAATTCAGAAATGTTTTATTCATCAGATTCGGAATCTGAACCGAGCACACGCAACTCCTATCAAGGTTGAATATTAGCGTTCCCACCCACACGCCAATTCGCCTTTTTATTGCGTGTGCTCCCTGATCCTACTTTTTGTTAAGCATAAAAGAACAGCTTTGGAGAAATTATCTACCATTTTTGTGCGTGGCGGTTTTATTCGTATCTTCGTCTTCTAATGATGAAAACAACAACAGAAACCCCTGCGACACCGGCAACCCCGCCTATAATAATGAACAGGTACTGGTTTAGGAACGTGTCGGTTACCGTAAATGACATTGAGTTGCTGTATGCTCCGCTTCTTGAAGCATCTTCAGCTATGTAGGCATGAACCTGCCACAGCTCCATCGAATCGGGCTTCCAACTTACCACGTAAGTTCCATTCGAGTTTGCGTATGCGGTTTGTTCGATGGTGGCGTTGGCAGCGGTGAAAATTACGGTGACGGTTAGGTTCTCTACTATGGGGTAAACCGATCCTGTCACGGTAATGTTATCTCCGATGGTTACGCTCTTCGACGTTATGTTGCAGGTTATTGACATGAGCACCTTCTGTACGGTGAAGTTTCTGTAATCACTAGATGCACCAAAATAAGTTTCGCTCCCATTCCAACTTGCCCAGACGATCCAAGTTCCAGTTTGGTTTAGAGAATGCACGTCACTAAAATTCCCTGAAGAATCTGTAGACACCAACCTAGAAACGACAGCGTCGTTCGACGTATGATTCAATATTGTATCATTTGCCGTAGCATAATCTAGCAAAGTAGAATTTAACGTAGAATTATTTAACATCGTATAAGTTAACGTCACATTTGTTCCACTTACCGGAGTTGAACCTGTTACCGTGATGTTTTCACCATAATAAACAACTGAACTCGACAGGTCCAAAGTTATGTTTGCCGAGTTCTTCACCTCATAACTGCCCCGAACTTCTGCATTGTTGCCGCTGGTGTCACGCGCCAAAACCGTGTAATTTACTGCGGTTCCGGCTGGTTGCTCGGGGATTGTTCCGTTGTATGTTTGGTTCTGGGAAGCAATCATTTCTACGGCAGTCGATGTTGCCCAGTCATCAATTGTATAATTCAGCGTCACCGTTTCCAAGTTGAATTGTTCTTCTACGTGGGCGCTTATGATCGTCTCATTGTCTGGATTCACTTTCTCAGCTTGATCTAACAGGCGTAACTCTGGGGCATCAAAATCCGTTTTAACCATGAAGTTTATGCTACCCTCTCCATGCTCAGCTATGAATACAAGGTGATAAAGCAGGTTTCCTTCAACAGGGGCGGTAAAGTTGATCAGCATATCCTCTCCCGGATACTCGCAACTAGCCATCGATTCATTATATCTTAGCCCATCGCTGTCTAGGTTGTATCCCCCATAGATTTCTGAAGTGTTACCGTATAGTCCCGCTTCCCAAGCTAGAGGCACGCCATTCAGGAAGCTACCTTCATCTTCCAATGGGTTCGTCATGATGTAAAGTCGGGCTTCGTACATGTCGAGGGCGTCTGGCACTTCAACCCACACTTCGACACGGCTGCTTGTTGTGTTGAATTCGTATGCCCAACTCGTTTCTTCAACCGGCTCATCGTTTACTTTTCCTTCCATGTAACGTTGATACCATATACCAGAATCAACGTGCTCAATCAACATGAAAGTCGCCGCCTCAGCCCCACTGCTCTCCCTCGCATCATTCTTTACACAAAAACTGTAGTCACCGGTTTGCTTCGGAATGAAAAACGGGTGGTCAACCGTTGTGCCTAAGTGCTCAGGTAATCCCGCTGCCTCAGTGTGATACGACTCAAGTTCCCCAGAAGGGCCATAAACAAAAATGTCGTAATCTGTCTTATTTGATTCGGAAGAGTAGTCTATCCAGTCTCCGTAACAGTAAACACGATAAGCTGAGCCCGCCTCCAAAGGATAAACATAAGTCCAGTCGGATCCTATCGCAATCTGAGACGCATTAATTTTGACAGGAAGAACAGGTTTACTTACGTAGGTCCAGTTTCCGAGAGTATATGGAACCGTGGGCTGCGCTGAAACTCGAGCGACTGACGGAAAGGGCAGTGGCGTTATCCCAGTTATGACGCAGATTAGAACAAGCATACAAAAACCGAACCCTTCATGAACAACGAAACCTAGAAACTCTCGAATTGCTCTGTGTGTAGCAGAACGTTACATACAAATTCTTAGTATTAGCCCCTCAGCTAGAATAATTACGATTAAGACAAAAATTGAACCCATGGGAGCGCTTACCCAGCCAGCGTTCTGAGACGGTGAACGATGTGGTTACTGAGATACGAAATTTCCATTCCCTGAAGGAGCTTAGTGAAAACCTTGAAGAAGAGATTGGCTTTTGCAAAGCTGTGGGTGAGGAATGCAGCAAAAGGTTAGGTTCACTCTTGAGAGAGAATGAAACAACTCATGGGGACGAGGAATGGTTCAAAGAAGTGTCTGGTCTTCAAAAGACCTCTAAAGAAGGAAAGAGCAAGAGCAAAAGTAAAGGCAAGGGTAAAAAGAAGAAAGGGGGAAATTCCGGTTGGATTCAATTCAAAGACATCATGATTTCCACAGAAGAGTATGGGGAAGCTCAGATTCTCTTTGATGCTATAGAAGACATAAAGAGCAGAGTTAATCGACTTGAAAAGATCAAGGAAGACATTGAGGACTTGAAACGACTGGGTCTAGGAGAAAACATAGTTTACATAACATATCTGCGTGAAGGAGTCCCCGAAAAGATCGTTTTGAGCAAGAAAAATGGGGAAGAGTTTGGGAAAAAATTTGAATTCGTGGCTACGATTTCCCTTCCCAGAGCCTCATGAATAAGCTCGCTCGGATTTGAATCAGCCTTCAATTTCGTCGGTAATTTAGGATTTAACTTTCAAGGGCATTCGTTGAGGTTCTCACATAAAGTTTTGCGAAGGCTTTTATGAGGTCTCGTTGATTGTAGACCGCGGCACTCACTCTAAAGTAATTCTTCATCCTTTCAGTTTCCAACCCGACTCCGATCACTATTACGCCCTTCTTCTCCAGTGTTCTGATGGTTTCCGCTAGGGCGATAGGCATGTTTGGATAGCCGTAGGGCCATCCGTCTGAAAGAACTACCAAGAATCTTTGTTCATCGAATCTCTGCGCAAGGATTTCTCCTGCAACCTGAATAGCGTCAGGCATATACGTTAAACCACCGAACTTCAGCCCCCCAATTCTCGCTCGCACTCTACGCGAATACGCCTCCGAAACATCTTTCAGAACATAAAATTGGTCGCTGAAAGCAAAAAATGTCCACGAACCAGGATCCATCAACAGTTCTTTTGTGGCTTCAGCAATACATATTGCCATTGCTCGCGCGTGCTCACCCTTAACTCTCATGCTCGCACTCACGTCTAAAAGAATACTCCAAGCGTAGCTTCTGCTCAAGTATTCATCCCGCATGAAAACGTCCGATCTCGATCTACCAGATGCCATCATCTGGACAACGGCTGGAAGATCCAGTTGACCGTATAGTTTCCTGGGGTCCTCATCTAAGGCGTCCTGAGCCACTCTGAGGCTGTCCAGCAATCTGCGACTCGTTCCCTTTACAAGAGCCCTAGCCCTAAGATACCGCGTGTAATCTTCAGTGGGAAAACTAACAGATTTGAATCTACTCCACGCTGTATATTTCTCAAGTTTTGTAAGTATCTTTTTTTCTCGGGCTTTCTGATGGAACCATGTGTCGAAGGCTTGCGAAGCCTCTACGTTGGACTCTTTTCTCCAGCATGATTCAATGGAATCTTCAGACGGAATTGTTCCGCCCAAAGTCTCTAGAGACTTTCTGAAGGTTTTTTCAATCGCGAAATCTGACGGCATCTCCTTTTGAGAGAAGATCGTGCATGGACCAGCTTGTTCAGTGTATTGCAGGGAGGGAGCCTCCAGAATAGGGCCAAAGTTTTCCAGAGTTTGAGTTATTTCGTTGGCTGTTGTGTTCATAACCTCGTCGATTTCGGTTCCCTCCATAGCTAGAGCCATCATAAGTTCTTCCTTGAGTGAACTCACTTTTTTTGTTAAATGGTTGACCGCTTTTTTTTCTTCTGGATGAAGAACTCCCTTTACGGTGCCTATGTTGACCATTGACAGCAGAGCCGTCATTACCCGAGTGGCTGGATTGAAGATGGTTTCCACGGGTCTCATCCTTGTGAAAGCCAGTGAATTTGCGTAAGCCATGTCGGCGAGCTTGTCAGGATACCACGCTGTAATGTAGGCGTTGACATAAGCATCATTGACTAAAGATTCAGAGAATGCCTCAACTAGCGAACGCTTTGAGGTTAATGACGCCATTTTTTCCGCGCTAACGGGCATCAGAGTGTGAGTTGTTAGATGGAAAACGCAGGCTCTGAATAATCTTCCAACTTTAGCTTTTCCGGTGTCGTCTGCTGGAAATTCGTAACCCAAGAAAGATATTGTCTTTTCTTCTTCCTCTTCTGACACGGATGGCAAGGGCAGGGTTACATTGAATCCGGCTTTATCCTGTGTAAGAATTGGCAGCTGGAGTTTTGGGTCTATGCGGATTCTTGCTTTTATGTTGTCCTTTTGAATGGAGATGGACCGAGCGTAATCAAGGAATCCCATAGAGGTTACCGCGTGTTTTTGCTGATTTTCTCATCATTGAGGCGGGGGAAACACTGATTCTATGATTCTTCTGATGTCCGCTTGCACTTCGGTGTTATCGCTGGTTAGGGCGATTATGGTTTCTTCGGCTGCGACGTTGGGGGTGTTGCCGTCGTAAATGAGGGTAGCCCAGTTTATCAGGTCCCCCAGCGAAGGGCCATAAGGAACGTCTCCTGCTTTGTACTGTCTCCGCAGCTCAGCGCCCACCTGGATGATCTTGTAACCCATGTCTTCGTCAACGTTTGATCGCTTCCTGAGCAGTTCTACTTCGTTAGGTGAAATCTGCTCGCCGACGCTTGTGTAGTCGAAGTTTATCCATACTGCCATTCGTCTTCTCATGGCGGCGTTCAACGGTTTGGTTCCAGAGAACTCGGCTGAGTAAGGGTTCATGCTGATGATCATGTAGCCATGTTTGTGTCTTTTTACACATTCGTTGTCTTTCTCGTTCAGCACAATGTGGCCTCGAGTGTCGAGAACCGGGTTCAATCTTGTGGCTACGTCTTGTTTCATCATGTTTGCTTCGTCGAGATACATTATTCCGCCTCCCCTTAGCCATTTGGTTACCATTCCATCGATCCAGTTTTCTTTTCCTAATCCTATGAAACGTCCAATCAGGTCGTATGAGGATGTTTGGAGACCACAGTTGACCTCCCAAACGGGTAAGCCGCAGAGTTCTGCGACAAGGTAGACGATGTGGGTTTTGCCTGTTCCTGAGGGGCCTATGAGGGAGCACTGTTTGAAGTAGTAGAGGGCGCGGACGATGCGCTCTACGTAGTGTTGTCCGCTGTCGATGTAATAGGGCGTGCCCTTGGGTATCAGGGCATCCATATGGGCGAAACTGTAGCCGGGGTGAAGGTCGTATCTTTTGATGTCATATCTGTTGTAAAGAGGACATTGGGACATGGGGCGTTCTTTTTCTATGGAAACTTTTATTTTGCCTTTTTTGTTGCGGGCAGAAGAGACTACTTTCATTCGGCTGACTGCCGCTTTTTCCTTTAGACCTTGATGCCCGTAGCTCAAAAGAGTTCCACCCGTAAAAGAGAGGACGGGGGATGCGATATAAATATTGCGTCTTACGACTAAAGACGTCTCTTAGGCATGACTAGTACACGCCAATCAAGCTCACACACTTAACTAACTATGTGCGTCACGGCAACCAACACACAAGTGCTTTTAGTAATAAACCAGCGAGAAAATGAACAAGGGAATGATCTTAATGAGCCAAAGCACAGTACAATTACCAGTCAAGAAGCCAGAACAGGCTAAACCGCCCCAAATAACCTTGGAAGAACTTATATCATCCCTGAAAAGCCTCCAAGACGACATCGGCCAAATCTCAGAACTAACCTCTGAAGAAAAAAGGGTTGTGGACGTATTTTTCGAATCGTTCTTGAACCTCATGCAGCCCTTGGCAAAAACGATTCCCGTTTCCCCCGATGCGCTCCCTGAAGAGATGGGAAATGTGCTTCAGGCAAACGTAGATCCGAAAGGAAACCTTATGCTCCTCTATCATGAAGGACAGGTTGAAATAAAGTGCCTCAGCGAAAAGACCCACCGTGACCTTATGATCAGTGTCATAAGAGATGTAATGCCGAAGTTTAAACAGCTCACCAGTACTCACAGACGAAAAATTGAAAAAAGAATGACGTTTTTGTCTTCAGTGACCAAGGAAATACAAAAGATATCTAAGGCATTCTCGACAGCGCCCACCTGATCAACCCAAAACAGTTAGATTGCTTGTCTTCAAACTATGTAATTCTGTCTGAACACTTATTTTCACTAGGGAGCGCACATTCTGTTCTTGCTGTTGATGTTCAAAAGGCAGAGTGAGCAGACAGGCAGTTATGAAAGTTGTGTGTAGTATGTTGATACACACGAACGGAAAAGATTCAAAATCGCCTATTATTAGTTGCATGAAAAAATGAGTTACATATTGTTTGCAGGTTCAGTAGTGTGAGGAATTAGTCATTTCAACTAAAAGTGACGAGTCTGACGTTCAAGTCAAGGTTGACATTCTCGGTTTGCGAGGCGTTAAACTGAAAGACAGAATAGAGTCTCCTGAATTGAATTTTGATGTTAACGTAAAACTGGAGGAGAAGGACCGGAAAAGCGGTATGCGTGTTGTTGGCTTCGTGTTAACGGTGGGCACAAAGCCCAGTGTGGCAAAATTTGAAGTGGAGGGAATAGTGACCCTTGAAGGAAAAACTCCAGCTATAGAGAAACTGCTGGAGGTGAACCCCGAGAAGAGGATACCATTGTTGCTCAACAGAATTTACCAGAGCGTTTTCACGTCAACATACCTCTTAGCCACCCTCCTAGACACATCCTACCCACCGCCAGACATGCTTTCCTCAGGCGAACTGAACAAACAGGGCACCGAGGGACATGTTGAATGGGAAGGCAAAGAAGAAACGAAGACAGAAGAAAAACCCAAACAAAAGAAGAAAAAAGTCAAAGCAAAAGCTAAACGTTGACCTGTCTCTCATTTCGTCCTCAATAGTCCGGATAACCTGAAAAAGTTTCAAGTCTGATGTGCTAACTCTTCTTATGTTTAAGTAACGAAAATGAAGTGCTCGTTAGTCTTGATTGCATGTTTGTGAAGTGGAGAATTATTCGATCGCGCATTTATGCCTTAATGCTTTCTCCTGTAAAGCACGAACGCCGTTATGGCTAGCGCCAATAGCACAGCTCCAACGGATAATGAAACAACAAGGAGCCATGGAAAGTCTTGAATTGTCGAGGCGAATGTTATTTGTTGGTAAACGTTTGTGGCGTTAACGGTCACATTCCCAGACGACGGAAAAGCCGTGTAATCATCGGGCGAAGTGATCGAAAAGGAGTAGACGCCGTTTGGTACGTTGAACACTATAGCGTCTGAGGTGGAGTTCTTCGTTTGACCGTTGAATGTTACTGTCCAGCTTGTTCCTTGAGGCAAACCTGACGCAATGAATGACACCTCGTAAGTTTGTGGGCTCGATGAAGAAGCGCCGATAGCGTAAACTATATGGTCATATGAGCCAAAGTAGATTGCCCCGTCTGAGACGGCAGGGGAAGAAATTACCTTGTCGAGGGTTGTGTAACTCCATAAATGAGCACCTGAAGTAGCGTTTAAGGCGTACATCTTCTTGTCGTATGAACCCACGAAAACTACACCGTCAGCCACAGCTGGAGAAGAAACCACATCGCCGCCAGTCGTGTAATTCCACACAACCGTGCACATTGCAGCATCCAAAGCGTAGATGTTGTTGTCGTTTGAGCCCACGTAAATTATGCCGTCGGCAACTGCTGGAGAGGAAGCCACGGCACCTCCAGTCGTGTAATTCCATATTAGAGCCCCAGTGGAAGCATTCAAAGCGTAGATGTTATCGTCATAAGAGCCTATGTAAACTATGCCGTCTGCGACGGCGGGAGAAGAAATCACCACATCTCCAGTGGGGTATTTCCAAACGAGAGAGCCATCAGAAGCGTTCAAGGCGTAAACGTTCTGGTCGTTTGAGCCCACGTAAACTATGCCGTCGGCGACCGCTGGAGAAGATAAATGAATATAGCTGCCTGTTGTGTAGTCCCATATTAACGTGCCCGTTGTGGCGTTCAGAGCGTAGACCTTATAGTCTTCTGAGCTGATGTAAACTACACCATCAACAACAACTGGTGAAGAAACCACGGCGAAGCCTGTTGTGTAGTTCCATATGCGTGCGCCGGTAGAAGCGTTCAAAGCGTAGATGTTGTAGTCATACGAGCCCACGTAGACTATGCCGTTAACGACGGCTGGTGCGGACAGCATTACCATGTCGTCGGTTTTGTAGCTCCATATGACATCGCTGGAGAATTCGTCGAATGGGACGGTGCCGGTGGCGGCGCTTAAAGCGTAGACGTTCCCGTCGAAAGAGCCTATGTAAATTACGCCTTCTGCGACGGCGGGGGAAGAGTCCACTACGCCGCCTGTTATGTAATCCCATATGTGTGCGCCGGTAGAAGCGTTTAATGCATATAATCGTCCATCCCATGAACCCACGTACACTATGCCTTCTGAGATGGCGGGCAGAGAGATTACCATTTCTCCAGTTTTATAGCTCCATATGTATGAGCCTGTTGTTGCGTTCAGAGCGTAGATATTGTTGTCGTTTGAGCCCACGTAAACTATGCTGTCGGCAACTGCTGGAGAGGAAGCCACGGCACCTCCAGTCGTGTAATTCCATATGACCGCGCCGGTAGAAGCGTCTAGGGCGTAGACTCGTCCGTCAACTGAGCCCACATATACAATGCCGAGAGCGGCAGCGGGTCCGGAGAATACTGGTCCATCGGTTGTGTAGTTCCACACTACGTCGCCCGTAAAAGCGTTGAAGGCGTACAGATTGTTGTCGTCCGAGCCAATGTAGACTTTGCCATCTGCAACCGCGGCAGTAGAAACCACATCATCACCTGTCGTGTAGCCCCATATGCGCGCACCTGTCGTGGCGTTTAAAGCGTAGACTTTGGCGTCTATTGAACCTATGTAGACCATGCCGTAGGCGACGATGGGCGAAGATAGCATAATTTGGTCGCCTGTTGCGTAGCTCCATATGTAGTCGCCTGTTGACGCGTTTAAGGCGTAAACGTTGCAGTCTTCTGAGCCTACGTAGATTATGCCCTTAGAATAAGCGATTGCAGAGTCTACGAAGTGGCCTGTTCTGTAACTCCACACGTAAGCGCCAGTAGAAGCGTTCAAGGCGTAGACGTTGAAGTCTTCCGAGCCTACGTAGACCATGCCTTCGGCGACTGCGGCGGGGGAAAGGACGTTCCCGTCTGTTGCGTAGCTCCATTTTCGGGAGCCTGTCGATGCGTTCAAAGCGTAAACGTTGTTGTCTAACGAACCAAAGTAAACTACGCCGTCGGAGACAACGGGAGAATCCACGGGTCCGCCAGTGTTGAACTTCCACAAGGTCTGGTTTGTCTTCGGCGCTGTTGACTTCGAGTTGCCAGTGTTTGCCATGTTATGGTGGAACATGAGCCAGTCGTCTGTTTCTGGCTGATCCGCCGAGACTTCAGAAGCACCAGTAGATTCGATGGCTGTGGACAAGGTGATGCTGAAAAAAGCTGAGACAAGAAGCAGCACTGTTAAGACTAAACAGGGGATCACTTTTTTCTTCATCGTATTCTATCCTCTGGGCATATTAGCTGAAGCCGCTTTAGGCGGAGACAAAACTTCTGGTGAAGCAACAGCAACAAGACACAGCCTCAACCAATCTTTAATTCGATAATCCGTAAAACACTTTCTTTTTTCCAGACCCTTATAATACACGCAAATCAACCGTTCCCGTTCACATATTTGTAGCCTAATAATACTTCATTGTTGAAAACAGCCTTTTTCCTGAAAAATTCTTCCATGGTTTTTTGGAGAAATAAATCTCATGTCTCTTTTTGGCTTAGCAGTCACTTTCGGTTAAGAAGACTAGTTAACAATAGCACTAGCCCTGCCGTGAAGAATATTGCTTCGAAGAATTCGTGGTGAAGGACATCCCATAGATCAAAGAATCTTCCACTAACTAGGAGATGATGAAGAACACCTAACAAGCCTAACAGAACGAATACGAAACCTAATGTTCTGGCATTAGTTTTCTCCATATTTCATCAAAGTGAAATCTCGGAATTCATTTATAAAAACACTGGTTCCAAAAAACCATGCAAAGCTATAATGTGCACACAGCAAAAGTTGACGTGCCCGCATTCCATAATGCAAAGGTTTATTTTTTCCTTGTTTCAACTTAAATCCAAGAAACAAGGGTGCACCTAATTGAGGGAACCTTTTGCCGAAGATGTTGAAGCTGAGTTAAGCCCCGACATCCTATTAATCACATGTGGACTTCCGGGAACTTGGAAAACAGAGACATCGCAGGAAATCTCAAAAATCAAGGAATACCCAATTCTCAGAACCGATCTGATTCGCTTACAAGTTCTCAAAAACGAAGATATCTTTGACGCGAAAGTTGCAGGAAACATGAGCAAACGAGAGCTTGTTTATGATGAAATGTTTCGACAAGCAGAAGATCTTGCACAAAAAGGCAAAGGCGTAATATTGGACGCTACTTTTGTAACCCAGAAACTGCGGAGACGCGCCGCTGAGATTGCCGCAAAAAACAAGATACCTTTTGTTATACTGCAGACCAGCTGCTCTGAAAACGCGTCCATTACAAGAATTTTGCGGAGAACCAAACAGAAGTATGAATCGAACGCCTTGACCAAGCAAGCCTACCTTAACAACAAGAAGAAGTTTGAGCCCGTCGACTTGGATGACCTAAAAAAGATTCATCCAAATCTTGAGATAATACATTTAACAGTTGACACCGAATACGACAACCCCGAAGACTGGTACATAATCGGGAAAGAAATTAGATAATTGGGTTCAGTTTCATTATGATAATCGATTTGCATATTCACTCAAAAACTTGCTCCGATGGAAACTTGTCTGTTGAAGAGATCATTGAAGAAGCTAAAGTCAGAAATATTGAGTTAATGGCGATTACAGATCACGACGCAATCGGCTGCCAAGAGAAAGCCATGGCTTTGGCAAAGAAAAATGGAATCCATTATGTCTACGGGGTTGAATTGAACGTGTCTTTTTCGCACCCCAACTTTCACAATGGCAAATTAGTATCCTTAGATTTTTTAGGTTACCAATTTGACATAAACAACAAAGCCTTGAAGCAAAAACTTCAACAAATCGGGAAATACCGTGAAGAACGTGCCGCAAAAATCTTGGAAAAAATTAATTCAGAATTCAAAAAAGAAGGACTCAAAAACTTAACAAAAAACGATCTAACCAAGATTCAAAACTCCGCCGATGGTGTGCTAGGGAGACCCCACATAGCAGACTATCTGGTGAGAAAAAAAATTGTTAGAGACCGGCAAGAAGCTTTTGACAGGTATCTTGTGAAATGCAACGTTCCAAAGTATCCTCTTTACCTTGAAGAGGCTTCGAGTCTGCTGAGAAACGCTGGGGGAATAGTGGTGTTAGCCCATCCCAACGACCCTCATGGAACCTCACTCATGAAGTTAACTAAATCACTACAAGAACAGACCGATATAATCAAAGATTCTATGCTAAGTTACATTGATGGCATCGAGTGCTGGCACTCCAGAAACAACGCCGAAACAACGAATCATTACATAAACTTTTCAAAAAAACACGGACTAATAATGACCGGAGGAAGCGATTGCCACCAGAAACCCATCATCATGGGAACAGTTAAAATCCCAGATTTTGTGGCTCAGCAATTCATCAGGTAAAACGATTTTCTGATCAAAACTGTCTTGCATAGTCTGTAGCTAGCTTAAAGTATGCTTTCGCCTCTTTTGTTGCTGCACTCTTCTCTTCACTGTCCACACTGGGGTCTTTTAGTTTAAAACTGATAACTTTTCCTCGCACGTAAGCTCGGTAGCACTTGTAGAACTGAAGAAGTTTCTCCAACTCTTGCTCTCCCGAATACTTGACATATCTTTCAACGAAAAAACTAGACAGATCGCTTCGGTCTTTAAAGTCCAAGTCCATGGCTAAGAAAGCAATGTCAGAGGCAACATCGCAATACCTGAATCTTTCGTTAAATTCTATCGCGTCGAAAATGTAAATCTTGTCTGCAACAAAGATGTTACCCGAATGAATGTCTCCATGGCACTCTCTGATTCGGTTCTCAGCCACTCTCTTCACAAAAAAAGCCGCGTTTCTCTTCATGAAATCCTCTATTCTTTCACGGATTAATCTGTAACTTTCCATGAATATCGTTTCGCCGATGAATTCCTCGGTTTGCTCAAAATTTTCCCTCCAATTTGTTTCTATCATCGGCAAGGACCCGAACTCGCCTATTCTCTTATTAGTTTCCGCTTTTGAATGAAATTCAGCAATGATCTTCGCCATCCTATCCATTAGCTTTTTGTCCACCTTATCCTCTTCAAGAAGCCGGGTCATAATCTTGTCTTCAGGCATTCTCTTCATCTTTACAGCGTATTCAACGGTCACTCCGTCGCCCTTTATTTTGATACAGTCTGATCTGTTGACGGGAACAACCTCAAGGTACATGTCCCCACATAACCGTCTATTGAGCTCCAACTCTTTCTCACAGAAGAAACGCCTCTTCTCAAGGGTTGAGAAATCTAAGAATCCGAAGTCTACAGCCTTTTTAATCTTGTAAACAAAATTTCCAGTCAAGAAGACGAATGATATGTGGGTTTGTTTCAGTTCAATTTGCTCCGGTTCTCCGTCATAAGCTTCAGGCTTCATTAAAGCTTCTACGACCTGCTTCTGAACCTTCACGTTATCTCCAAGCTTGTTGTGATTAGTGAGAGGCATTTTTTTGTCTGAATCTTTCAACGAGTTTGGCAACCTTCCTGCTATAAATAAAACTTCAACGAGCTATATAGATGTAATTTTGACATAATTAATGAAATATCCTCCCTGTAATGCTAGATTCTGGTGGCATAGTAGTCATCTTAGAGTAGAGATACCGGACAGAGAATATTAAAGTTTCTAATTGTCTCTCTATTTGATGGATAGGATGTACATCTATCTACAGTGTAGACTTTGTTAATTTCATAAACCTTAAATCTACAGAATGTAGCGTATTATCTGGATGTGTTAAGGTATGAGTGTTAAGAAACAGAGAGGGTTTGAGTTAGACTTTGATGTGGAACTACCAGAGAGAAAGAAAGTAGGAAAGCAGAGGACAGAATATAAACTTACCATTGAAGAGTTTCTTAACAGTGAAAAGGGCTATGCTCAGATTAAAATACCTAAGGATGAAAAGATTAAACTTAGTTCATTAAGACTAGGGCTTAAGAATGCTATTGATAAACTGGAAGTATCTAACAAAGTTAAACCAGCTATTCTTGAAGGTAAACTGTATTTGTACCGAAAGTCTTATTCTGATAAGGAAGGCTGGAAGTGGACTGTTAAACGTAAATCTAAGAAGTAAACCATTAGAAAAGAGGATAGGGGGAGAACATTTCGGTCTATAAGGGAATTAATTTTCTGTATGTTCCTATTTTTGGAATTGTGTTGTTACTTTTAGTTTTTCTTCTATGGAAATGGGGAGATATCGCATGGGCATTAATTATTGTGGCAATATACACTCTCTTGGTGACCTCGTTAATATATTCCAACCGTAAGAAACGATACTTGACGCGTGCGAGCTAAACACCTTTAGAAAACTTGTCCTAAGACGTAAAGACCCGTAACGGTAGTTTGAACCAATATAATAGAGACGTAAACAGAGCCTATATACTTTGAATGTTATAGGGAGATTTATTCTGTATGGATGTATAGCATGTTGTTGTGTTAACTCTATTTAGCTTTAGAATTAACATTATTGAGTTTATAATTAGCTTTATCAAATATCAATATTCTAAATGGATCGGATGTACATCTATCTCCAGAGTAGACTTTAACAAACTTTGAATGTTTAGGAAATCATTAGGAAATGATAGATAGGATCCCTATCTAATTAGGAAATGACTTAGGAAATAGGGGATACATTATATGAAATGGATTTAGGACATACCTTATGACCAATAGCAAACTTTGATTGTACAAGAGATAATCTAATGTTATAATACTACAGGATGTAAAAAAGAAGGATAGAGAAAGAGTGAAACAATTGTAAGGTAGTTTTGTAACAGTATCAGTATAATACTTCGCAATTGGGAAGTTGATTGATTACCCTTTTCACAAATGACTATTTCCTTTTTCTCAAATTCCATAATCCCTTTATGAAATTCCATCTAGGCACCTCTTTCATATACTGCCTGTATTCGTCACCCCACTTTTTCAGGTTAAGTTCCTTCTCTTCTATCATGCACCCCCAGTAACAGAATGCGACCAATACAATGTTGCCCAATACACTCAAAATTGTAAAGGGCATATGACTACTAATTGCTACAGTAATTGCAATAAAAGCGATTATCCAAGAGACGACACCAGGGTGCCTCACTATTCCATAAGGACCGTTTTTAAGAAGTATCACCGTATGGTCTTCATTATCACATCCCCCTTTCTTGGAATTATAGTAGTAATGTACCCCTGCAAGTGGAATCATGGCAATGAAAAGGGCGACTGAGATGTAAATTGCAATCGGTGGGAATTCTATTGGAGGTAGTTGAGCAAAGAAACTCAAGATCTCTAGGTCTGTCTGCTTAGCGAAGCCAGGAAGAAAACAGAGAACTCCCCAAACCACGAATCCGATAAAATCTTTCCACGTTTCTTTGTGTCCGAGTCCCCTCTTTTTTAATTCTTTTTGTGCCTCCTTGGGTGTGATATCCCCTTTTTTGAGTTTCTCAGACAAATCTTTTACTTTACTTTCTCTCTTTTCCATTTAATCCCCCTTACAATATCATTTCAAGTTGTACTAAAGATTTTAGAAAATTGGCTTTAGCAGTTTTACAGTTTTGGGTAAACAACGTCTAGCGGTACGGGTATTTACTAGTTTCGTACTCCCATTAATGGTCAGCGTATATGACCAATCAGCAAACTTTGATTGTACAAGAAATAATCCTTTCGTTAATTACATAGTTTACTTACAATTTTTACTTTAAGGAATTCCTTAAATACAGGGTTGGTCTTTCTGTTTCCTTTAGTGTTGGTGTCAACCATGGTTAACGAAGGAAAAGGACGTCTCTTCAAGAGAAAAGATGCTAAATATCTAATCTACATTCCTGTAGACTTGGCTGAAGACAGCATGTTTCCCTTCCAAACGGACTCTGCAGTTTCAGTGAAAATCAGCTTCTCGATAGGAGACAACAAACTCAAGGTAGAGAAGTGGAACGAAGAAAACGAGTGACCTACAGGTAAACAACAAAAAATCACTCTCTTATGTAAAAGAGGGAGTTAGTTGCGTTTATTCATTTATGAATGATTTTGCAGGGAAGGGTTCATCAAGACCTCTGAGAAAGGGGGATATCCAAAACAAAGAGATAGTGACAAACCGTTTCCTCTCTGCATCTTATATGAACACAACATCTCTGCGACTTCAGTTTTTATAACTTGTGTAAGAACTTTGACTTGTCATTGAAATGGATACTTAATTGTTCATCATCTAATAGATAATCTGATGTTACATTTTTCTGGCGAGAAATAAAATAGAGAAAAAAGGTAAACAGTCTTTCGGAATGGATTCATTACAGCTTTATATGAGGCTTCGGAATCTATTCCCCGTCTTCTTATAAGTAGCTGGGCAATCAGCTGCCTAGATTATCTTTGCTTTCCAGTTTGCATAAAAAAGATTTGCGCGTGCGGTTTAGATCAAGACGTACCCCCATTATTTTGTACGCAGAGAGGAAACTCCAAAGGAGGAAACGCTGCAAACTCTCTTTCACCGCACGCGCCTAAGGACAGGTTAAACAATTGTTATTTTTAAAACCTGTGAAGGCGAAATCTGTATCGTGAGTAACAATTCATATTCAGAATCCGATTAAACAAAAATAAGATTAAACCAATGTCTAGAGCTAAAGCTGGAACATAATTGAATTTATTTTTAATATTAATTCCCAATTCTTAACACCTATATGCGCATTCTGCCTTTGAGCATATATAACAAGGAGTAAAAAATGAACAACTCACGAAGATCAAAACTGGAAATTTATGTTGACATCCTCAGGGTCTTAGCTCACCATGGACCCTTGAAGCAAACCCATATTATGTATAAGGCTAACGTAAACTGTAGTGTTCTTAAACAATTCTTAGATTCTCTAGTTCAACAGAAACTAATTGAAGAACAGATATTACGCAAGAAGGGACAAAGAATCATTTATTCCATAACCGAAAGGGGAAAAGCAGCTCTCGTCAACTTTGAGGAAATAACCATGGCTCTTCAAACAAAAAAAGAGAGGGAAGTTAAGGGTTCTAGTGTCCTTGATAGAACTCGAACTCTTCAGCTAGACCGTATTTCTCTATGACTTGGTTAATTTCGCCGAATACTCCAGCATGAATGTCTGCAGCTAAGGAATCGCTTATGCTGTCACCAAGATACTCTTTCCAGTCTTGGCTTCTCAGGTCCTTGACTAACGCTAACAGCTTTTTTGGAACCTTGACCGTAACCTCATCTTTTTCTATCAAATAATTTTCTATAAACTCTTTAACTGCAGTATTCACCAATTCATCAACGTTTTTGAATCCTGTCTTCTCATACATCGTTTCAAGTTGTACTAAAGACTTAAGATAGAAACTTCTAGGGAATTGTTAAGGTGTATGAGTTATTATCTTTCCACATCTAGCACAATGAATATGCCTTAGACATGACTGAGAATCATAACCAGATATAACAGCATCTTTCTTAGGTAGAATATAGCCACAATGGGGACAAACATAAGAATCTTTAGCGCACACGTGCTTATAGAGGATTGGAGCCTTCTTTGTGGGGTTTTATGAATGGTTGTAGAGTTTGAGTGTAGAAAGTGTGGAAAGGTCGTATCTCTTGAGCAATATAATAATAGTAAATTTTGTCCGAACTGTGGCACATTTCTTCGAGCTAAGAGACTGAAAATTTTCGTGAAACCACAAGGTCCTCCACCGATTGTAATTAATCCAAATGACATAAAATTAGATTCATTGTTTTTTGAATTCAAGAAATTTAGTCCAGTTTCTGTTGGTGATGGGATAGTTTTCAGATCTGTTGATGCTTGGATATCTGCCAAGAAGCGTGCTTATGAGAATTTTCGTAAACGGTTTTCTATTGAGAAGCTTCTTGATTTTGACTATTTAAAACGTAATTTCAAGAATTGGCTTTTGTTCCGAAATAATCTGTCGTGGACAACTCTTCAGCGTAGTGGATACAAGGCTTTGGAGGATCCTGAACGTCTTGCGAAGTTAATAGTGCTTCTTCAAAATGAAGATTTGGATGTTGGAGTAAGGGTTAGAAGAGGTTTAAAAGGAGAGGAGAAGGTTATTGGGATTGGCCCTGGGATTTTGACAGGACTTCTGCATACTTTTTTTGATGATAAGTATTGTGTATGGAACAGAAGAACCAAAGAGACACTGGAAATTCTTCTTTGTCCCCCATCAGTCTATAGAGACATTGGCTATACTTACAAAGCTGTTAACAACAAACTTCATGAAATGGCTAAAGATCTTAACACAGATCTGACAACAATAGATGGATTCATGTGGTTCATAAGCAAACACATCAAATTCATCTAGGACAATGGATATGCCTTAGACTAGATCGAGAATTATAACCAGAGAACGAGTTCTTTCTTTAGAAGAATATGAGTACAATTGCACTGCTAATGTATTGAAACGAGTTTAGTCTAAATAATCATGGATTGTTTGTTGTTTCTTTGCTTTTAAGCTCGAAGTTCCTCCCAGTACTTCAAACTCTGAAAGAACAAAATGATTTTTTCGCTTATTGCTTTCATAGAACGATTTAAGGGCATCATAATAAATAAATTCCCACCCATATTCATCAACCAGCTCTTTTATCAACGGCTCTTCGAGCTTTCTAGAGAAGAAATCTTGCCTTTCTTCTGGAATAACGAGGTATCTTTTTGCACTTTTATCTGGAATATTTGAACCTCTTACTATTGCTTCTGTCATTACTGTAGTATTTTCAACTTCAAATTCATGTGTTATTTCTCCATCATTATTGTACCAGATCACATCAATTTCTTGTATTCGATCCAAGTTTTCTTTAAGATTCAGTTTAAGAGGCTCTCTCCATCCTGTTATATCAGCGTGAACACAAAACCCTGCTTGCTTCCCTATTTTTGCTAGAATTTCCACTAAAGAGTCATGCTCACTCTCCCTTTCTCGTACTTTTGGCTTTAGTCTCCATTTTTTATCCTTGGTTTTTATTGCATACTCATCTAGGACTTCTTTAACACTCTGAGTGTCTGGAGTCAAAGCATTAGGAAAGTTGAGGTAAACCTGACTTAAAACATCATCAAAGGAAACTTTGATTTCTCTGTTAAGCACATTTATCGTAATAGCTTCAATTCTTTCGGATAGTGGAACCCGATCTAGAAATCTTACCCCTTTTACCCACCACTTCTTACCAATAACTTTCCCTTTTTTATTCTTCATATTTACAAGTACAAAATCTTTGTTCAAATGTCGTTTTAAAATGTCTTCAATACCTTCAGGAGCACTGAAAAGATAACCTGTCTTCTTAAGTTCATTGTATATTATTGGATAACTATTAACAATATTAGAATAGGCAATAGGCTCACCATGCGTACTAATTATTTTCTTTACTGCCTCTACAATAACTCTTTCATATCTCTCTTTATCGATTTCAGAGAAAACAGCAAGACCCAAAGATTCTCTTTTTGTCTTTTTAAATCGAATGTAGTAATCTCCTTTAGCACTACCGTATGGTGCTAATTGAGCTTTAGCTGATACTGTAGCTGGAGGTTGATAAACTACCTTTTCAAGGTCAAAACCAGCGAGTACAACTGCCCTAATTATTGCATTATATATTTTAATATCAGTATTGTGAAAAGTGACTGTCATCCATCTATTAGGTTTTAGAACTCTATATAGTTCTCTAAAAGCATGAGCAAGCATCTTGTAATACATTTCAAAATTCTTATCTTTCCTTAACGGGCTATCACTTATGATTATTTCATCCTCAAATTTTATATTAAATTTGAGCCATGATGCGTATAAGTAATTGAGTTCCAAATAAGGGACACTATCTCCGTATGGAGGGTCTGTAAAAACATAATCAACACTCGAAGTAGGGATATTACTCAAATCTATAGCAGATTGTGTGAATATCCAAGCTGTTTCTCCTTCTTTGAAGAAATCTGATATATTTGCATTCGATTCTTTTTTTCCTCTTAATATTGCATGATATCGATTTTCAAAGAATCGCCAAGCATTCATTTCCCATCTTTTATTAGGAATCCAATAGCCTCGTACTTTCCAACTCGGACCTGAACCTTCAGTGTATACTAGCAACTTGCTCGCTTGAGGAAGCGCTGATGAAAAAGTAAATTTCATAAGATTTCTGATAGATTCGTCTTCAATATTCTCAATCTCATGTAATATAATTGATAAGGCAATCAGATTTCGTTTGCTGAAAAGATCCGATACTTTCATTCCTTTATGGACATTCACTCGTGAATTCCAGACCAATTTGTTTGTCGGATACCAATATGGAATTTCCATTTCTTCAATTTCTTCAAATTTTTTCTCATCATCTTTTGAGAAGGACTTGTCTAAAACTTGTTTACAATTATGGCAAGTTAGATGGATTTTTTGAGGAGTTTCATCTTCAAACACTATATAATGAAATGGAGTTTCTTTTTTACAGTTTGGACATATTGTAAGATATAATCTCTGGACATCGATTTCAATTCTTTCTTTAATAGCTTGGAAGCTTTTACGAAATTCATCAATATCTATGGGAGTAACAGTCATTTTCGTTATGAATGTTCCAACAGGGTCCAGGTCGACAGCAATCGCTTTTCTTTTATGCCTCATAGCTTCAATTAATGTTACTCCAGACCCACAGAAGGGATCCAACACAAGCTCATTTTCTTTTGAATAATGTTTAATGTATTCTCCAACAACATTGTGTGGTTTTCTAGCCCAATATTTGTGCATAAGATACATTGGAGTGTGACGCTTAGCAGAAATTGCATAATTTATGTGATCAATTTTTTGTTCAATCTTCGTCCTTCTTGACATCTTATTTACTCCGTTTTCATTTACATCTATTTGATTTAATTAATTTTGTATCATTATTTTTTATGTTAACAGCATCAATACCTTCAAGGGTCTTAGAGATTCTTTCTACTTCTTCCAAAGTGGGCACCCAAGATAGGCTTTCTTTCCTGAAGTTACTGTCTTGTTCAAAGACTACTTTCACCTTTAATCTTCCGTCTTTGAACCTTTCCACCTCAACTTTCATTGATGCTCGAAACAGTACAATATACTCAAGGTGCTTTTATAAGTTAAAGCTCCATCCACTTTTATTGCATTATTTCAAATCCTTAAGAGGATTCTTTTCGTAATGTGTTCAGGATAATGTAAATAGAGAGTTTTCGTTAAGTTTATTGAGCTATTATTTCATCTAAAATAAAAGTGGGAAAGAAACAGACTATTGAGACTTTGATTAACGAAGAGGCTCTCTTATTAGCCAAGTTTCTGAGAAACGAAAGAAAAGAGTGGATTCCAAGAGTTGGAATTGTAAACTAACATAAGAAACCTAACGTTTATTTAACTAACTAAAGTGAAGAACAGGCTTTTCATAATACCCGCCATCATTTAGGTTAACCATCAAGACTTGAGGGAAAATCAGGTAAGAAGTGTTGGGTTTCAAATTGTTTTACTACCGTTTCTGCTTTCTGAATCAATTTTCCGAGTGGATTGCTTATTTTGTATCCTGCTCGACCTTCAATGATTCCCAAGGCTTCTCTTGTTTCTTCCCTCGACAATATTAAATGCATCACTTCTTTGATTTTTTCCTTAAGTTGTCCCTGATGTTTTCTGCCAAGAGTTTTAAAGACAGGATTAAACACTTTTTCTATAATTTCATCTCTAGTTATTAGCTCTCGTTCAAAAAAACTTGAACCACCTTTTGCTTTTTTTTATCGCTATCGAGACTAGTCCTCTCATAACGAATGGGACAATGTAGGCTTTTTCATCTTCTTCACAAAATGGATAATATGAAAGCGGTGGGATTTTCCCTTCTAAACTAATGGGGTTTTGAAAAGCCTCGTTCAACTTTTTTTCACCAAACTCACCAGTCTTGAAAACATCATCATCACCAAAAGTAATCATTGGAAATTGGTTATTCACATGAAACAGAACAGCCGAATGGTTCTTTTGAATGTCTGCAATACATACATCAAAATGGAAGTTGTCGAAAGTGTAAATATTTACCCATCTTAAGTCGTTTTCAGCAAGAGTGCCATATCTTCTCAATTGTTCAGTATCAACCGTTATTCCACCTTTACATTCAAAGACTAGGGAATGAAGTAATTTGTTCGAGGTTACAATTATGTCTGGTTTTACTGCTTCTCCCGATGATGTCCTAATTCGTTGTTCTATAATCGAAATGTTATAACCTAAATCATTAAACACACAAATCCAATGTTCATGATTTTTACACATACCGATAACATAATTCATTAATCTCGTGTGATTACATGGTTTCATTTTCAATCCCCCATAGTAGTAAATAGATGGCGTTTTTCATCATTGAATCTTATTGTCGAATCAAAAGTGTGCTGAAGATTGACATACATTCTCAGCACCACATTCCCACAAGTTCCTTTCGGAAGGTAGACTCGAATAAGAGAGCGTGTTATTTCCAAATCAAAGGGGTCTCCAGTATGTAAATCCACAGCAACGATTTGTCTTCTATTCTTGGAAATTTTATTTCGTAGCCCCCATAACCTAAATTCACGAATAGGATTTAAGAAATAATCCAGAAACGTGTCAAGATTGTCTATTTCGCGTTGAAGAACAAAATCAAAAGCTTGTCCCTCTATTAGTGTTCTGCCCTCTACCTTTTTAGTACCGATACTATTTTTCTCAATTTTTTCAACTAGATTTCGGTATATCTTCTTTGTGGCTTCCACAAGACTTACATGATCATCTACCGAATCTCCAGATTTCGTAATCAGTCTACCATCATGTCTAATGTCATCTATAACGAAGGCTTCTCTATCTCCACGCAGAGCCCTTACCTTCGAATAAGAAAGTGAGCTTCTAAGATTCTTCCTTTCGTTCAATGCTTCAAGTGCTTCCTCAGAAATAGAACCCGCAACATCCATTGTTAGTTCTTGGAGGGGTTGCTCTTCTTCTGTGGAAAAACGGTCAGTAAAGGCTAAACCAAAACCTCGAAATTTGTTACCTTGCAGATGAACGATTTGATCTAAAGTCTCTGTTGGAAACCAAGTTTTATCAAATTTGTTGGCTGTAGAGCTTACAAGACGATCATAGTGTAAATCAGTCAAATCAGCCAAATCATTCGAATACAATACAAAAAATCTAGGATCAGTAGTGTCAACATAGAAATGTGTAAATTGTGATTTATATTTAAGTTCCAAAATGCTAATTTTGGGAAGGTTTGTTGGAATTTGCCTAGCTTCCAAGGTTGCCACCCCTTCTATGTTAGGGTGGACATTGTTTGATTCCATGATGTATGTCTTAAGTTCTGGGGGTCTTCCTCTTGTTTCTTCGCTAGGCGGAGCCATTTCTTGTTTTTGCTCGTAGGAGTGCGTTAGCATATCCCCTAAATGTTCCATGAACTCTTTTCTCGACTCGAATTTTGATTTAATTGGGAAGATAGGATTAATTGTCAAGCTCCAAACCTCTTAGAATCTTGGGCATTAATATTCATTTTCGCAATCTCTCTTTAATATTTAGGGGTTCTTACCCGAGTACTCATGTATTGGTTCAATTACCCTGAATAGTTTCGAGTTTGCCTTATGTGTGCGCACTTACATGTGTGTATTGGTACTTTGGTGAGGCTCAAGTAATTTGAAATCGGGTGCGTTGCATTTATTTGTGTGAGGTTTTTAGTTTATATTCTTTTGTGTGTGGTGGTGTGGTGTTGTGGTCGCTCGTTGTGGTAGAGAGAGAGAGGGGGAAGGTAGGAGTAGGAAGAATTAGGAGTAGGAATAGGAGGAGAGAGAAAGGTTAAATTTTAACTCTAAAAGAAGAGAAAATCGTAAATGTTCATTAATTCAATAACTTCTAGCAGTAGCAATAATTTTATGATATTGAGGTTTGATTTCCCTATTTCTTTTTCGTAGATGTTGACCCAAATCGAAGGGGTACCATCCTCCACAAACTCTATGGAGGAAAACCCTACCTTTTCTCCTCAAGTCTTCAGGTCTTATATTGGCACATCTGCATCTTCTTTTAGTGTCATAGATTTTCTCTGTTCTCTGTAAAGCTTTCAGGAGATTATAATTTCCAGTTTCTAACAGAATTTTATAAAGTCGGTTCGTTGATTGTCTCCTATAAATGAAGTGAGAATTTCGGTACCTGTAGAGAGCTGATCGACTTAGTTTTATTCCCTTATCTCTGAAATGCTTCAGGACTTCAGAAACCTTTAGACCCTTGTTTAGCAAACCATCTATTTCTTTTCTATGTTCACTCTTTAGAATCGTACTCGTTATTGTCATAAGTTAAATCTCCTATAAAACATATCTAAATGGATAGGATGCACATCTATCTAAATAGATAGAGGGTACATCCATCAAACTAATCATTCTCAGTCTTAATGAAGAAATTCTCTAACTCTTCATCAGATTTATTCTATTCCTTAACATCTAAAATTATACTATTAATAGGCACTATTATAAACGTTCCACTTTCTCTTAATGCATAGTCGCATTTATTATGATAATGTATAGGGTCTATGATCGATTCTATTTTCTTATGTTGTTCTGTTCAATAATGCGAACAATTATTTTGTTAGCTCTTGTAGGAATCTGAACTTTTCAATTACAGCCTCTTTCACTAATGGGTCGTCTGGTAGTTTCATATCAGTGATTATCTCAGGGTTCTTCTCATGGTACATTTTGTAATAGTTTAGTGGCATAACTTGATAGCCCATAGAAATAATCTTAACGTTTAAGAATGCTAAGTTGCCAACAAAAGTACCTGGAGTGCTGAAGACGTTTTCTTCAAAACTTACTACCAACAGCCTTAGACAGTCGTATTGTCTAAAAATATTAAGTGCTCTAAATCCCTTTACAATGTTAAAATAGGAGCTACGCTTCCAGTTTTGCACTTCCATAACGGCTAACAACTCATCACCATAAGAAACCTTAACATCCACTTTGTTTGATGTGACAGGTTTTGTAATAACCTCAAATCCCATTTCATTCACTAGAACATCTTTAATAATATCCACTCGTAATTGACCAACAGCATGGTTGTATTTCCACATCTCATTTCTAGGTATGTGAAATGTCATAGACTTTTCCTTATCTCTTAAAGGCTATGTTCGATTTAAGGTTCTCCATGTCTCATTACAGAGGAATATGAAAAACTGTTCAACATGGAGAAAGTAACTCAACTGCTTGAACAAAAGAGAGTTTCAGTACCTAAATCTAGGGTATGATCTTTTTAAAGCATAGAGTCTTCACATTAAGAGGTTTTGTTTGTTATCAACGGACATGAGTATACCACATATAAGCTCAAATTAGCCGTTATAGACTCACTAAAACAGAGCTTTTTCAGGGTAAAACATCATTAACGTAAGATAGGTTGAACGGATGCCTAAATAAGATAAATATAAAGTAAATCTTGAGAATGGAATAATGGAAACTTTGATACTGGACTCAAGGACAATCCTAAATCCAGCTAAGCTTCTTTTTTAACACTATAGCCAGTAGAGTTACAACCAAGAATAATGGCAGAATGATCCATGATGGAAACTCTGGAATTAGGGAAATATCTACTGGGTTCATTAGTGGATAGTTGTCTTGGTTATTTTCATCTATGATGTAGGATGTGTCTCCTATACCGTCTCCATTGTTGTCTATGCCGTTATAGTCACTCCAGTAATTACCTTCAAAACCATTATCCCAAATGTCATGTGAATCATCTGTTTCTACATGGTCGGTATTGTTAACGAAGTTATTGTGATGAATAATATTATTGTAACTGATTAAAATAGTAACTAAAATTCCCCGTCCATTCTTTGTTATATTATTTCCAATGATGTTGTTGTATCCAGCACCATTAAGGAAGATGCCAATGTCGCTGTTGTTTATTATTGTGTTTCCAAATATTGTGTTGTTTGAAGAGCGTTCAATCCATATTCCGTTGATGTTGTTTGTTATGTTGTTTTCCGAAACATTGTTGTATCCAAAATCAATGACGTTATATGAAGATTCAACAATTTGGATGCCATATGTGCTATTTTTTAAGGTATTCCCAATAATATTGTTGTTTGAAGACTCAAAAAGTGTAATGCCAATTGTGCAACCCGTTATCGTGTTTTCTGTAATCATGTTGTTTGAAGATTCTCCATCTGGAACACCTAAACTGATATAATTAGGCAGCATAATGACGCCGTAATAAAACGATTCAATCCTAAAATTTGAGACCGTTATGTTGCTTCTTACCTTCAAGCTTATTCCACTCGAGTGCTCAACTCCTGTTCCTCTCACAACATATCCTGCCCCATCAAGTATGATGCCATCCTTTTCCACAACAACTCCGCCATCGATGTCGCCTGTAACTGTGTATGTGTTTCCATTACGCTGTATCTTGCCTGTTCCTTCGATGCTTCCATCAGCTCTGATGTAAATTGTGTTTTGTGCTTTCACTATCCCAACGTTCGGAAGAGTGACCATTAGAGAACCGAGAACCAGTAACAGAATTATCGATGCCCATTTTTTCTTCATCATGGCACCACTAATAACTTAGTCAGATGACTTGAAAAGGGTTTTTGTCAAGAAACCTTGACCAATTGAAATGCAATCTAGTCAAGAAACTTTGACCAATCATAAGTCACTATGGGAGCAGCACTTTTGGAGAGTGAGGATGGAACTAGTAATTTTAGTGTTAGACTTTAATGAAAATAATGGGTCAGTCTATAGCATCTTTACATAATGTAATTTTGATAGATGTACATCCTATCCATCAAATCTATAACCCATTAACAATAGCTCGTTCATCATATCTAAGTTGTTAACTTCTAACGTTAAAATCTCTCTATGCCATATTTGGATCATATACTGTTAATGGATGTGTATCCGATCCATTTAGCTTCATAGAATTTTATAATATTATTTTCCTGAACCATTAACAAATCACATATCAAGTTGAGTGCAGTATATCTTATTCTCAAGTCCAAAACTGTTAATTTTATTCCAGTAGCTAAATATCTTCGTAGAGTAAGGAACTACTGTATAGTGTTTACCTAAAATGTACTAAGTCTAACTATGTTGATTATCTCCATGTCTCTGGAAATACTGGAAAAGAAGGTGGTAATTTATCTTAGTAAATGACCGCCGTTTATTCCTCTTCTTTTTGCATTACAAAGTATTCATCGTTAGAACTTACTAAGTTGTATCCTTCTTTACTGAGCTTCTTCCATGCTTCTGCATCACCTATCTTAATCATCTTTGTTAGTACTTTCTTAGGTATCTTAGATGGTTCACTAATTTCAAATCCTTCTATCTTAATTTTATTTATTATGTCTTTGCTAAACTGTTCACTTTCAAAGTATCTGAGCTTCTCTTCTAGCTGTTGTATCTTCTTATCCTTAGATATTCCATTCATTTTAAGTGATGATATTTCTCTGGTGACTCCGTTAGATATTCTATTAAAGTTAGCTTTTAGATAAGCTAGTAGAATATCTTTTCTTTGTTGTTCCCAACTGAAATAATGACCTTTAACTTCTAAGCTGTGTCCCATAAGATATTCTCTATAAATGTCCTTCATTCCTGTACTTATTAATCTGTTATAGAAACTCCTTCGTAAGAGACTTGGTTGTGTATTCTTTAACTCTCCATTGTTAGACTTAGTGTATTTCTTTATGTTGTACTTCAGTATCATAGAAAGATGAATCTGAGTAAACTTGTTGTTGTCCTTTGTTACAAATAAGGGCTCCTCACTTTCAGCACTAGCCCTATCCTTATTGTAATATTTCATAAGTAACTCTTCAGCGTCCTTAGAGATTATACAGCGGTACCAGTCAGCTAAGTTGCTTCCCTTAAACCTCTTAGGATATATCCTAGCATCTATCTTGATTATCAAGGGCACATTATCAATTAGCTTCTCTAAGTCTCTCTTAGCTTTAGGGTCTTTGACTTTGTTCATTTCTGTTTTAAATTCTTGTCTTAGCTTCTCTCTATCCTCTAGTGCCTTTCTTAGATGTTTAACTTTAAGGTTAATTATTCCTTCTCCTTTAAGTCCACTTGAATAGGATAGTAGGAATATACTTTGTATCCTTAGATGTGTGGTACTATCCACTAAGCGATATATCTGCTCATGAGTAGGTACTTCAGTTTCTCTTGATTTGACCTTTGGTACCTGTTTACTTTTGTCCCACAATATTCGTTCGTTATCTCTTCTTTTCTTATGTACGTTGTCATATAGAGACTTAACGTAGGCCTTAATCATCCCAGCAATTCGGTGCTTGTTTCCCTCAATGTAGCTCATGCAGACTGACCAGATAGTTTCCTCAGCGTCTATAGAATCCATATTTAACAGCTTAGAAATGTTAAAGTCTGGTTCGGTCTCTCTCATCTTTCTAACAAAACTGTAGATAGTGCTACTTATGGTGAATTTAGACCTTTCATTAGGATAAGAGAGAATGAACTTACGTACTTCCTTATTATTCATTAACTCTATCCAATTCCTGTTTTGGTACTTTTCTAGGAATTGCTCACCACTCATTTTAACATCACGTCCTTTCTCTTTAGAGGGTACCTCTGGAGATATAAGCTTTAATGATATTTAGCTATTAACCTAAGATTTACATAGATATATTTCACTGAGAATTCAGAATCCCCCTAACTCATTTCCATTTCTGAACACTTTAGCGCCTTAAGCTTCTGCTACGTAATTGAACCACCCGTCTATCATCTAACACCATTGTTCTCCATTCATTTTATGGTAGTTTTGAAGTGCCCAGTCTTTTCCTTTCGCCATAAAGCCTTAAATATCCTGCTTGTTACTGACTTGGACGATAGATATGCCAAAATGGGGATATTCAATAACGGACATGGATCTTGAGAAGACGGTTAAAGCTAGCGGACGCGAATTGAGAGTATCCCACAAACACGCAAGAGAAGTGTGTAAAACAATAAAGGGAATGAAGCTCGATCAAGCAAAAGTCTATCTTCGACAGGTTATCTTAAAGAAAAAACCCGTTCCCTTCCGCAGATTTAACAAAAAAGTAGGCCATCGCCACGGTTTAGAAAATGGCTTCGCCGGCAGATATCCTGTTAAGACTGCACAACAAATTTTGAAGGTGCTTGAAGGCGCTGAGGCAAACGCAGAATATAAGGGCCTTGACATGGAGCGGCTTCGAATAATTCACGCCTCAGCCTACCCGGGAATGAAGATAAAAAGATATATTTCCCGAGCCTTCGGGCGATCATCACCGCGAGTTAACACCCTTTCTCACGTAGAGCTTGTTCTGGAAGAGATGGAAGCAACCTAATGTCTGTGGTTAAGCATTTCATAGAGGATTCGATAAAGAAGACAGAGATTGACGAATTTTTGCGAAATGAATTCGAAAGGGCAGGATACGGTGGCGTAAGCATCACAAAAACCCCTCTGGGAACTCACCTAGTCATATATACCATGCGCCCCGGTCTGGTCATCGGAAGAGGCGGAGAAACCATAAGAGCACTCGCAACCGTTCTTGAAGAAAAGTTTCAGCTTCCCAGCCCACAGATTTCAGTAGCTGAAATCGAAATCCCTGAACTCAACGCCTATGTTGTGGCGTCACGAATTGCCTCAGCCTTGAAACGGGGCGTTCACTATCGAAGAGCCGGTTTCTGGGGTCTAAGTCAGGCTATGGATGCAGGGGCACTGGGCGCAGAGATTATTATAAGCGGTAAGTTACGGACGGATAGGGCTCGATACGAAAAATTTCGTGA